>Ga0209530_1000321_pt1 | contig 37587 bp, 31 predicted proteins | sample BlaSpr_A8_Ref_O1_FD_187987 | JGI IMG/M metagenome (GOLD analysis project Ga0209530, IMG submission 187987) | Forest soil microbial communities from Thunder Bay, Ontario, Canada - Black Spruce, Ontario site 2_A8_Ref_O1 (SPAdes) (version 2) | ecosystem: Environmental > Terrestrial > Soil > Boreal...
GGTCGACCCACGCGTCCAAGCCGTCGTCCAAGGCGATTAGCGCTCCCAAAACTGCACGGTTAGATCCTGAAACACCGCGAGGGCAAACTGATCGTTCGCGCACGCGAGGGCCGACCTCCTCATCAGCGCTCGAACGACCGACCCGTCCTTATGAGCCAATTCGACGACCGTGTCCGAGAGGGCATGAACAACTGATAGCGGGGATTCCGAGGCCGGAACCCGGCGGAAGATCTGATGGAACCGTAGTGACAACACTTCGTCCGGCTCGCAGCCCACCATCTCGGCAAATCCGGTGTTGGCGAACAAGACACTGCCGTCATGTGCGATGGCGAGCACGGGAACCGCAATCCGCTTCAGCAAGACCGACGCCGGCAACTGCTTCAAGGTGGTCATCGGCGATTGGCTGCGTTGCCGGTTGCGTCGCCGGTCCACAAGCCGAATATGGCTTATGGCACGGGAAGCATCCCCGCCCTCGACCTCGTGTTGGGTGATAACGGGTAGCGGTGATCCATTTGATGTAAGCGGCATTTCGGCATCCCATTTCGGTCTTGTGGGAACGTCCGGGTCGTCCCATGGTGGAAATCTTGCAGGCGGGGACGGTCGGCGTGCACGCGTACTGCACTACCTGTTTGCACGTGAGGTACTACTTAGCCTTCGGGCGATTCGACTAGCTCACTCTCTTAGAAAGCTCAGTTTCTTGGGTGTCCATAACGACCGGCTCGTACGACCAGGCGTTACTGCGACGGTGAACGGTCACGGCTAGCGTTGGTTGCATGACGCAGACAACAACCCCGCAAGATGTAGATGCGTTCTTAGACAGCACGCTGATCGGCGACGACCCAGCGCTGTCCGCTGCGCTGGAGGCCAGCAATGCCGCCGGACTGCCCCGCATTGCCGTCTCGGCGCAGCAGGGCAAGTTCCTGTCGCTGCTGGCCGGCGCGATACAGGCGCGCCGCATCCTCGAGATCGGCACCCTGGGTGGCTTCAGCACCATTTGGCTGGCGCGCGGCGCGGGACCGGAGGGGCGCGTGGTGACGCTCGAATACGACCCCAAGCACGCCGAGGTCGCACGGGCCAACCTGCAGCGGGCCGGCGTCAGCGACCGCGTGCAGGTGGTGGTCGGTGCCGCGCTCGACACGTTGCCTACGGTGACTGGTGGTCCTTTCGATCTGGTGTTCATTGACGCCGACAAAGAGAACTCCGTCGCCTACCTCGAGTGGGCGGTCAACCTGGCACGTCCTGGCTCGGTCATTGTCGTAGACAACGTTATTCGTGACGGACAGATCCTGACGCCGGAGCCCGACGACGCTAAGGTCCTGGCAACGCGCCAGACATTGCAGGTGATGGGCGAACACCCGCGACTGGACACGGCAGTGATCCAGACAGTCGGAGCCAAGCACTGGGACGGATTTGCGATCGCGTCAGTGCGCTAGCCGCAGACCGCGCCGACTGCCGCCGAACTGACGAGCTTGACGTACTTGGCCAGTACACCGGTCTTATAGCGCGGCGCGGGAGGAGTGAAATCCTTTTGCCGATCGGCGAATTCGGCCGGATCGGCCAGCACGTCGAGCACGCGATCGGCTACGTCGAGGCGGATTCGGTCGCCGTCGCGCACAAATGCGATCGGCCCGCCGTCGACCGCCTCCGGGGCGACGTGTCCCACACACAGTCCAGTCGTCCCGCCGGAGAACCGGCCATCGGTAAGCAGCAGCACGTCTTTGCCGAGTCCAGCTCCTTTGATGGCGCCCGTGATGGCGAGCATCTCGCGCATCCCGGGGCCGCCCTTCGGGCCCTCGTAACGGATCACCACGACGTCGCCCTTGGCGATGGTGCCGTCCTCAAGAGCGTCCAGCGCGGCTCGCTCGCCGTCGAAAACCCTTGCGGTGCCTTCGAAAATATCGGAGTCGAAACCGGCTGTCTTGACCACCGCACCCTCGGGCGCCAGTGATCCGCGCAAGATGGTAATCCCCCCGGTCGGGTGGATCGGGTTGTCCAGCGCTCGCAGCACCTTGCCGTCGGGATCCGGCGGAGCAATGGCTGTCAGATTCTCGGCCATGGTCTGGCCAGTGACCGTGAGGCAGTCACCGTGTAAGAGGCCAGCGCCTAACAGTGCTTTCATTACCACCGGGACACCACCGATGCGGTCGACGTCGAACATCACGTGCCGGCCGAACGGCTTGACATCGGCCAGGTGCGGCACCCGCGACCCGATCCGGGTGAAGTCCTCGAGCGACAGCTTGACGTCGGCCTCGTGGGCGATGGCCAGCAGATGCAGCACCGCATTGGTCGAGCCGCCGAACGCCATCACCACCGCGATTGCGTTTTCGAACGCCTCCCTGGTCAGAATGTCGCGAGCGGTGATACCGCGGCGCAACAGCTCGACGACGGCCTGACCGCTGCGCCGTGCGAACCCATCGCGGCGACGGTCGGTGGCCGGCGGCGCCGCGCTGCCGGGCAACGACATACCCAGCGCCTCGGCGGCGCTGGCCATGGTGTTGGCGGTGTACATGCCGCCACATGCCCCTTCGCCGGGGCAGATCGCACGCTCGATCGCGTCGACGTCCTCGCGCGGCATCAATCCACGCGCACACGCGCCAACCGCCTCGAACGCGTCGATGATCGTGACCTCACGTTCGCTGCCGTCTGAGAGCTTGGCCCGCCCGGGCAAGATAGAACCGGCGTAGAGGAAAACCGATGCCAGGTCCAGACGTGCGGCGGCCATCAGCATTCCGGGCAGCGATTTGTCGCAGCCGGCTAACAACACCGAGCCGTCCAGCCGCTCGGCCTGCATCACGGTCTCAACGCTGTCCGCGATCACCTCGCGAGAGACCAGTGAAAAGTGCATCCCCTCGTGACCCATCGAGATGCCGTCGGAAACCGAGATCGTCCCGAACTCAAGCGGATAGCCACCCGCCGCGAACACCCCTTCCTTGACCGCCTTGGCCAGTCGGTCCAGGGAGAGATTGCACGGCGTGATTTCGTTCCATGACGAGGCGACCCCGATCTGTGACTTGGCGAAGTCTTCGTCGTCCATGCCGACGGCCCGCAGCATGCCACGGGCGGCAGCCTTCTCCAGGCCGTCGGTGACGTCACGACTGCGGGGTTTGATGTCGGTGACCGAAGCAGCATCAGCGGTTGTGGCCATCGTTCAAGTATGCGCGGCCTGATCACGCGGAGATCTGCGGGTTATACCCCGCCGGGGTACACGGTACTGTGGGGTATGTGTCGACCGCGCCGGCCCTGCCCGCCGGGATCGACCAGCTGGCTGCGTATTGGGAGGGTTAAGAGATGACGACCGCACACGGATACACGCAGCAGAAGGACAACTACGCGAAGCGGCTGCGGCGCATCGAGGGCCAAGTCCGTGGGATCGCGCGGATGATCGACGAGGACAAGTACTGCATCGACGTCCTCACCCAGATAAGCGCAGTCAACAGTGCCTTGCGGTCGGTGGCGCTGAATCTGCTTGACGAGCACCTCAGCCATTGTGTCGCCCACGCGGTGGCTGATGGCGGTGATGAGGCCGACGACAAGCTTGCTGAAGCCTCGGCCGCCATCGCACGTCTGGTTCGCTCCTGATCACGAGTTTGTTGATAGGCGTGTTGAAACACAAAGATGGGTAAACCCATTGCTGCGGTGCGTACGGTAAGACAGTGTGATCGTGTCAGGCACAGGAACCCAGGAAAAGCCCGGGAAAACTCGAAGCCACGCCGATTCCGCATCCGACGCCATGACTACCGGAACCGCCACCGCCACCGCTACCGCGCGAACGTGGACGCCACGGATCGCGGCGCAACTAGCTGTATTGGCGGCGGCGGCCTTCACCTATGTCACCGCGGAGATCCTGCCGGTGGGCGCACTGTCGGCGATCTCGCGCGATCTGCAGGTCAGGTTGGTCCTAGTGGGAACCCTGCTGACCTGGTATGCCCTGGTGGCGGCCCTGACAACTGTTCCGCTGGTGCGCTGGACCGCACATTGGCCACGCCGGCGGGCGCTGATGCTCAGTCTGACCTGCCTGACCGCCTCACAGCTCATCTCGGCGCTGGCACCTGACTTCGCGGTGCTGGCCGCCGGACGGGTGCTCTGCGCGATCACCCACGGCCTGCTGTGGTCGGTCATCGCCCCGATCGCCACCCGACTGGTGCCGCCAAGCCACGCTGGACGCGCAACGACGTCGATCTACATCGGGACCAGCCTGGCGCTGGTGGTCGGCAGCCCGCTTACGGCGGCCATGAGCTGGATGTGGGGCTGGCGGCTGGCGGTGGTGTCCGTCACCGTTGCCGCAGCGATCGTCACGGTGGCCGCCCGGGTGATGTTGCCGGCCATGGTGCTCACCGAGGACCAGCTGGCGCACGTGGGCCCACGCTCGCGTCATCACCGTAATAGGCGGTTGATCACGGTAAGCCTGCTCGCGATGGTTGCCGTCACCGGTCATTTCGTTTCCTACACGTACATCGTGGTGATCATCCGCAACGTCGTCGGCGTGCGCGGGGCGAACCTGGCCTGGATGCTGGCCGTCTACGGGGCCGCAGGCTTGCTTTCGATAACCCTGTTGGCGCGGCCGCTGGACCGCCGTCCCAAGGGCTCCATCCTCCTTTGTATGGCCGCTCTGACGGCAGCGTTCGCCGTGCTCACTGCGCTGGCGTTCAATCTCTTTCAAGGCCGCACCAACACCGCGACCGTCTTGATCGGGACAGGTGCGATTGTGCTGTGGGGCGCCATGGCCACCGCCGTTTCGCCAATGATGCAATCCGCGGCGATGCGCAGCGGGGTTGATGACCCCGACGGGGCGTCGGGCCTGTACGTGATGGCGTTTCAGGTGGGCATCATGGCCGGTTCGCTGGCCGGTGGACTGCTGTATGAGCGCAGTGTCGCGATGATGCTGAGCGCTTCCGCGGGCTTGATGGGTCTTGCGCTGGTCGGTCTGGCGGCTAATCGGCATATGCTGGGCGTTCCGGCCACAACTCCACGTTGATTAATCGCAGCAGTTCAGCGGCGTGAATTGAGTCGTTCGTCGGCTTCGGGCGGTCGACGAATAGGTAGCTAACCTCCCCGCTATGCCACACTGGATGAAGAATGTAACGGGAGGGATGCATATGTCGCGCTGGACGAGGGGAAGCCTGCTCGCCGTCCGGAACACAGCAAGACTGGCCACCGGAGTGGCTTCCGCATTGGCCTTAGCGCTGGTACTGGGCACCGGTACCGCCCTGGCTGACCCAGACCAGACTCCGCCCGATCCGGGTGCGGTTGCGGCACCCGCTGGCCCACCGGCACCACCGCCCCTGCCGTGGTTACCTACGATTCCGGGGTTACCTGCGATACCGGCCGCAGCGGGCATGGCCGACGGGCAGAACCCCACACCGTTCACCGGGGCGGCTCCGTTCGGCCCGCCGAAATTCAACCCTGCCAATGGCTCGACGGTGGGGGTGGGCCAGCCGATCATCATCAACTTCCCCGGGCGGGTCGATGACGCCGGCGCAGCCGAAAGCGCGGTCCACGTTTCGTCGGTTCCGCCGGTACCAGGCAAGTTCTACTGGATGACTCCCACCCAGCTACGCTGGCGCCCGTTGAGCTTTTGGCCCGCCCAGACCGCGGTGACCATCGACGCAGGCGGTACTGTGTCCAGCTTCCGGACCGGAGACACGCTGGTGGCCACGGCCGACGACGCCACGCACCAACTGACCGTCACCCGCAACGGCGCCGTGGAGAAGACCTTCCCGATGTCGATGGGTATGGCAGCTGGCGGCCACCAAACGGCGAACGGCACCTACTACGTTCAAGAGAAGATGCCCTCAGTGGTGATGGATTCTTCGACCTACGGGGTCCCGGTCAACTCGGCCTATGGCTACAAGGTGACGGTGGACCTGGCCGTCCGATTCGATAATGGTGGCAACTTCGTGCACAGCGCTCCGTGGTCGGTGGATGACCAGGGCAAGCGTGACGTCAGCCACGGCTGCATCAACATCAGCCCGACCAATGCGAAATGGTTCTTCGACAACTTCGGCCCCGGCGATCCCATCATTGTGAAGAACTCCGTCGGCACCCCCAAGAACGACGGCTCCAACGACTGGCAGAACTAGTTCTCGGCTTGCCGAGAAGTCCCCCGCAAGCGGGAGGTACCCCCAGCAAAATCGCCCATTTCGATAGGAAATTCGGCGATTTTGCGTCTGCTCGCGGGGACTGCGGGCGAACGTTAGTTCCAGATCCTGACCCGGCGTTGCGGCTCCAGGAACAACGCGTCGTCCTCGGCTACGTCAAAGGCCTGGTAGAACGCGTCCATGTTGCGGATGACGCCGTTGCACCGGAACTCGGGCGGTGAGTGCGGATCCACCGCTAGCCGCCGGATCGCCTCCGCGTCACGCGATTTGGTGCGCCATACCTGAGCCCAGCCGAAGAACACCCGCTGTACGCCGGTGAGGCCGTCGACGACGGGGGCGGGTTGGCCGTTCAGCGACAGCTGGTAAGCCAACAGCGCGATGGACAGGCCGCCTAAATCGCCGATGTTCTCGCCGACGGTGAATGCGCCGTTCACGTGCTGGCTGCTGTCGAGTCCTCTGGGCGTGTAGCCCTCATATTGCTCGATCAGCGCCCTGGTGCGAGCGCCGAATTCGATGCGGTCGTCGTCGGTCCACCAGTCGACCAGGTTGCCGTCGCCGTCGTACTTGGCGCCCTGGTCGTCGAAGCCGTGCCCGATCTCGTGTCCGATCACTGCCCCGATCCCGCCATAGTTGGCGGCGTCGTCGGCGTCCGTGTCGAAGAACGGCGGCTGTAAAATCGCTGCGGGGAACACGATTTCGTTCATTCCCGGGTTGTAGTAAGCATTGACGGTCTGCGGCGTCATGAACCATTCGTCGCGGTCCACCGGACCGCCGAGCTTGGCTAGCTCGCGGTCGTGGTTGACTGCGTACCCGCGCTGGTAGTTGCCGTAGAGATCATCACGGTTGATCAGCAGCTTCGAGTAGTCGCGCCACGTCGTCGGGTAGCCGACCTTGGCGGTGAACTTGTCCAGCTTGGTCAACGCGCGTTCCCGGGTCTGCGGTGTCATCCAGTCCAGGTCGCTGATGCTGATCCGGTACGCCGCTTGCAGGTTCTCCACCAGCGCATCGATGCGGGCTTTGGCGCCGGCCGGGAAATGCCGCTGCACGTACAGCTTTCCGACGGCATCGCCCATCAGGCTCTCGACCAGCGACACCGCCCGCTTCCAGCGGTCACGGATTTGTTCGGCGCCGGTCAACATGCGGCCATAGAACTCGAAGTCCGCGGCAACGAGGTTCTCGGTCAGCCAAGGGGCGCGGGCACGGATCAAACGCCAACGCGCCCAGCGCTTCCAGTCTTCGATGTCTTCGCTGTCCCACAGCGCGGCGAAAGCCGTCAGGTAATCGGGTTGGCGCACAACCAGTTCCGCCAGGCCCTCCGGCGTGGCACCCAGTGCAGTCACCCAGGCCGCCCAGTTAAAACCCGCGTCGGTCTGCAGCTCGGCGAAAGTGCGCAGGTTGTAGCTGAGGTCGGCATCGCGACGTTTGACCACGTCCCAGTGCGCCGCAGCGAGTTTGGCCTCCAGCGCCACGATGCGGGCCGCAGCTTCGGCGTGGTCTTCTGAGTCCCCGCCAAACACCAGGCTGAACATTCGCGCGATATGCAACGGGTAGGCCGCCAGCACCTCGGCGTGCTGCTCGTCGCGATAGTAGGACTCGTCGGGCAACCCGAGGCCGGACTGGGTCAAGTGCACCAGGTAACGGGTCGAGTCTTTCGAATCGGTGTCCACATACGCTCCGACGCCGCCGCCCACCCCGGTGCGCTGCAGGGCGCCGATGACGCCGGCCAGCGCGTCGGCGTCGGCGGCGTCGTCGATCGTGGTCAACTCGTCGAGCAGCGGTTGGACGCCCCTGCGTCCGACGGCGTCCTCGTCGATGAAGCTGGCGTAGAGATCGCCGATGCGTTGTGCATCAGTGTCCGCGGTTGCCACTGCGGAAGCTTTCTGGCTGGCTTCGATGATCAGGTCCCGCACCTGCTCTTCGGCTTGGTCGAACAGGTAGCGGAAGGCGCCGTCGGTGGCCCGGTCGGCAGGGATGTCGTAGTCCGCCAGCCAGCGGCCGTTGACGTGACCGAAAAGGTCGTCTTGGGGGCGCGAGTTCTCGTCGATAAAGCTCAGATCGATGCCCGAGCGAATGGTCGCATACGTCACCCCGCCATCCTTCCATCTGTTTTTAGGTGCGACGATCGGGCCATGCCCGACGGCGAGCAAACCGAGCCACCGAACGACGACAACTCTGACGATGACGCTGCTGCGGAGCCCGAATCCTCAGACGACGGCATGTTCTCCAATTACGGCATCGCGTCGACCATTCTGGCCTTGCTGTCGGTCGCCGCAGTCGCGCTCGGCGTGATCATCTGGTCTGCACACCGCGATGACGTTGCCGAACGCAGCTACCTCACCCGCGTCATGCAGACCGCCGCCGGCTGGACGGGTGTGTTGATCAACATGAACGCCGGCAACATCGACGCCAGCCTGCAGCGGCTGCATGACGGGACGGTCGGAGAACTCAACGTCGACTTCGACGCCGCCGTGCAGCCGTACCGGCAGGTGGTGGAGAAGCTGCAGTCGCGGAGCGCCGGCCAGATCGAGGCGGTGGCCGTCGACACGGTGCATCACGACCTGGACACCCGGCCCGGAATGGCCCGGCCTGTCGTCACCACCAAATTGCCACCGCTGGCCACCCGGACAGATTCGGTGATGCTGGTCGCGACCTCGGTCAGCGAGAACGCCGGTGCCAAGCCGCAGACGGTGCACTGGAACTTGCGCCTCGATGTCTCGGACGTGGACGACAAGCTGATGATCTCCGGGCTGGCGTCGATCCGATGAGAAACCTATGGCGGCTGCTGGCCTTCGACATCGTGGCCCCGCTGGCCGCGATCGCGGCGTTGTTGTTTATCGGAGCGGTGCTCGGCTGGCCCCTGTGGTGGGTGTCGCTTTGCTCGGTGCTGGTGCTGCTGATTGTCGAAGGTGTGACGGTCAACTTCTGGCTGCTGCGCCGCGATTCGGTGAGCGTGGGTACCGATGACGACGCGCCCGGGCTGCGATTGGCCGTTGTGTTCCTGTGCGCGGCCGCCCTGTCGGCGGCGGTGCTGACCGGGTACACGCACTGGACGAAGTCGGACCGCGACTTCAAAAGGGATTCCCGAGATGTGGTCCAGATCGCGACCGGGATGGCGGAGGCGGCTGCATCGTTCACCCCGAGCGCCCCGACGAGCTCCATCGACCGGGCCGCGGCGATGATGGTGCCGGAGCAAGCGGGCCCATTCAGGCAGCAGTACGCCAAGTCCAGTGCCGATCTGGTCCAGCACAACATCACCGCACAGGCTGCCACTCTGGCGGCCGGACTCGAGGCCCTCGGGCCGTCGGCCGCCAGTGTGTCGGTGATCCTGCGGGTCACCCAGACCACGCCCGGTCAGCCGCCCAGTCAGGCGGCGCCCGCACTGCGAGTGACACTGACCAAACGAGGCAACGATTGGCTGGTGCTCGACTTGGCGCCGATCAACTCCCGTTAATCCCCGTCGGTTGAACGCGCGGACTTCACCTTGACGAACCGGTCCGACAGCCGACGCATCCGGATCATCAGGGAGGCCGACGGGCTGGTGCTGCCGTCGAGGCAAGCGGCCAGATCCTCGGGATCTACCCCAATGCGGGACGCGAATTCTTGGTGCCCCAGGCCGGATCGGTCGATGAGGAGGCGCACGTGGCGGGCCACCTCGGTGCGTTCGTTGGCCTCCAGGTGGGTGCGGGCGCGCTCCAGCACCTCCCAGAGCGCCTTGGAGACGCCATACAGCCGAGTACCGTCGAGGACTTCTTCAACCTGTCGGGCCGTCCGCCCGTACGGGTCGCGTTTCAGTGCGGCGGCGATTTGCTTCCAGGTGGCGATGTCGCCGCCTTGCAGGGCCGAGCGGATGGCGGCGGTCGGCCAGAACTCGACCGGCTTTTCGGGATCGGCACCGGGCCCGCTCTGTTCAACGGCGGGCTGACGCGGCGGTGCGGGGCGTCGGTCGGCTGCCAACGTCACCTCGCCTCCTCCAGCATCGCCACGGCCACTGACAGGCAGCGCTGCCTGACCTCCTCCCAGTCGGCTTTGGCATCCGGTTGGGACCACCGATCGTCGGTGAAATCAGATGGATGTGGATCCGCGAGCCGACGGACCAACTGGGTGGCGATCCATTGCCGTTCGGGTGACTGACAACAGTAATACCTGTCCATTCCGGCCAGTACTACGGCAGCGGTCTCCGGTTCTAAGGTGTCAACCATGTCAGCAAGTTCGGCGTAATCGCGGCTACTGTTACGGCAGATGATCAGGTAGCCCTTCAGACGCAGCGTTTCCGCGCCGGTCGGGATCAGCAGCCGGTCGCCGGTGGGCAATTGCACGTGGGTGGTCTCCACCGGGCTGCGTCGCTCGTATCTTGGCCGGACGGTGTTGTCGGCTTTGATCTGAAGCGCGTCGATGGCGACCGACAGCCGCCCCCGCCACAGCGTGACGGGATGAACCGGCCGGCCACCCCAAGGAATCGCCCGGGCGATGCCGTTGCGAGACGGCAGGTCGCCGACCAGCTTCCTGGCCGGGTGACCATTGGTGCTGGTCTTCGCGTCGGTCAGGCTCACACCGGGCGCGGCGGTTGCCTCACCCTCCCGGCCATCCCGCGCTTCCTCTCCCAGCTCTTCGAGCTCCTGGATTCCGCCGCCGTTGCGTCCGCAGCCGGTAAAGGCGAGCGGGTCGGCCACACAAATGGCGTCGGGCGCCAGGCGCTTGAGCTTCGCTGCCGACTTGAGCACCCCCCGCAGGTCCGCATTGGGCGCTATCGCCGCCGATATGTAATCGGGAATGACCACAATGTCACCCAGGTAGACCTCGGGCAGCGGCTTGTCGAAGTCGACCGACGGCAAGACACGGGACAACCAACGGGGCAGCCACCAGTTCCACTGGGCGAACATCGCCATCAGCGCCGGCACCAAGACCAGCCGAACTATGGTGGCATCCACCGCGATCGCGACGGCGCACGCCACGCCGATCTCGGCGACCAGCGGCATGCCGGCGAATGCGAAGCCGATGAAAACCGCGATCATGATCACGGCGGCGCTGGTGATCGTGCGCGCGCTGGTGCTCACGCCGTAGGCGACCGCATCGCGGGTGTTGCCCGAGTGCAGGAAACGCTCCCGGATGCGGGTGAGCAAGAAGATCTCGTAGTCCATCGACAACCCGAAGGTCATCGCCAGCACCAGCGGGGGAACGGTGCTGTCGATCGAACTGATCTGTGGGAACCCGAGGCTCTCCAGCCAGCCCCACTGGAAGACCACCACCAGGCTGCCGTAGGCCGCGGCCACCGACAGCAAAGTCATCAGCACGCCCTTTAAGGCCAAGAACACCGAGTGGATCGAGACCAACAGCATCACGAATGCGATGAGTGCAACGAAGAGCAACACCAGCGGCTCGGTCGCCGACACCCGGTCATCGAAATCTTTGATCAGCGCGGTCGGGCCGCCCACGTCCACTTGTGCGGCACCTGCGCCTGGAACCTTGGGTAGCTGTTCGCGCATCCAGCTGACCGTCTCCCGAGCGCCCATATCCTCGGGATCGACCGACAACACGCTGGTCAGCAGTGCACTGCTATTGTCGTCGGCGAACTGCGGCGGTGCTACCGAGATGACGTTGGGGGCCTTGGTCATCCGCTGACGGATCGTGGCGACTGTCTGGCGGTGCTCCGGCGATGCCGCACCGCCGTCGGGAAAGGTGACCAGCACTTGAATGGGGCCCAGCGCGCCGGGCCCGAGCGCTTGGGCCGCCGCAGCCACCCCGGCGCGGATCTCGTGCGACGAGTCGAACTGACGCAGCAGGCTGTTGCCCAGCACCATCGACGATGCGGGCGCTGCCATGAGCAAAAGGACGGTAGAGGCCGCCAGCGCCGATATCCAAGGCCGGTGCATCACCGATCCGACCCAGCGGCTCCAGAACCGGGACTGAGTGGTCTCCGGTCGGCGTGACCAGTGCAGCAGCGCCGACCTCTTGGCAGCCGCCCGGCCGAACGTCGCGAGTGCCGCCGGCGTCAAGGTGGCCGACGTCAGCATCGCGACCGCGACAGCAAGAATTGCTCCGGTAGCCATCGACTTCAGCGCCGGCGTGTTGATCAAGTAGATCCCGGTGAGCGAGGCGATGACCGTCATGCCGGACAACACCACCGCGAGCCCGGACGTAGCCATCGCGGCGTCCACGGCTCCGCGTGGCTGACGGCCAGCGCGCAGTTCCTCGCGGAAGCGCATCAGGATGAACAGCGAGTAGTCGACGGCGAGCGCGATGCCGAACATAGACACCGTCGAGGTCACGAACACCGACATAGTGGTGAATGACGACAACAGGAAAACCAGGCCCATGGTGACTACGACGGTGCAGACACCGAGGGCCAGCGGGATGGCCGCCGCGGCCAGTGAACCGAACACCGCGAGCAGCACCATCAGAATGATCGGCAGATTCCAGCGTTCGGCCTCGGCGATGTCGTGTTTGGTGTTTGCCGCCGCGGCGGCGCTCAACGCGCCCTGCCCGATGACGTAGAGCCGTACCTTGCCGTTGGCGGTCTGGCCGGACTGATCGCCTCTGATGCCCACTTTTTCGCGGAGCCGCTTGGCGACGTCACTCGTGCCGGCATTGCGCGCGTCCAGCCGCAGCGACACTACGTACGGCCGGTCCGGTTGCGGCGGGCGTTGGGTGGTGTTGGGCATCTCCGTCACGCCGGGGAACTCGCCGGCGATCTGTCGCAACAGCACGACCGCGTCATTGATGTCCTGGTAGCTGGCATCGGGGCGGGGGGCGGCCACCAGCGCCAACGAGGACACCCCCTGGTCGTGGTACTGATCCTGGAGCTGATCGTGGACCACCAGCGACTGCGACCCGGGAACCTCGAAGCCACCGCCGGTGAGATGCCCGGACTGCGTCAACGCCAAATAGACCGCTGGAACCAGTGCAAGCAACCAGCCTGTGAAGACTAACCAGCGGTGCCTGCGCAGGTTGCGGCTTAGGCGCATCATGAACTGCTGGATTTCAGACTCCCCGCATTGGTACGCAGTGCGTGCACGCGCGAGGATACCCCAGTGGACTGTGTGCTTGGGCGGCTTATCGGCAGCTGAACTGCAACGATTCGGTCGCGGCCAGAGACCTGCGAAGCAGGATCTCGGTCGCCCGAGTTGGCAACCAAGACCTCAGAGATGGCAGGATGTCAGATGGCCGCGCGGGTGTCGGGGGACTCCAATCGTTATCGCAGCCGGTTGCGCAACGCGCGTATTCGCAATTCGTTAGGAGCTATTGCATGAAGACACGCATTGCAACCAGGCGCGGCAGGCTCTTCACGGGGCTGATCGCCGCCGCAGTGCCGGGCGCTGCCATCGCTGTTATGGCTGGGCCTGCGGCCACCGGCGCTAACGACCCGTGCGCGGCCAGTGAAATCGCCAGGACGATAGGTTCGGTCGCCAAGTCGATGGGCGATTACCTGGACTCGCATCCAGAGACCAACCAGACGATGACCACCATGCTGCAGCAGCAAGCCGGCCCGCAATCGCTGACATCGTTGAAGTCCTACTTCGAGGCCAACCCCAAGGTCGCCACCGACATGACGTCCATGTCGCAACCGCTGGCCGGCCTTTCGGCACAGTGCAAGCTGCCGATCAGCATCCCCCAGGCCATGGGCCTCATCCAGCAGGCGCAGGGCGCTGGTGGGCTGCCGGGTGGAATGCCTGCACTGCCCGGTGGTACCGGGGGCGCGCTGCCGTTGGGCGGAACGCCGGGGACCCCGCCCGGGGTGACCGGGCCGGTTCCGCCCGCGGCGGGCGGAACGCTCCCGGGCCCGTCGCGGCAGAACAACGTCGGCTAACCGTCGCTTCCGGGGGTTCGCTCGGGTTGCGGTAGTGGACCCTGCAGAGCCGGGAGAGGTCCGGTCGGTGGGTCGTCGTCGGAGTCAGCGCTGTTCTCGGTGCGGAACATGAAGAAGAACACCACCCAACCGATAACGCCGAGAAGCAACCAGCTGATCGCCCGATAGATCAGCATCGCCGAGATAGCGCTCGGCAAGGTCATGCCGCTGGATACCAGGCCGGGCACCAGCACCGCCTCGACGATCAACAACCCGCCGGGCATCAGCGGAATCGTGCCGACCGCACGAGCGGCCGCGCAGGCGACCGTCAACCCGGCTACCGACGCGTGGTCGCCGGCCGCATACGCAGCGAAGCCGAGGCAGGCTACATCGGTGACCCGGTTGAAAAGCGACCAACTGAACGCCACACCCAAGTCGCGCCGCCCCAGGCTCACCGATGCGAGCTGGGTGAGCGTCTCGCGCCACTTTTCCAGGCCGGTGTCGGCCGGTTTGCCGCGAACCGAGTTGACCCACGACAAGACCCGGCCGCCGATCCCTTCGATCAGCTCGGGTCGCGACGCCACCGCCTGGGCCAGCAGCAGCAACGCGACGAAGCCACCGAGGGTGAACAACAACGAAAACGGGTTGTTCTTCGCGCCCAGGAAGAATGCTCCGCCGAGTCCGAGCAGTGCCAATCCCACCGCCTGCAATACACCCGACATCACGAGCTGCCAGGACGCCACCACGGTCGAGGCGCCCCAGATGCGTTGCTGACGGAGCAGAAACGTGGCCGACAGCACCGGCCCGCCGGGCAGTGTGGTGCTCAGCGAGTTGGCGGCGTAAAAGGCGGCCTCCGAGCGTAACTGCTTGACATGTACCCCGGCCGACCTCAGCAGGGTGCGCTGGATCTGGGCGAAGCTGTGCATCGACGCGGCCGTAGCGACTAGGGAAGCCAGTAACCACCACCAGTTGGCTTCGTACAAACTCGTCCAGGCTTTGGCCAGCTGGTGCCAGCCCAGCGCGACCTCGACGGCAAGCACGATTCCGACGATGCCGAGCACCACCCAGCGTGCCCACCAGTATTTGCCACGCGGCGCCTCCTCGCGCGCGCGGGCAAGCCTACGGATGGCGGCGTCATACGACACGTACTTTAGGGTAACCGTGCAGGTGGCGCGACGATCGTTACGGATCTCTGGGTGTGTCTCCGGTGTGTCTCGGTCGTAACCGGATCGTGCCGGCCACACGGCCCCTGAGCCAGACTTCGGGCGGCCTTGCGCGGCACCCCGGCAGCTAGGCTGGCCGAATGTCGGCAAACTTCGACGACGCTGCGGTCGCACCCTTGATCCGCAAGACAGCGGCCTGGGCATGGCGTTTGCTGGTCGTCCTGGCCGCGTTCATCGCCGTGTTGTGGGTCCTGCAGAAGCTTGAAATCATCGTCGTTCCGGTGTTGCTTGCGTTGATGCTCAGCGCGTTGCTGGTGCCGCCGGTCGACTGGATGGACCGGCGGGGGTTGCCGCGTGGCGCCGCAGTGGCGCTGGTGGTGCTCGGCGGATTCGCGTTTCTGGGCGGCACCCTGACGTTCGTCGTCAGCCAGTTCATCGTCGGATTGCCCGATCTGACTGAGCAGGTGACCCGCAGCATCGAGAGCACCCGCAGGTGGCTGATCCACGGGCCGGCGCATTTGCGCAGCGAACAGATCGAAAATGCCGGCAACGCTGCGATCCAGGCGTTGCACAACAATCAGGCGAAGTTGACCAGTGGTGCGCTGTCGACCGCGGCCACCCTCACCGAGGTGGTCACAGCGGCTGTGTTAGTGCTGTTCACGCTGATTTTCTTCCTCTACGGCGGCCGCAACATCTGGCAATACGTGGTCAAGATCTTCCCGGTCGACGTCCGTGAGCGAGTGCTCGACGGCGGCCGTGCCGGATACGGATCGCTGATCGGGTACGTGCGGGCAACATTTCTGGTGGCCCTGACCGATGCGGCCGGGGTTGGCGCGGGGTTGGCGATCATGGGTGTGCCGCTTGCGCTGCCACTGGCCTCGTTGGTGTTTCTTGGTGCCTTCATCCCGTTGGTTGGTGCCGTGATCGCCGGCTTCCTGGCCGTGATCGTCGCTCTGCTCGCCAAGGGGATCGTCTATGCGCTGGCCACGCTCGGTTTGCTGATACTGATCAATCAAATTGAGGCGCATTTGCTGCAGCCGCTGGTGATGGGTCGCGCGGTCTCGATTCACCCGCTCGCGGTGGTGCTGGCTATTTCCACCGGCGGTGTGGTTGCGGGGATTGTGGGCGCTTTGCTGGCCGTTCCCACGGTCGCTTTCTTCAATAACGCGATACAGGTGCTGCTCGCTAAAGACCCGGCCGCTGAAGCCGAGCAGCAGATCCAGCAGCCGCGCGATGCTCCCATCATGCAGGCGAAATCGGACAGCGCCGAAGATGGCGGCTCGAACTGAACGGACCTACAACCGTCCTTCGCGGCGTAAGAGGTCCTGGGCGGACAGGCCGCCGGCGACGCGGCGACGCTGAGGCGAGTTGTCGCCGTTGTCGCCTTGGACACTATTTTCGCCCTGTCCGCCGGCGTCGCGCTTCTGCGTGGCTGCCTCGGAGTCGCTGTTGGTCGGGATCGGCATGGCCCGGGTCTGACCGGCGGACGGTTTCGGCGGCGGCGGCGGTGTTGGTGGCCCGGCTAACGGGGGACGTGTCGGCGACGGTGGTGCGGGGCCGGCCGGGCGAGCGGCGGGGTTACTCGGAGCCGCGTTGGTGTTCGCGGTGTTGCCCGGTGCTGCGAACCGGGTCGTCTTGGCTTCCGTCGGTGGCCCGGTCTGAATCCGCGTCGTGTTAGCACCAGAAGGCTCCGGGGCAGGCCTGATCTCCGGCCGGGTGGCCGGACGTGGCAGCGGCGACTCCGGCGGGCCGGGGTGAGTGGGGTCGTGCGCCGGGCGGGGAGCTGCGGCAACCAGGCTGGCCGCGACGGGAGGCCGCACCGGTCGCCCGTTGACAGCAGACCGCTTGCGCTCGTCGGGCAGGTCAATCTCGCCGAGTCCGATGCGGGTCTGCAGGCGTCTCATCCAACGCGGAGCCCACCAGCAGTCGTCGCCGAGCAACTTCATCACCGACGGCACCAGGAACATACGCACCACGGTCGCGTCCAGCAGCAGCGCCGCCATCAACCCGAACGCCAGGTACTTCATCAGCACGAGGTCGGAGAACACGAACGAAGCGGCGACCGCGGCTAGGACCAGCGCGGCCGCGGTAATGAGGCGTCCGGTGGTTGCCGTGCCGATCCGGATCGCCTCCGCGGTCGACATGCCGCGTTCTCGCGCCTCCACCATCCGGGACACCAGGAACACCTCGTAGTCGGTGGCCAAACCGTAACCCACCACGGCGACCAGAGCGATGATCACCACCATCAACGGTGTGGGCGTGAAATTCAGCCATTTCGAGAAGTGCCCGTCAATGAAGATCCAGGTCAGGATGCCCATGGTGGATCCGAGCGTCAGCGTGCTCATCAGGGTGGCCTTGATCGGCAGCACCACCGAGCCGAACGCCAGGAACATCAACAGCGTGGTGGCGGTGATCAGCACGACCAGCATCAGCGGAGCCTTCGCGATCAGGCTGTGAATCGAGTCTTGTTCCAGTGCGGGAGTGCCGCCGACCCACACCGTGATTCCCTTGGGCGGCGAGATCCCGCGTAGCTCGGTGAGCTTCTTTGCGGCGTCATTTTGGTTGATCAACCCGTTCTGCAGGACCCGGACCGACGGATCCTTCGACGCACCGGGCGCTACCGGGCGCTCCTGCCACATGTTCGCGGGGTTGTTGTCCGGGTCGCTGAACCCGCTGATCGCCATCGCCTTGCTGCGGACATCTGCGCTCTGCTGGTCGGTGACCGGCTGATGATTGGTGGTCTGGATGACCAGCGTCAGCGGATTGGTGCGGTAGCCGGGGAAGAGCTTGTCGAAATGCTCCTGCGCCAGGCGCACCGAATTGTCCGGGGGTAGATACTTCTCGCTCATGCCGCCGAACGACAGTTTGCCCAGCGGGATAATCAGCAGAATCATGCCGACCACGATCGGGATGGCGAACACCAGCGGCCGCTTCATCACGAAGTTGACGAGCTTGCCCCAGAATCCGGCCTCGACCTCTTCGCGGGTCTTGGTCTTCTGCAGGCGGTCCGCGAGCCAGTTGAGGTAAGCGCGCGAAACTTTCCAGTTCCGCAGGAAGGGCACCCGGAACAGGGTCCGCACGCCGAGCGCGTCGACGTGGCGACCGAGGACGCCCAGGCAGGCCGGCAGCAGCGTGATCGACAGCAGCGCCGCTAGCGTCACCGCCGCGATGAGCGCGTAGGTGAGCGACTTCACAAAACCCTGCGGCAACAGAAGCAGGCTGGCCCCTGACGCAACAATCAGCACCGCCGAAAATGTGACCGTGCGGCCGGCCGTCATCACCGCGCGGCGGACCGCGGCCTCGGTGTCGTAGCCCTCCGCGATCTCTTCCCGGAATCGGCTCACCACGAATAGCCCGTAGTCGACGGCGATACCGAGACCGATCAGTGTGACCACCGGCTGGGCGAAGTAGTGCACCGGCCCGAAGACGGCGATCAGCCGCAGAATGCCCAGCGCGCCCGCGATACACAGCCCGCCGACTATCGCCGGCAGTGCGGCCGCGATCACACCGCCGAACACGAAGAAAAGCACTATCGCCACCAAGGGCAGAGCCAGGACTTCCATGCGCTTCTGGTCGGTGGCGATGGTGCCGGTCAAGGCGTTGGCCACCGGCTCCAGGCCGGCGAGCTGCACCGTGCCGCCGTCGAGCTTTTGCAGGTCCGGCGCGATGGCTTTGTAGTTGTTGAGGATGGTGTCGTCGTCGTCGCCCTTGAGCGGAATGCTGACGAATGTGTATTTCTTGTCCTGGGTGGTCATGCCCTGAACGACCGCGTTGGTCGTGTCGGGCGCCGCCAAATAGCCGGCCCATCCCAGCACCTGGGCGGGATGGTCGTTTTTGAATTGGTTGAGCTCGTCGGTGATCTGCTTCGCCCAGGCCGGGTCATTGACGGTTCTGCCGTCTGGGGCCTTGAAGATCGCAACTATATGGCCGCTTCGGTCCCGGCCGTAGACCTTGTCGCCGATGATGGATGCCTTGACGGACTGACTGCCGTCGTCGTAGAAACCGCTCTGCGTGACGTGTTTACCCAGGCTCAGCCCGAATGCGCCGCCGCCGAGGCACAGAGCCACCATGACTCCGATTACGATGTACCGGTAGCGGTACACGGTTCGACCCCACCAGGCGAACACCTAAGCTCCTTACTGGATCGCTAACGACCCGCACATTGGTTTTCCAGTGTCACACACGCGCTGTCAACAGCGCTGACAGCGGCCGGAAGGGCTGTAGCCATGCCCCCTGATCAGGCAGCGAATCTAGGCCGATTCGCGGCAACGGTTCCCGGAAAACACCCTCGATGTCTTCCAAGTCGACGAAGTCGAAGGCATCCGACGCTAGTGCCCAACTAGCGTGTTCACGAAATCCGATCACGTGAACACCGATCCCGTCGCGGGCCACCTCTTCTAACGGTTGGCGGAACGCTTGGCCATCGGCCGAGGCCACGACGAGCGCCGCGAGCCCTTCTTGGCGCCGCCGTTCAATGTGTTCGAGCATGTCGCGGTCGACGTCGCTATCCTCGTCGATCTTCGGCTTGGCGAAGACCGCGAACCCCACGTTACGCAGTGCGTCCACCCACGGTCGAACGACCTCGGCGCTGCCTGGTGCGATATTGGTGAAGACGGTGGCCTCGGGTTCGATCACGACGCCTGGACGGTCGGCGCTGACCTCTGCCGTGTGGGCCAGCAGCCAGCGACCGAGTGCATCGAACCTGGGACGTTCCAGGGCGGTCGGGCGACGTCCCAAGATCGAGCCCAGGCCCATGTCGAGGTTGGGTGCGTCCCACACCAGCAGGACTCGACGAGCCGGTGCCGCGAGGCCGTTCAGGCCTTGGCCGAGCTGGTCGGACAGGACCGCAGGTGCTGTCAGCGGTTCTGGTGCTGCGGTTTCTTCTGTCAGGCTCATCGTCTCTCCCGGATCAACGTCGCTTCTTCCCAAATCAACGTCGCTTCTTCCCAAATCAACGTCGTTTTTCCCAAATCAACTCGGTGACGGCGCTGCCCGCTTCTTGGGCTTTGGTTTCGTACTTGGTGGTTGGGCGGACGACCGAGATCGGCAGCCGGTTGCCCGGATCTACGCGACACAGCCGGGGTTCGGCGTCGCCGACTTCGGAGATCTGCTCGGCGTAGCCGGGGTGGTCCGTCGCCGCGTGCAGGACACCACCGGGAAGTAGCCGATCCGCGATCAGGCCAATCGTTCCCCGCTGCAGCAGTCTGCGTTTGTGGTGGCGTGCCTTCGGCCACGGGTCGGGAAAGAAGACTCGGACACCCGTCAGCGACCCCGGTGCGATCAGATGTTGCAGCACGTCGAGCGCGTTCCCGCGGATCAACCGGATATTGCGCACCTGCTCACGGTCGATCGCGCTCAGCAGCTGCGCCAGGCCACGCCGGTAGATTTCCACCGCGATCACATCGATATCGGGCTCGTCTTGTGCCATCGCCATCGTCGACGTGCCGCTGCCGCAGCCGATCTCGAGCACCAACGGCGCCTGGCGGCCAAACCACGCGGTGGCGTCCAGCGGCTCAGCGTGTGGGGGCCGGACTTCCGACTTGCCTAGTTCTGGCCACAGCCGCTCCCAGGTCTGGCGCTGGGCGCCCGAGAGCGCCGAGCGCCGCGAGCGAAAGCTTGTGGCCGGGAGACGGTGTTCACCCTGGTCCAGGTCGGCCGGATTCGGTGCTGGTGGTAGGTCGTCCAAGTCCTGTCCATGGGCTTGGCGATAGGCATGGAGGTTGGGTGTCATCCCCACCTCCACCGGAGGGACGTATCCCCAGCCCGGGTTGGCACACGCATTGGTCCATGGTGGCCCATGAACGCCCGATGTTGCCTCTCCTGGTCCAGATTGATATCCAACAGTTGCCTTCAACTGGTAACAGATAGACGGTGGCTCGCATCTCGTCGACTCAGGTGTCACCATTCGGTGTGGTCCGATCGGCCGCTCGGCAAATTGAACTGGCGACGACGACCCGGCATCCGGCGCAGGCAACGCCGGATCGGGTGATCGGGCCAATCGGATCGAGCGGGCAGGACATGCGAGGACAAGGGCATCAGATTTTCATCGACGAGCTGGCACGATTTGCTGCCGGGGTTGCTGACGCGCGGGTGACGGCGATTGCCGAGCGAGCCGCCGCGCCGCTGCGCGTGCTTGTGCGCGGACGTCGGGGAGTCGGCCGCCGCACAGTGGCAGGTGCCCTGGGCCGTGCCGGAATCGCGTCGGGCATCACGGTGATCCAGGCATGCGACGCCGACCTTGACATCGACTTGGTCGTCTACGTCACCACTGAGGTGCTCAAACCCGAGGACATCGAAGCCATCGCCGCAGCGCGGCATCCGGTATTGGGGGTGCTGAACAAAGCCGATTTAGCCGGCTCGCTGTCAGGCCGGGCCGGGGACGGGCCGATTGTGGCCGCGCAGACCCGCTGCGCGCTTTTGTCGGTGCTCGCAGGGGTACCCATGGAGCCGATGATCGGTTTGCTCGCCGTCGCCGCGTTCGATGATCTGGATGAGGGTCTGTGGACCGCGCTGCGGCTACTGGCCGTTGATCCTGACGGCTCTGCATCTGTCGACACGCTTTTCGCGGGCTCATTTGCCGGTTTTCTGGCGTCGAACAACCCGGTACCGAGGCAGGTGCGGCAGCGCTTGTTGGACAAGCTTGACTTGTTCGGCACCGCGCTCGCCGTCGCGGTGGTGCGTCGGGGCGGGACAGCCTCGCAAGTACAGGCCATGCTGCGCCGGGTGAGCTCTGTCGATGCCGTCGTCGACAAGGTCAATGGCCTCGGCGCCCAGGTGCGCTACCGTCGGGTGCTTGAGGCAGTCACGGAATTGGAGGCCCTGACCGTCACCGAAGCAGGGATCGGCGAGCGGATCCGCGAGTTCCTCTCGGGCGACGACACGGTGGTTGCTCGCATGGCCGCTGCCGTTGACCTGGCGCATGCGTCTGGGCTGGAAGTCGGCCCCGCCGATCTGGACTGCGATGATCCGGCCGCGCACCTGCCGCGGGCGCTGCGATGGCAGCGCTACAGCCGGGGACCGGTGAGCGATCTTCACCGCTGGTGCGGTGCCGATATCACCAGGGGATCGCTTCGGCTCTGGTCGCAGGCCTACGGACCGCCGCCCGGTGGATCTGGGGAGTCACGGTGACCGCCGCGGCAAACGAAGATCCGGCCGGCCAGGTGGATGCACTGGTGGCATCGATCGGCCCCCGGCTGGGTGCACCTGTTATCAGCCGGCGCGACGTGGTGCTGGTGACCGGCCCGTGGATGGCCGGTGTAACCGGTGTGGTCGCTGCGCTGCGCGAACGGCTTCCGCAGCACAAGTTCGTCGAGTCGACGGATCTGGAACCCGCCGATGCGCCGACCGCGGTGGTCTTCGTTGTTTCTGCCGCGGCCCAGCTGACCGAGTCTGACTGCGCGCTGCTGGACGCCGCGGCCGAGCACACTGATCTGGTGGTTGGCGTGGTGTCCAAGATCGACGTGCACCGCGGCTGGCGCGGCGTGCTCGCGGCCAACCGTGACCTGCTGGCCGCGTACGCGCCGCGCTACGGCCAGGTGCCCTGGGTAGGTGCGGCCGCGGTGCCTGACCTGGGCGAGCTGATTGTCGATGACTTGGTCGACACAGTCTCAGGGCAACTCGCGGATTCGGATGTCGCGCGGCGAAATAGATTGCGGGCGTGGGAATCCCGGCTCCAGACGGCCGCGCAGCGTTTTGATCGCGACGCCCAGGGCGCCGGCCGGCGGGCCCGAGTGGACGCGTTGCGCGAAGAGCGCAGCGCCGTCCTGCGGCAGCGGCGCCAATCCAAATCCGAGCGCACCATCACGCTGCGCGGTCAGGTCCAGCAGGCTCGCGTCCAGTTGTCCTACTTTGCCCGCAATCGCTGCTCGTCGGTGCGCAGCGAGCTGCAGGAGGACGCCGCGCGTCTGTCCCGGCGCGACATGGCCGGCTTCGAGACGTACACGCACAACCGGCTGGCGGAAGTGGTCGCCGAGGTGAGCGAAGGCACCGCCACCCACCTTGCCGATGTTGCGCAGAAGATGGGTGTGCCGGTAGACCTACCGGTCCTCGAGAAGCTGCCGACGGTCGACATCCCCGCGCCGCCCCTGAAATCACGGCGGCTGGAAACCCTGCTGATAATGCTGTTGGGCGCGGGCTTCGGCGTGGGTATAGCCCTGACGCTGAGTAGGCTGCTGGCCGGTTTGGCCCGCGGGCTCAACCCCTGGCTCCTGATAGCCGGGGCCGTGGCCTGCGCGGTGGTGGGACTCGCCGCCACCCTCGTGGTGGTCAATATCCGTGGCTTGCTGCATGACCGTGCGCTGTTGGACCGTTGGGCGGGTGACGCGACGTCGTCGCTGCGGTCCGTGGCGGAGGAGTTGGTAGCCACGCGTGTGCTGCGCGTCGATTCGGTGCTGAGCACCGCCCTGACGGCCCGCGATGAGGCCGAAAACACGCAGGTAGGCGAACGGGTCAGTGCCATCGACAGCGAACTGCGCGAGCACGCCATCGCCGCGGCGCGGGCCGCAGCAGTGCGTGACCGGGAGATGCCGACGCTGCGGGCCGCGCTCGACGCTGTACGTGCTGAACTGGGCGAACCGGGTATTCCCGAAACAAAGGGCCTGGCCGAGACGGCTTCGCAGGCGGATGCTGGGATCGGTGAGATCGACGAATCGACTTCGAGGAGCGGAGATGGCGATGATCTGTGACTTTCGAGGCTTTTCGGGGGGCTTCTGAATCGTTGTTGTGAGGAGGCTTATACCCGCCCGAGCCTTCCCTAACAAGGGGATCACGATAACCTGTAGTTAACGCCGTGCATGTCAACAGTTGTATTGGGTGAGTACGTAAGTAACGAATAAACGCCCATAAGCAACCAGAAGAATTCAGGAGAGTTCGATGACCTCAGCGACCATTCCCGGTCTGGATACCGCGCCTACCAAGCACCAGGGGCTGCTGTCGTGGGTAGAGGAGGTCGCCGAGCTCACCCAGCCTGACCGGGTGGTCTTCGCTGATGGCTCCGAGGAGGAGTGGCAGCGGCTCACCGACCAGCTGGTCCAGGCCGGCACGTTCCAGCAGCTGAACGAGAAGAAGCACCCGAACTCCTACCTCGCGTTGTCCGATCCGTCCGACGTGGCGCGGGTGGAGTCCCGGACGTTCATCTGTTCGGAGCGGGAAGTCGACGCCGGGCCGACCAACAACTGGATGGATCCGGCCGAGATGCGGTCGATCATGACCGACCTGTACCGCGGCTGCATGCGCGGTCGCACCATGTGGGTGGTGCCGTTCTGCATGGGCCCGCTCGGCGCGGACGACCCCAAGCTGGGGGTCGAGATCACCGACTCCGAATACGTCGTCGTCTCGATGAAGGTGATGACCCGGATGGGCACGGCCGCCCTGGAGAAGCTCGGTGACGACGGCTTCTTCGTCAAGGCGTTGCACTCGGTCGGAGCCCCGCTGGATCCTGCCCAAAACGACGTGCCGTGGCCGTGCAACGACACCAAGTACATCACCCACTTCCCGGAAACCCGCGAGATCTGGAGCTACGGCTCGGGCTACGGCGGCAACGCGCTGCTGGGCAAGAAATGCTATTCGTTGCGCATCGCCTCGGCGATGGCCCATGACGAGGGCTGGCTCGCCGAGCACATGCTGATCCTCAAGCTGATCTCCCCGGAGAACAAGGCGTATTACTTCGCCGCGGCATTCCCGTCGGCGTGCGGCAAGACAAACCTGGCGATGCTGCAGCCGACGATCCCGGGCTGGCGCGCCGAAACGCTCGGCGACGATATCGCCTGGATGCGCTTCGGTAAGGACGGCCGGCTGTATGCGGTCAACCCCGAGTTCGGTTTCTTCGGCGTCGCGCCCGGCACCAACTGGAAGTCCAACCCCAACGCCATGCGCACCATCGAGGCGGGCAACACCGTCTTCACCAACGTTGCACTCACCGACGACGGCGACGTTTGGTGGGAGGGCCTGGAAGGCGACCCGCAGCATCTGATCGACTGGAAGGGCAACGACTGGTACTTCCGCGAGACGGAAACCGCGGCAGCCCACCCGAATTCGCGGTACTGCACGCCGATGTCGCAGTGCCCCATCCTGGCGCCGGAGTGGGACGACCCACAGGGGGTGCCGATCTCGGGGATCCTGTTCGGCGGCCGCCGCAAGACCACGGTGCCGCTGGTGACTCAGGCCCGCGACTGGCAACATGGCGTGTTCATCGGCGCCACTCTGGGCTCCGAGCAGACCGCAGCCGCCGAGGGCAAGGTCGGTACCGTGCGGCGCGACCCGATGGCCATGCTTCCGTTCCTGGGCTACAACGTAGGCGACTACTTCCAGCACTGGATCGACCTGGGCAAGAACTCCGATGAGTCCAAGCTCCCGAAGGTGTTCTTCGTCAATTGGTTCCGCCGCGGCGACAACGGCCGCTTTCTGTGGCCTGGCTTCGGCGAGAACAGCCGGGTGCTGAAGTGGATCGTCGACCGCATCGAGCACAAGGCCGGCGGCCATGACACTCCGATCGGTGTCGTGCCGACCGCCGAGGATCTGGACCTGGACGGACTCGACATCGACAGTGACGACGTAGCGAAAGCGCTGGCGGTCGACGCGGACGAGTGGCGCAACGAACTGCCGTTGATCGAGGAGTGGTTCGAGTTCGTCGGTGAGAAGCTGCCCACCGGCGTCAAGGACGAGTTCGAGGCGCTCAAGCAGCGGCTGGCTGAATCGAGCTAAGCGCGCGGGGTCTCGCGGCTAATCGTGTTCCGCCGCAAGGACTTCGGCAGGTAGACTGCGCCTGACCCGACGACCCCGGCCGAATCGCCGGGATTTGAGATGGCGCAGCGCTTCAGCGACAGACAACCGCAGCCGATGCACGAGTCCAGGTTGTCGCGAAGCGCCATCAGTCCGGCGATCTGATCGTCGAGGCGTGCCCGCCAGTCCTTCGACAAACGGGTCCAGTCCGCGCGGGTAGGGGTGCGCCCGTCCGGCAGGTTTGCCAGCGCGGCCGCGACCTCGTCCAGGGTCAAACCGACGTTGCGGGCGGCCCGGATGAACGCCAGCCGTCGCAGCATCTGTCGTTCGAACCGCCGCTGCCCGCCGGCCGTCCGAGTCGCCGTGATCAGGCCCTGGCTTTCGTAGAACCGGATCGCCGATGGCGCGAAGCCGCTGCGATCCGCTATCTCGCCGACGGTAAACAATTCCCGGGTGTTCATGCGACCTACTCAGTATGAGGCTTGACTTAAAGTTTACTTCAACTATCAGTATGGTCGTATGACCCAATACGAGAACACTCACCCTGTCGCGATCGTCACTGGAGCATCACGCGGGTTCGGACGGGCGGTGGCTGCCGCTCTGCTCGACCGCGGCTGGACCGTCGTCGGCGACGCGCGCCGCGCTAAAGAACTGGAAACGACTGCTCGGGAGCTGAATTCGGCTCTGCTGATCGCCCTATCCGGCGACGTCACAGACGCGTCGCATCGCGACGCACTGGTCGCCGCCGCAGTCAACGCCGGGCCGCTCTGCTTGCTGGTGAACAACGCCAGCCGGCTTGGCCCCAGTCCGCAACCGGCGCTCTCCGACTACCCGGCAAGCGAGTTCTGGTCGGTTTACCAGACAAACGTGTTCGCCCCGCTCGCCCTGATCCAGACGGCGCTCCCGGCGCTTACCGATAGCGCGGGAGCGATCGTCAACCTCAGCTCCGACGCGGCGGTCGAGCCGTACCCAGGATGGGGTGGGTATGGCTCGTCGAAGGCCGCGCTCGACCAACTGTCGGCCGTCCTGGCAGCCGAGGCCTCCGCCCTGCCGGTGTACGTCTTCGACCCGGGCGACATGCGGACCGAGATGCACCAGGCCGCATTCCCCGGCGAGGACATCTCCGACCGCGCAGAGCCGGAGTCTGTCGTACCGGCATTGCTGCGACTCATCGACACCCGGCCGGCCTCCGGTCGGTACCGGGCAGCAGATTTGTTATCCGGAGCGCTGCCATGACTCTCGCGAACCGTCCGCACACGCGGTTCCACCGGGCGGCGGACTCCGACGCCACCGAGCCGCCGGAGGCGCATGGTGTGGCCCGGGATGCGATCAAATTGCTGGTCGCCCGCCCGGGCGGTATCAGCCACGTCCGATTCGCCGACCTCGGTGACTACCTGCGCCCGGGCGATCTGCTGGTGGTGAACAACTCCGCCACCATGCCCGCCGCGGTTGCCGGCCAACGTGCCGGGCAGCCGATCGCAATCCACTTCTCCGCGGCACGTGCTGAGAAGGTCTGGGTGGTTGAACTCCGACCGGCTGGCAATGCGAGCCGATACCTGACCGACATCCGGCCTGGCGAACGCATCGATATATCCGGCGGCGGCGCGCTCGTCATGGTGTCGTCCTATCCACAACCCGGTGTCCACGGCGGCCGGTTGTGGATGGCGCGCGTGATTGTCGAGGGTGACGTAGTCTCCTACCTCGCCCGGCACGGCCGGCCGATCCGCTATTCTTACGTGCCACGCCCGTGGCCGCTCAGCTACTACCAGACGGTCTTTGCGCGACACCCGGGTAGTGCTGAGATGCCAAGCGCGGCAAGGCCCTTCAGCACCCAATTGGTGACCGCTCTGGTGGCTGACGGCATCGCGATCGCGCCGATCACACTGCACGCCGGGGTGTCCTCCGCGGAGATGGGTGAGCTTCCGGCAGCCGAGCTGTACGCCGTACCGCCCGCCACCGCGCGGCTGGTCAACCTCACACACACCGCCGGGGGCAGGGTGATCGCGGTCGGCACCACGGCGACCCGCGCGCTCGAGTCGGCAGCAGACGCCGACGGCGTGGTAGGGCAGGCCGCTGGCTGGACGGATCTGGTGCTCGGTCCCGACCGCCCGTGTCAGGTGGTCGACGGCCTGATCACCGGGTGGCACGAGGCCGGTGCCTCGCACCTGTTGCTACTGGAAGCCGTCGCCGGCCCGGAACTGGTTGCCGCGGCGTACCGGGAGGCCGTCGAACAACGCTATCTCTGGCATGAATTCGGTGACAGTGCCCTGCTGCTGCCGGGCGGGTAGCCGACCAGCGTCCCGCATGACACCAGTCAAAGTTCCCGTCGTACAGTCGGCCCATGCAGATTCGCCCCTATATCGGCGCCAACAAACCTGCTGTCATCCTGTACCCGTCCGGGACCGTGGTCACCTTCGACGAGCTGGAAGCCCGCGCCAATAGGCTGGCGCACCGGTTCCGCCAGGCGGGTTTGCGCGAGGGTGACACCATCGCGATCCTGATGGAGAACAACGAGCACATCCACGCGGTCATGTGGGGGGCACGGCGCAGCGGCTTGTACTACGTGCCGATCAACACGCACCTGACCCCGGACGAGGCCGCCTACATCATCGACAACAGCAGCGCCAAGGCGATTATCGCGTCTGCGGCGCTGCGCGAGACCTGCACGGACCTGGCTGGACACCTGCCGGGCGGGCTGCCGGACCTGCTTATGATTGCTAGTCCTGACCAGGAAGGCGACCTCCCGGGTTGGGCGCGCTACCCGGAATGCGTTGCGGATCAACCGGACACCCCGATCGACGACGAAATCGAGGGCGATCTGCTGCAGTACTCCTCGGGTACCACTGGTCGGCCCAAGGGGATCAAACGCGAGCTGCCGCACCTGCCACCGGACCAGGCGCCGGGCATGATGTCAGCCCTGGTCGGGTTTTGGATGGATCCCGACGCGGTGTATCTGAGCCCGGCGCCGCTCTATCACACCGCACCGTCGGTGTGGTCGATGAGCGTCCAGGCCGGCGGTATTACCACGGTAGTGATGGAGAAGTTCGATGCCGAGGGAGCGCTCGACGCCATCCAGCGCCATCGGGTAACTCACGGCCAGTTCGTCCCAGCCATGTTCGTTCGGATGCTGAAACTTGCTGAGGATGTTCGTGATTCGTACGACCTGTCCAGCCTCAAACGGGTGATGCACGCCGCGGCGCCGTGTCCCGTAGAGATCAAGAAGCAGATGATGGACTGGTGGGGACCGGTCGTCGACGAGTACTACGCGTCCTCGGAAGCGATCGGGTCGACGCTGATCACCGCCGAGGACTGGCTGGCGCATCCGGGTTCGGTCGGCAAACCCATGATGGGTGGTGTGCACATCCTCGGGCAGGACGGCAACGAGCAGCCGCCTAACCAGCCCGGCGAGATTTATTTCGAAGGCGGTTATTCCTTCGAGTACCTCAACGACCCAACCAAAACCGCTTCGTCGCGCGATAAGCATGGCTGGGCGACCGTTGGCGACGTCGGCTACCTCGACGACGAGGGCTACCTGTTCTTGACCGACCGGCGCCATCACATGATCATCTCCGGCGGGGTGAACATCTATCCGCAAGAAGCAGAGAACCTTCTGGTGACTCACCCGAAGGTGATCGACGCAGCGGTGTTCGGGGTTCCCGACGACGAGATGGGGCAGCGCGTCATGGCGGCCGTACAGACCGTCGAGGAGGCCGATGCCACCGACGAGTTCGCCGATGAATTGCTGGCGTGGTTGCGAGACCGGTTGTCGCACTTCAAGTGCCCACGGTCAATCGCGTTCGAGCAGCAGCTGCCACGCACCGACACCGGAAAGCTCTACAAGAACGGGCTGATCGAGAAGTATTCGGTGTGACACCCATGCTCAGGGTGGTCGACGTGTCGAGCGCGCCGGATTCCGGCCCCGATGATAGCCCACCGGGTGTGATCGTCGCCGTCGGCTCGGGTGTTGATGTCGCCAATTCGCAGGCCGGATTCTGGTTGGACACTGCGACTTTCACCCTGACCGAGGATCCTTGTGTTGACCGTAGAGTGATCACCGTCGACTCGGTCGCCGAGACTCTGGCAGAGCTGACCAAGCGCTGTCAACGGTGGCCGCATGCCAGTAGCGTGTGTGACGACGTGCTGCGGGCAGTGGATCCCGGCGGCCCAACGCAGGCCGCAGTGGTCACCGAGTCGTTGGCGTACTCGACCTTGCAGGCTGGGCCGGAGTTCGCGCGCTGGCTCGAGGAACGTGGCCCGGCCCGCATGCCTGACATCGCCGACCCGGTGCAGGCCCAGCGCGATGGCGACATCCTGCGCGTCACGTTCAATCGGCCCCAACGTCACAACGCGTTTTCCACCGATGCGCGTGCCGCACTGTTGGAGGCACTGGCCGTCGCACAACTGGACCCGTCGGTGACCGGGATGGTGTTGAGCGGCAACGGCCCATCGTTTTGCAGCGGCGGAGACCTCGCCGAATTCGGCACCTTCGCCGACCCGGCGAGTGCCCATCTGGCCCGCACCCGGCACAGCCCGGCCCTGGCGCTCGATGCGCTCACCGCCAGGCTTGGCCGGGCGTGCAGTGCCAGGGTGCACGGTCAAGTGATGGGTAGTGGGTTGGAGATGGCGGCATTCTGTGGATGGGTTGAGGCTCAGTCGGATTCGGTGTTCGGACTACCGGAATTGGGTCTGGGGTTGATTCCCGGGGCGGGCGGTACGGTCAGCGTTACGCGTCGGATCGGCCGTTGGCGCACCGCCTATCTTGTGTTGTCCGGCTGCACGATCGACGCCGGTACCGCACTGGCGTGGGGACTGGTGGACGTGACTTACGCTGGCGCGCAAAGCGTTGCTCAGTAGGTTGAAAATGTGGTGCTGGTAGTCGAAGGGAGATTCGAGATGGCTACCGCGAAGACAAAGACGTACAAGACGATAGCGATCACGTACACGACGGCCTGCACGATCGCACTGATGATGGCCCACTTCTTCGCGTTCTCGGATGCGGCCTGCGCCTCCGCATACCGCCCTTGACTCCACAACCCGGAGACCTTGGTGGAGTACACGATCGACACGATCCCAAGCGGGAGGCAACACAGGACCGTGGACAGAATCGCCCAGACGAGGTAGTTGTCAGGTTCCCGCTGGGCCGGCCAACCCGGTTGCTGGCCCTGCCAACCGGGCTGCTGGCCCGGCCAACCCGGCTGCGGGCCCGGCCAACCCGGCTGCTGGCTCTGCCAGTCTGGGGAACCTTCGTACGGCCCTGGGGGATAACTCATGGCAATTGCCTTCCTTTGGGTTCCCTGCGGTCCAAACAGGTTTGCTCCGCCCCGCTTTGCTGATGCCGAAGTCACGCAAATATACAGCACAGGCCAGCTTCAATCCGGGAGATCGCTGCCCGCAGACATCGCGCGATTTCGCGCTTAGATTCCGCCTCGGGCCACCAGCTGTGCGGCTATCACGTTGCGCTGGATCTCGTTGGTTCCTTCGCCGACGATCATCAGGGGCGCGTCACGGAAGTAGCGCTCCACGTCGTATTCGGTGGAGTAGCCGTAACCGCCGTGGATGCGTACCGCATTCAGGGCGATCTCCATCGTCACCTCTGAAGCGAACAGTTTGGCCATCCCGGCCTCCATATCGCAGCGCTCGCCGCTGTCATAGCGCTCGGCGGCATAGCGGGTGAGCTGGCGCGCCGCGGTGAGTTTGGTTGCCATATCGGCCAAGTAATTGCCGACGGACTGATGCTTCCAAATCGGCTGCCCGAAACTCTCCCGCTGCTGGGCATAAGCCAGTGCGTCCTCCAGCGCGGCCGTCGCCACGCCAAGGGCTCGAGCAGCCACTTGGATCCGGCCCGTCTCAAGGCCTTTCATCATCTGCGAAAAACCCTCACCCATACGCCCGCCCAGGATCGCCGACGTCGGCACGGAAAAGTTGTCGAACGACAGCTCACAGGATTCAACGCCCTTGTAGCCCAACTTGGGCAGGTCCCGCGACACCGTCAGCCCCGGCCCGTGCTCGACAAGCGCAATCGAGATGCCCTTATGACGTGGCTTGGCGTGCGGGTCCGTCTTGCACAGCAACGCAATCAGTCCGGAACGGCGCGCGTTGCTGATCCAGGTCTTGGAACCATTGATCAGCAAGCCCCTGGCACCGTCAGCCAATGCCGTGGTCGACATGTTCTGCAGATCCGAGCCGCCGCCCGGCTCGGTCAGCGCCATGGTGGCGCGCAGCTCGCCGGTCGCCATCGCCGGCAGGTACGCCTGTTTCTGCTCATCCGTGCCGAACAGCGTCAGTAGCTTTGCGACGACGGTGTGCCCGCCCACCGCACCGGCCAGGCTCATCCAGCCGCGTGCCAGCTCCTGGGTGACCTCTACATAACAGGGCATAGACACCGGCGATCCGCCGTGCTCCTCAGGAATCGCCAAGCCGTAGATGCCGATCCGCTTCATCTGCTCGATCCACGCCTCGGGGTAGGTGTTGGCGTGCTCGACCTCGCGGACGGTCGGCTTCACGTCGCGGTCGATGAACGCCCGCACCGTCGCGATCAGCATGTCTTCTTCGTCTTTATGCCCGCTGCTCACCTGGAACCATCCTCCATGTTGACCCCCGGTTGGACAGCCTGCCAGCATGTGGCGTTGTGACTATCAACAGTCCTGCCAATGACCACATCGGGTATTCGGGCCAACGCGAGGGCGGCCCCTACTTCGACGACCTGTCCATCGGCCAGGTCTTCGATTGGGCACCGTCGGCGACGCTGTCGTCGGGGTTGGCGGCCGCCCACCAATCGATCGTGGGAGACAGGCTGCGACTGGCGCTGGACGCCGATCTGTGCGCCGCCGTGACGGGCACGCCCGGCCCGCTGGTGCATCCGGCGCTGGTGTGCGACGTGGCGATCGGGCAGTCGACGCTGGTCACCCAGCGAGTCAAGGCGAACCTGTTCTACCGCGGGCTCACCTTTCACCGATTCCCGGTTACCGGCGACACTATATATACGCGGACCGAAGTGGTCGGGCTGCGCGCCAACTCGGTGAAACCGGGGCGGGCGCCGACTGGACTGGCGGCACTGCGGATGATCACGATCGACCAGGCAGATCGTCTGGTGCTCGACTTCTATCGCTGTGCCATGCTGCCCGCCAGCCCGGACTGGAGTCCTGATAGCGCGCCCGGTGACGACTTGTCCGGAATCGGGGCCGACGCGACACCACCGGCGTCGGATCCGACCGCCGGGTGGGACGGTGAAGTCTTCCGGACTCGGGTGCCCGGTCCGCATTTCGATGCCGGCATCGCGGATTCGGTGTTGCACAGCACCGGGGATGTGGTCAGCAGCGCGCCCGAACTCGCTCGACTCACCCTGAACATCGCTGCCACGCACCATGATTCACGGGTCGGCGGTCGCCGGCTGGTTTACGGCGGGCACACCATCGGGCTGGCGCTCGCGCAGGCGAGCCGACTGCTGCCCAACCTGGTGACGGTCCTGGGTTGGGAGTCGTGCGACCACACCGGTCCGGTGCACGAGGGGGACACCCTTTACAGCGAGCTACACGTCGAGTCCGCCGCGGCGACTGACCACGGGGGCGTGCTGGGGCTGCGGTCGGTGGTCTACGCGGTTACCGACTCGGTGGGCGAGCCCGACCGGCCGGTGCTGGACTGGCGGTTCAGCGCGCTGCACTTCTAGCCACGAAAACACCATTTCCGAAAAACTGCTGGAATTTTCACGAGCCACGCCAACACCGCACCGGGCATACCCCGGCCCGCCCAACTCCCAACGCCGCAGCCGCGGGCCGAGCAAAATGGTGTTCGTGAGCTCAGCGGCGGCCCAGTGGGGTAGTAGCGGGCTGGCCTATCTGACTGGTCTGTCCGACGGGCCGCCCGACTTTTCCCGCGCGAACGTGCTGGACCGCGCCGGGCAGGTGGCCGCCGCCATTGGTGGCGGCACCGGCGCCGCGATCCTGCTGACCGGGCGGGCCGGACTGCTCGGATTGACCCGTGCTGGCCGGGTCTCGACCGGTGGTGCCACCCGGTTGCTGGCGACCCGGGACGGTTGGTGTGCGATCACGCTTTCCCGCCCCGACGATGTTGCCTGCGTTCCCGCGCTGCTGCACGCCGACGAAGTGCCGGCCGACCCGTGGCCAATGCTGCAGCGTTGGGCCGCAGCTCGGCCCGTGTCCGCGATCATCGAGCGGGCCGGCCTGCTCGACATCCCGGTGGCCGCCCTGGGTGAGGCCGCAGCCGCACCGCCGCGGATACGCCAAATGGGGGCCCGATCGTCCCCGCGTGGGCCGGCCGGTCTGCTGGTCACCGACTTGTCGTCGATGTGGGCGGGCCCATTGTGCGGGCATCTGCTGGCCCGCGCCGGCGCCACCGTCGTCAAAGTCGAAAGCCCGCGCCGACCCGACGGTACCCGGGCCGGCAATCGCGCCTTCTTCAACTGGATGAACGGTGAAAAGCTTTTCTATTGCCTCGATTTGGATCGCGAAGCCGACGAGTTACGTGAGCTGCTCGCGGTGTCGGACATCGTGATCGAAGGCTCGCGACCCGCCGCGCTGGCGCGTCGCCGGCTGGGAGCGGACGACGTTGCGCCGCGTGCGGGCCGAATCTGGTTGCGGATCAACGGGTATGACGAGCGTTCGGGACGACCGGCGTTCGGTGACGATGCCGCAGTGGCCGGCGGCCTGGTCGGCTACGGCATCGGTGGACCCGTATTCGTCGGCGACGCCATCGCCGACCCTCTGACCGGGCTGGAGGCGACCCTGGCGGTGGTCGAATCGCTCGGCCGTGGTGGCGGCGAAGTGATTCACGTGTCCATGGCCGCGGTCGCCGCGACCTACGCGGCTCTGCCCACGACGGCGTCGGTCTCGGCGCGCCCGGCCCCAGCCCCACCCGCGCCGGCGGCAACCGTATCGGCGGCTGAGCTCGGTGCCGATAACGACGAAGTTCGCCGGCTGGTCTCCGAGAGGCGCTGTCCATCATGCTGATTCAGCGGGCCACCTTGCTGGACGGCACGGTCGCCGACGTCCGGCTCGGCCCGCGGATCGACGAAGTGGGCGGCTACCTTGTTGCCAGACGCGGGGAGATCGTGCTGGACGCCGGCGGCGGGACCGTCCTGCCCGGCCTGCATGACCACCACGTGCATGTGCGCTCGGCGGCATCCGCCCTGGATTCGGTCTCCATCGGTCCTCCCGCGGTCAGCACCAAAGACCAACTGGCCCAAGCTCTGTCGAATGCCATGCCCGGTCCTGACGGATGGATCCGCGCGGTCGGATATCACGAGTCGGTTGCCGGCGAGTTGGACCGGGCCGCACTCGACGCTCTGCTGCCGGGCACTCCGGTCCGAGCCCAGCACCGCAGTGGCGCGCAGTGGATCCTCAATTCCGCGGCACTGGGCCGGGTCGGCATGGCGGACCACCCGGACGGGCGGCTACCCAGCGCCGATCCGGGCTGGTCAGGCACCCTGCAACGGCGAGAGACCGACCTTGCGGAACTGAGCCGACGGCTCGCTGCGGGCGGCGTCACCGGCGTCACCGACGCCACGCCCGACCTTGGTGCCGACGACATGCACCAGCTGTTGGCGGCGCACCGCCGCGGCGAGTTCCGGCCGCGGGTGCATTTCCTGTCACCGGGGAAGAAGATCCTGCACGACGACCAGCTGGACCTGGACGCGCTGACAGCCTGGATCATCGACCACCACACCGCCGGCCGGCCGGTGGCCGTGCACTGCGTGACCGCGGCCCAACTGGTGGTGACCGTCGCGGCCTTGCGTGCGGCGGGCAGTCATCCGCTCGATCGCATCGAGCATGCCGCAGTGGTGCCAGACGACAGCCTGGACAGCCTCGCCGACCTCGCGCTCACGGTGGTGACCCAGCCCAACTTCATCGCCGAGCGCGGCGATCACTACCTTGCCGAGGTACCCGCTGACGAACACAGTCAACTGTGGCGGGTCGCATCTCTGCTGAAAGCGAATGTAGAGGTGGCGCTGTCCACCGACATGCCGTTCGGGCAGGGGGACCCGTGGGCGGCAATGCGTGCCGCGGTGCACCGCGCCACGCCCAGCGGCGCCGTCCTCAACGCGAGCGAATGTATCTCGGCACGAAAGGCTTTGACGATGTTTCTGGGATGGCCGGACCGGCCCGGCCAGGCGCGGGTCGTCGAAACCGGACAGCCGGGAGATCTGTGTGTGCTGACGCAACCGCCTGCGGCGGCGCTGGCCGAGCTGGACGCCGGCATGGTGGCCGCGACGGTCATCGGCGGCGAGGTCGCGTACGCAGCCGAGTAGCGCCGAGGATCAACCCGCGATACCCAGCGCAGAGCGTAAAACGTCGCACTGAGTAGCGAAGAACCTCCGTGACACTTGAGCTTTCGACGCCACCAGGTCGAAGCCGTGGAAGGCGCCGGGGACCACTTCGACTTCGCATTGGACGCCGGCGTTCTTCAGGCGTTCGGCATAGGCAAGATCTTCGTCATGGAACAGGTCGTTGGTGCCGACCCCTATCCAGGCCGGCGGGAGTCCGCTCAGGTCCTCGTGCCTGGCCGGGACAGCGACTTGCGGGTCCGCTGTACCGAGGTACGCCGACCAGCCGAACTCGTTAGCACGCGGACTCCACAGCCGGTAGTTCGGATCTACAGCGCCAGCAGAACTCCGGTCGTCGACCATGGGGTACACCAGCAGCTGAAACGCCGGTGCTACTTCCCCGCGGTCGCGGGCCAGCAGCGCCAGCGCCGCCGCCAGGCCGCCGCCGGCACTGCCTCCGCCGATCGCCACCCGGCCCGGGTCCACCGCCGGCAGACCAGCCAGCCAGGTCAACGCGGAGTAGCAGTCCTCCAGCCCCGCGGGATACGGATGTTCAGGTGCCAGCCGATATTCCACCGACGCGACGGTGATGCCCAGTGTTCTGCTGAACCGGCGGCACAGCGCATCGTCGTATTGCGCGCTGCCCAGCACATAACCGCCGCCGTGGATCCACAGCAGTGCCGGCGCCGGTTCGGGTACGCCGGCGGGACGAAACAGGCGAACGCCGGCTCCGGATCCCAGAGTGATCACTTCGACGTCCCTGGGTGTACTGCGACGCTCCGTCAGTCGAGTCAACGCCCGTACCAACGGCAACGTCCGGGGTCCCACTAATTGTCGCGGGGCGAAGCGGGCGATGCGGCGCAGGTCTGGGTGAACATCGGTGTTCGGCATCGGTCCAGTATCCATCCAGGCCTGGTGCTGATCGGCGACCCGCCCGGCAGTGCCCGAACCCGAGCCGAAAAATGGCTTCCCACAACAATATTCGGGTTCCTGCGCTTAGAGCTGTTGGTCGCCGCGATCCTGGCAAATAACGAAGTAGCCGTCTAACTGCTTCAACGCCGCTTCGGGCTAAGCGGCTCAGACCGCTTTACGGCCGTACCGGCAGCGCTTACATAATCGTCAGTTTTGCGAACCGCGCGGGTACGCTCCCTACATGACGGCTAGGGGACCGAGCATGACACCCTGTGTGAGATGGTTGCTGCGAGCCCGCCCCGGCGACTATGCGCTGGCGCTAAGCGTTGCAGGGGCTTCGCTACCGGTGGTGGGCAAGCACCTTGAGCCACTGGGTGGCGTAACCGCCATGGGCATCTGGGGCGCCCGGCTCGCACCGGAAGCCGTATCCGCGACGGCGAAGTACTGGCTGACGCCGGGCATTACCGATCTGCGCCGCCGGGACAGGGAGAGTACGCACGACGTCTCCGTCGCGGCTTTGCAGGGGGTCGTGTCGGTCAAACGGACGATTGCCCGTCACCCCGAGGTATTCCGCGATGCGTCGCCGATTGCGCGCGTGCATCGCGGTGCTCCGCCGTTCTTGGTGATTCACGG
>Ga0209530_1000322_pt1 | contig 37548 bp, 30 predicted proteins | sample BlaSpr_A8_Ref_O1_FD_187987 | JGI IMG/M metagenome (GOLD analysis project Ga0209530, IMG submission 187987) | Forest soil microbial communities from Thunder Bay, Ontario, Canada - Black Spruce, Ontario site 2_A8_Ref_O1 (SPAdes) (version 2) | ecosystem: Environmental > Terrestrial > Soil > Boreal...
GTTACTGAAGGACTTGTCAACCGGATTCCATTTTCTCATCATTATTAGGAATTCGTACGGGACGCTGCACTAATAGGTGATTGAATCATTGGCATCTAGGGCTCCATCGGATTCTCTTGGATTCAATGGAAAAACGGGTTGCAGCCTGAAAAATTAGAAATGTGGACGGGGACACAGATTCTCCTACCGCACTCGGGAAGAGGAGCCGACGTTGTCGTGGAATAAATAGCATTCATCAACACCAAAAAAGGTGAACGGATGGCGCAAGCTTGCGAGAAACGCCTGTTTAGAACAGCAATCGCTGATCTTTCTGCAAGAACCAGCAGCGTTTTGCCGGAGGCGGTAGGAGTGAGTCCGATGAGAGCAAACCACCATCTCACAGCGACACTGGCGTTCGTGATGCTTATGAATCGAGAAAAGCCGCCGGGTTGAGCCGGCGGCTGAACGTTTCAATCAACCTACCCCGTTGACGGCTAACCAAGTGTGCTCGTGGTAGTTGCGGGTAGCTGCATAGAGTATTTCGCCTCCGGGCTACCTCCCCAAATGCGTAAGATGAGGCGATGCAGAATGAACAGCATGATCAGCGAGACCGCGAAGATTAGCCACCCCGAATAAGGGAAAAATAGCTCTGCTTCATCTGGACCCCAGATCCGGACAAGAAGACATTTGCCAGCAATCCGAAAGCCGTCGGCAACAATTGCGATCGGCACTGAGGAGCATGCCAGCACCGCTCGCACCCATTTGCGATTGTCCGCCAAATATCCGTGCATGATGGCCACGGTCAACGGAGTCAGGAGGGAGCGGATTCCATTTGCTTCAAAGCTGAACAGATCCAAATTGTCATGAAGCGTGATCACATTCCCCTCTCGCACCACGGGAACTCCGGCAAGTTGCAGCAGCAAAGCCGCTAGCTTTAGGGTTGGCACCTCAAGCGGAAATGTCACCTTTTGAAGGATCACGCTCGGGATTGGGATCATCAGAATCAAAAACGCCCATGGGAACAGGACAGCGCGAAAGAACTCCCATCCGTAAAGCAGAATGATCAATCCAGCGAGCAACAGCAGCAGCGACACCCCTGAGAAGAACAAATCCCCTTTCAGAACTGTGGAATTCCGCATGAGAAGAGCCAACCCAACCAGCGGAAGACCGGCCAATGATGGGGCGGCCTCAATGGCCTTGAGCTTCTTGCGGTCCCGCCAGAAAACCAACAAAGCAAAGGCGGGGACAAATATTCCGTGGGAGAAGAACGGATCGTGCATCCACACTGCGAACAGCCGAGCAAGAACCGGGGCGTAGAGCCACGCAATTAGCGGCAGCACCAATAAATTCCAGTAGCGCACGGCGAAATATTATGACACTGTTTCCGATTGTTGCTGCACAATGCCGATAGCGCTATCGCCTGGATTCGTCAACTATGCTGGCGTTCGAAGAACAATTCGCAACCTGACGTTTTAGTAGATCGGGTCACCGCATTATGAAGATCGGCGTCCCACGTTGTCCCACAAATTCATTCTTCGGTGTACTTGTTTTGTTCTTGTTTCTCGCCGTGACTATCGTCTCTTCGCAAGGCGTGAAAACTCCCTTCGGTCCCGTGCCTGCGAATGAACGTCCTTTACTCGCGAAGCGTTTGAATGCTTACACAAACAGCTTCCGCAATAAGCAGTGGGGCAAGCTCTACGACTTCGTGTCGGACGCAAACAAGAACAGCCCTTTTAACGGTAAAGAGCAGGTAAACAAGCACAGATTCATTTCTGCGATGCAGAATACCTACGAGATGCGGCACCTTCAGAAGTTCACACCCGTTCGGACGGAATCGGGAATCCTTGGATATGACGTCTACGGGTGCGGCGAAGTTCCTGGGCGCGACGAAACCATCGTGGCGATCCGTGCGATCTGGGAGCATGGTAACTGGTTCTTCACGGATTGGCAGTACACCGACCCTTGGGAGGCTTGCTCGCACCTCTCTGATTCTGCGTGGAAGCCTCAGATGCCGCTCAGACTCGATGGCCCGATGATGGAGTTGTTGTGCATTCTGAACGTATGCGAAATCTAGATGGCGAGTCGGTCGGAGAATCAAAGAACGTGATTCGTCGCGAAGGACAGAAAATGAAAAGGCCGGTAGGGTAAACCCCACCGGCCTTTGGTTTTTTCATACGTCTATTATTCGGCCTTTTTCTTCTTCTTGGCGACCGGCTTCGGATGATCCGGGACCGGCTGCACTTTCGTCTCATCGACCGGCGTCGTGCTGTCGGCCTCCGGGAAGGTCGCACCAGCCGGAACGATCCATTGTTCCGAAGTCGCCGTACCGGCGTTTCCGGTGCGAGCCTCAATGCGGCTTGGGTCGATGTTCTGTTTCGCCTCGCCACCTGAGATGTAAGCCTTCACGTTGAGTGCGCGTTCAGCCGCAAGGTTCTTACGTTTTTCAGTCGGTTCAGCATTTCCAACAACTACCAACTTGGCATCCGGATCCTGCTGCAACTTGAGTGCAACATCGTCCAGTTCGGCCTTGCAGGTGTTATCGACGCGCCACGGTTTCTTGACATTGGGATAAGCGCACTCGTTTACCTTCGTGGCTTGCGGTGGCGGCGGTGGCGGGTTCTCGACCGTCACCGAGCTTGTTGTCGAACCCGTCAATCCGCGCGAGTCGGTACAAGTCGCGCTGATGGTTATGGGACCAGGCGATGCACCACTCGTATTCAACGTAGCGGAATTCCCGCTGCCTGAAATACTGCCGCCGCTCGAGGTCCATCCACCAACCGTTACCGGGACGTTATCCGGGCTGGTGCAAGTGCAACTGATGGTTGCAGGAGTGCCCGTTTGAACGTTCGACGGGCTCGCAGAGCACGAAATCTGCGGCGGGTTCTTAGGCGGTTCCTTGACCGTGAAGGTGGCTGTGCAACTCGCCGTGTTGTTCTTCTTGGCCTTGGGGTCGGTCACTGTGGCGGTTACCGTGGTCGGGTAGCTGCCAGGAGTGCCGCCGCTGATGCCGTTGGTGTCGATGCTGGCGCCAGTATCCTTGCCTTGAATCTTGCCCGCGCTAACCGCCCAGGTATAGGTAAGAGCGTGCTTGGGATTGAAGTTGGTGGCGCTAACGCTCGCGGTCACCGGTTCGCCGTTCAGGACCTCAGTCGGTTGTACCGAGCAGGCCGCCGCTACCGGCAATTCCGGCGTTCCGCCGAAATTGAAAACCAGACCCGTTGTCAGTCGAACGCCTTCAAAAGCCTGACGCCGCAATCCGGGATCCTCGGGCGGTACCTCGGCGGAGAAGTTCGCGCGCTCCAATTGGTAGTCGGCTTCGAATATGCGAAGCGAGAGCGGCTTCCAGATCTTGAGATCCATACCGCCGCCAAGAATGGCGGCGATGCCGTTGGTGGAATCGAGACCTCTCGAGGAAAAGCGATCGAATCCGAGCAGGGTATGCAGGAAAAAGTTCACGCCATCGCCGCGATAAGTCAACTTCGGACCAACGGCTAAGACGTTGTTCGCAGCATAGCGATTCCAATCTCCTCCGTAGTTACCTTCAATAGACAGGTACTTGGTGAAGTTCCAAGAGAGATTGGTGCCGAAGCCCTGCGCCACCGCAGGTAGCTTGAAAGCGTTCGGTGGAACGCTTTGATCGGGGATGTTGCCGCCTGGGTTCCACCACTGATAACCAATGAAGAGCTCTGCCTTCGGAAAGTCGTCGGACGACATACTTGCCGCTTTCGGGGCGGGTGCGGGCGCAGGTGCAGTTTGTGCGTTCAGCAAAGCCGGCAACGCAATTAGAACGAGGGCCAGGACGAGCGCGAGACTCGCGCATCTCCGGTAATTTTGGTGACCAAGTGACATTGAGTTCCTCCGATCAAATCCACCACAAAACAATCAATAAACTGGAATCAACAGAACCTTAAGGGCACGCACAGATAGGCTGCACCTGGGAAACACCGAATTCTACAGCAAGGAAGCACTTTTGCAAAAGAGTTAAGAACGCAATCATACCTTTTTGTTGCCTTCGCGGCCTGGGTAATTCCGTTTTTTGTAGAAAGCTGCTGCGCCGTGATCTCAAATTGATATTGTTGCCAATTTCCCGCCGGTTATTCCTGCCGGGTTGCGGGCTGACGCGCTTCCCTGAATAATGGCTGATTGGCCCCTGGGGCTGTGAGATATGACACAAGAGCGCGTACTGATTGTTGAAGACGAAGAGAACGAACGCACCGGTCTGGCCGAATTGGTCTCAGGTTGGGGGTATCGCACCGACACTGCCGCGGATGGGGTTGAAGCCCTGGAAAAGATCCCGGTCTTTGCTCCGTCCATTGTGATCACAGACGTAAAGATGCCTCGCATGGGCGGCATGGAACTAGTGGAGAAACTTGCCGACATGTCGCAAACGATCGCGGTGGTGATGGTCACCGCGCAAAAGGCCACCGACACTGCATTTCACGCGGGCCGTCTCGGCGTACAGGATTACATCGAGAAGCCGATCGACGTCCGACGCCTGCGATCGATCCTCACCAACATCGGCGAAATCATGAACGCGCGCACCGAGAATGAATTGCTGCGCCGTCGCTTGCGTGATAAGGGAGCGCTCGGCCTGCTGGTCGGTGCGTCCGCTCCCATGCAAGAGATTTTCCGGCTGATCGAACAGGTGGCTCCGAGCACCGCCTCGGTATTAATTACCGGCGCCAGCGGAACGGGTAAGGAATTGGTAGCGCGCACGATTCATGACCTAAGTCCGCGGCGCAATAAACCTTTTGTCCCCATCAATTGTGCGGCCATTCCCGAGACATTGATCGAGAGCGAAATCTTTGGCCACGAGAAGGGCGCGTTCACCGGCGCGCTCGAGCGCCGCACCGGCTGCTTCGAACTCGCTGAAGGCGGAACGCTGCTGCTCGACGAGATTGGCGAAATGCCCGTGGGCACGCAGGCCAAGCTGCTGCGCGTCCTCGAAGATCACAAACTGCGACGCCTGGGCAGTAAAGTCGAAACTTCGGTAGACGTGCGCGTACTCGCCGCCACGAATAAGGTCCCCGATGAAGCCGTGGCCAATGGAGAACTGCGTCAGGATCTTTACTACCGTCTCAATGTCTTCAATATCCATATGCCTGCGCTGCGCGAGCATAAGGAGGATATCCGCGAACTGGTCAAGAGCTTGCTTGCGGATATGAACCAGAAACATGATCGCAAAGTGGCCGACGTCAGCGAGGCCGTGCTTAATATGTTCCAGAGTTACTCGTGGCCAGGCAATGTACGCGAGTTACGCAATACCCTGGAGCGTGCCGTGATTGTCTGCGAAAGCGGGCTGGTGGAAACCAAGCACCTGACACCGGGCTTTGGACAAAGTGTGCGGCCGGTAGTGAACGATCCCGATGCCGTACACCTCGGCGTTGGTACGACCGTCGAGGAAGCGGAGAAGCTCCTGATCCTGAAAACTCTACAAGCCATCAATAACAACAAAACGCGCGCGGCAGAGATACTGGGGATCAGCCTGAAGACGCTCCACAACAAGTTGAAAGAATACGGCCGTCCGCAGGAGGAAATCGTGGCAGCAGAGGGCCTGGCAGAACATGGTGAATAACGCAGGCACAGTGCTGGGCCACCACGCTTGCGACGCGAATAGTAATCCGTTCTGAGTTCTCAGTAACATTCGGTGGCACTCACGAAGAACCCGGGGAACTGAGAACTTTCATTCATCGATGAGCCGCAAATTCATCATCGTGCTCGTTATCACGACGCTGTTCACGACCCTGGTCGTCGGCTTCTCTTGGTTTTATCTCTCCCAGCTCCTGCGCCAGCGACTGCTGTGGGCCGATGAGACCGCATCCCAGCTCACCAATGAACTGGAATATACCGCATCGAAAGCGGTACCCGATCTGACCAGCACGCGGATCGACACCAACAATCCCAAGGCGATGCGCGCCGCCATTACGAATTACTTGCAAACCGACACGAACCTGAACGACATGCTGGAATCGCTGGTGGGAAATTCACGCATCATCTACGATGCCGCCATCATAGACCCCAATGGAGTCGCGATTCTCGACACCAATCCCGCGCTGAATGGCAAATCGGTTCCGGAACGTGCGCGCTTGGCTGTTCTGCGCGATGCCGGCTTTCGCCACCAGTTGCGCCTGCTCTACGGTCCCGCTACGGTTTATGACGTAAGCATCGGATTGGAACTCGATGGTCAGCAATTTGGCAGCGTCCGCGTCGGCGTCTCGACCGTTTTTCTGCGCAACGAACTGACGCCGAAACTACAGCAGGCGGCGTTTTTTTCCGTGGTAGCGATCTTTTGCTCACTGGTTCTGGCCGCCGTTGTTTCGAATGTCGCCCTGGGTCCGTTGAAAGCGATCAGCCGCAACCTCGATAGTGCCAGCGCCGGAGATCTTTTGCCCGCCGAGAAGTCCGGCTCGGAAGATGAAGTCGGTCTCGTATCGCTGAAGATCGCGCATCTTGGCCGCCAGATTCGCGACACCAATCAGATTTTTTCCGCGCTGAAAGACAACGTCGAACAGGTAATGACCAAGTTGCAGGATGGTCTCATGCTGTTCACGCGAGATTCGCGAGTGGTACTGGTGAGCGCCTCTGCGGAAAAATTCCTCGGACGTCCGCGCCGCGACATTCTGGGGCGTTCCGCAGAAGAAATTTTTTCCGATGGATCGGTTTTGGGTGCGGTGGTTCTGCCCGCGTTCCAGAAGCAGCGTTCCCTGGTGCAGTACGAATTCGACGCAGCCGACGGGCGACGGGTTCAAGTGTCTCTCGATTTCATCCAAGAAAAAGGCACTCCGATTGGCGCATTGCTAACCATGCGCGATACCGAGTCCGTGCGCCGGATTGAAGATGAGATAGAAATTTCGCGCCGCCTTTCCGCCAGTGGACGGCTCACCCGAGGCGTGGCCCACGAAGTAAAGAACCCGATCAATGCCATCGTGCTGCACCTGCAGTTGCTGCAAAATAAACTCCAGCAGGACGACCCCGATACTCGCCGTCACATGGACATCATCGGCAGCGAAATCCGTCGCCTCGACCGCGTCGTTCAAATTCTGGTTGACTTCACGCGTCCGCGCGACCTTCGCCTCGAGGATGTCGACTTGCGCAAGATTCTGGAGAGCGTATCGGCGCTCGCCGCCCCCGACGCCGCGCGCCACAGTGTGCGCGTCGTGCTCGAACTGCCAAGTCATGACCTGGTTAAACATGATCTGCTTAAAGAAGACTTGCCTGACGAAAAGGACGCACTCGTGGTGAGAGTCGACTCCGATCTGATCAAGCAAGCGATCCTGAATCTCGTTATCAATGGCGTGCAGTCTATGACCGCGGGAGGAACACTCACGATGAAGGCGCGCCGCGAGGATGAAACGATTATTGCCGAGGTGCTTGATCAGGGCTCCGGCATTCCTCCCGAAGCGCAGGAGAAAATCTTTGAACTGTACTACACCACCAAGGGCGCCGAAGGTGGAAGCGGAATCGGTCTCGCGCAAACTTACCAGATCATGCAGTGGCATTACGGTTCAGTAGAGTTCGACTCCATCGTCGGCGCTGGCACAACCTTCCGCCTGCGACTACCTGCAGCGTCGAAACCAGAACGTCTCGAAGACAAGGAGATGACGGCCTGAGCCAATGCCAGGCGCAGCACAGCACGATTGCGAGGGCTGTAGCGACTGCAAGCTCCTGTTGCGGATCTGGGCGCTAACGCCGACATCACGATCCGCAACTTTTACCAGGCATTGACGATTCGGACGTGTGAGGTTCGGAAATATTGGCATATCCGCAAGAGTTGGCGAGTGGAACGGCTCTTTGCCTGGCTGCAACACTTTCGTCGCTTGGTCACCCGCTGGAAGTACCGCGTCGACACCTTCCTCGGCATGGTGCGCCTGGGTTGCATGCAAATCTTGTTGAGATATTTGTGACAAGTCGTCAGGCCCAGTGGGACTTGACGACGCGGGCATCTTGCCGTTGTCTTCCCCGAGCGGGCACACCGCATGCGGGAAAAGCGAGAGATGTCGGGAAGCGATTACGGGCAACAGGTCCACTACCGGCAGCGAAGGTGCGCGAGCCGTCTTCCTTTACTTGGCCTCCAGCCGGCGGGCGATAAACTCCTTTTCGCCATAGCGGGTGGTCAGGCCGTTGACGGTGCCTCCCGCATCCCTCGACATCACGACGTGGCCGAAGAAAGTGCGCTCCAGAAAGTCATTCCCTAAGAGCGGAATCACCGGCGTGCGGAGATCGCCCAGTTCCAGGAGCAAGTAGCCTGGTTCGGCAGTCAGAGTGAACTTCGCATTGGGCGCAAAATATTCTGGCCCGTACTGGTACGTGCCTGCGTACGACGCCAGCGTTGATTGCGGAATCGCAGCGGCATGGACGGCTGGAGGTGCTGGTTGCTGACCAAAGACAATCGCCGCAAGAGCTTCGGCGATCGGATCTTGCGAGACGGTGGAATAACTGTTACTGAGCAGAATAATCGTGACATCGTCGTCTGGAAAACGATCCACTTCAGCGACGAAGCCAGGGCTGCGACCTTTGCCGGACATTACGCGATGCCCGAGGCGTTTGCCGATGAACCAGCCATAGCGATTGCCTGGGCCCTCGACGAAGTACTTCTGGCGGGCGGAGGCTTTCAGGACGGCATCAGTTTTCAGAGCGCGGTCGAAACGGAAGAGGTCGTCAACGGTCGAGTACAAAGAGCCGTTTCCCGTCTTGTTTGACCAGTCGAGATAGCGCGCCTTTTCGCAGTCAGTGATGCCGGCCGGTTTGTAGCCAGAGGCAGCCAAGGGAATAAGCTGCGAGGCATCTCCATCGTGCCCGGAATCCTGCATTCCGAGTGGGTCAAAAATGTGCTTGCGGAGGTATCCTCCATAGCTCTCTCCTGAAACTTTTTCCACTACTAGCGCCAGCAGATTATAGTTGGAGTTGCTGTACTGGTAGCCGCTCCCCGGTTGGAGCGTCAGAGGTAAATTAGCGAACTTGGCAACCAACTGCGCTATGGTGTGCGGGCTTCGGGCAAAGGTGTCGTAGTCAGAGACATCGTTGATGTCGGGAATGCCGGAGGTATGGGTCAGTAAGTTATCCAAGGTAATCCGGTCGCCGTTGGGGAAATCCGGAACAAAACGTGACACGGGGTCCGCAACACTGAGACGTCCCTGCTCCTGTAACTGGAGGATCGCCGCGGCCGTGAACGCTTTCGAGACTGAGGCGAGATGGAAGCGAGTTTCGGGCGAATTTGGAACCTGCAACTCGTAATTTGCCATGCCGTAGCTGTGGCGGAACAACACCCGACCCTTACGGGCGACGAGTACCGTGCCAGTGAGGTTTCCGGTCTCAACGAAGGGCTTGAGATAAGCCTCCAGACGATTCGCTATTTGACCGTCTGGCAGGTCTTGACAGCACCCAATACCGCTAAACAGGAGCACAGATGCGATTTGCAAAGCAAGACTGAGTGGTTTCATTCGCGTCCCTCCCCGGCTCTTTTTAAGACGAGCGGACCGACTCATGGTAAGCGGACGCAGCCGCGTCCGTCATGAGATCTCGACGAAGTGGTACAAATCGGCCCGCTGAGGGACGAGTAGCTTTGGCATCTAAGAGACCGTTTGTAGTTTTGGATGCCATGAAGAGTGGCTGCATGGGCAAGGCACGGTGGAGGGGACGGGGTGTAGTGAGATTTTTGCCGACAATTGTGGCGACCATGCTCCTAACGGCCGGTTTTCAATTCATGCCGATCCCGAGCGCAGGGGCAGCCACGCGACCCGGATACATAGGATTCGATCGCAACGCCTATCCTGGCGACGCGAACTTGAAGATTCTTCGCCAGACCTTCTCCTATTCCGGGTATTGGCTCAATAATCCACCGGGAGCAAAAACCAATTCGTGGGTCGGAAAGCGGAAGACTCTCGAGGCCGCGGGCTTCGGCTTCCTCGTCCTGTTCAACGGCCGAACCTATGCGGAGATCAAGTCGGCTGGAGATGCGGTCAAGCTCGGCAGCTCCGATGCTGCCGCAGCGGTTGCGGCCGCGCGCAGGGAAGGGTTTCCATCGCAGACCCTCATTTTTCTCGATCAGGAACAAGGCGGACGATTACTTCCGGAGCAACGAGCCTATCTTCATGCCTGGGCAGATGGAGTAAGTTCCGCAAATTTCGCAGCCGGCGTCTACTGCTCGGGCATTGCCGCCAGAGAAAGCGCGGGTGTCTCGATCGTGACCGCGGAGGACATCCGGAAAAACGCGGGGGGAAGAAAAATAAAATACTGGGTTGTCAACGACTCCTGCCCGCCCGCGCCCGGATGCACCGTTGCAAAAAAGAATCTCACCCCTGAAGACAGCGGCCTCTCGTTCGCGGAAGTCTGGCAATTTGCCCAGTCCCCAAAACGACCTGATTTCGCCAGCGGCTGCAAGACTGACTACCAGGACGCCTACAATAAGGACGGGAATTGTTATCCGCCCGGCATGGTTTCTGCGAAAGACTCCGCGCAACGCGTGCACGTGGACCTCGACGTCGCCACATCAAGAGATCCTTCTCACGGCAGAACCCACGATTAATGCCATCGAGTTTCTGATGGAACGCATCATAGACTTGCGCAAAGACGACCAGTAATTTGCGCAAAGATTCAGTGCAGATCGGTCCGAAAATAATTTGAGAGGAATGCCAGAAATGAAGGTCGTGATTTTTGGTGCAACCGGCATGGTCGGCCAGGGTGTACTGCGAGAGTCGCTACTGGACCCGGATGTTGCCCTGGTGCAGACTGTCGGTCGGACTGCTACTGGCGCGCCGCATCCGAAGCTGCGCGAAATTGAACACTCCGATTTATGGCACTATGAAACGATCGAGTCCGGTCTCTCTGGCTTCGACGCCTGCTTTTTTTGTCTCGGCGTCTCCTCGAGCGGTATGAAGGAGGACGAATACAAGCGCATGACGTACGGAATCACGATGGCGGCCGCGGATGTCTTATGTCGGCTCAACCCCGGGATGACTTTTATCTATGTGTCGGGCGCGGGCACCGATAGCTCGGAACATGGACGAGTTATGTGGGCGCGAATCAAAGGTAAAACTGAAAACGCCCTGTTCGAAATGCCATTTCATGCCTATGCGTTTCGTCCAGGTGTGATCGAGCCTCTCGATGGAATTCGCTCCCGGACGAAATCCTATCGTGTGTTGTATAAGGTGACGAAACCGTTGCTGCCGCTGCTGCGTGCGGGATTTCCTAATCACGTCTTGACTACAAAGCAAATCGGTCGCGCGATGTTGGCCGTGGCCAAAGAGGGTTATCCAAAACGAATCTTGGAGAGCAAAGATATTCGCGAAGCCGCTTCCCCCAAATTCACGAGCCGCTAATCGTGCCCCGATTCCTCTTTTATTTATTTATCTTTTCTGATTGATCTGTCTCATTCCCTGCAGCTTGGCTTCGTATCCGAGATTCGAATCGATAAACGATAAAGGCTGCACTTGGAGATTGCGGGGGGCTAGCAATTGCCAATCGTCGTTGATCGCAGAACTCTCGATCGCAGAACTATTGCAGATCGATGGTCTGAGCCAAGCGGAAGTTGAGACGGCGGTCGGCGCCAAACACAATGTCCTTGTCTTTTTCATTGACTTCTTTTGGATTGCCGCTCGAAGCGGCACTGGTCGGGCCATTGCGTTCTTCACGCGAGCCTCCCTTGGCGAAGATGCTAGAGGTTTCGATCGTGACCAGTCGCCCGCCAAAATTCAGGTTCACGAGCACGATGCGCAGATAGCCGGGTTCGGATGAGGTACCGGACGAACTTCCGCGAGAACTCGCAGAGGGCTTCGCCTCGAGCACGCGTCCGGTTGCGGCGGTGCCGCGGGAAATCAGCGTTTGCCCGTCGACCACAACCGCACTGTCGACCGTTGCGCTGAAAGTATCTCCCGCATGCGATGACGCACTTGAAAGCTCGCTCTGCAAACGAATTGGAATTGGTGTCCCCTCCGGCAACTTCGTAGTGGATGGAATCACCGATCGGCTCGGCGAAATTCCAGTCAACTGCGGCTCGCGATCAAAGGGCAACTTTTGTGAATCGGAGTTCGAAGACGTGTCAGCGGGAGGAGGGCTGCAGGCGCAGAGAAAGGTCAGAGTCAGGATGATGGCGATCCGATTAGCATGGGACAACATGAACTTCTCTCCGCCGGATAACACTCCGCCCCAGCGTATCACCTGTCGGTTCGAGCTCGAAATATGCAATCTCAGTGTTGCACATCCTGCGCAAAAGGAAATTAAATCGATTACGGTCGCACAGATCACTTAACGAGCAGGCGATTACCCAAGGTCGAGCGATGGCTCGGCAGAGAAGGCTTCGCCTGGCGACAAAGTAGTTGCCACGACTTCTTCGAATTGATCATGGGCAGGCGAGTCTTGAACGAGGAGCATTTGCGCAGAAGACCATTGCATCTGTCTTTACAAATTTCTACCCTCTCCGTCCGCAAGGCAGTAGGCAGATTTCGTTCTTCAGACAGGAACGGAGGTTTGTAAATGGAGAACCGAACGACAGTGCTTTACGTAGACGACAATCCGAAGTCCAGCCGATTGCTGACCAGTGTTCTTGAAGAATGCGGGTTCAAAGTGATCACGAAGAACGACCCGGTCGAAGCGCTCGCGCTATGTAAGAGAACCTATTTTGATCTAGCACTTCTTGATTATGAGATGCCTTCGATGTCGGGTTCGCAACTAGCCCACGAGATTAAGTATCTGACGCCGGACGTTCCGATTGTCCTGATCTCGGGCCGTACGACTCTGCCGTCGGCGGACCTGGCATTTGTCGACGCTCACTTCGGGTTTAGGACCTCTCTCGACGACCTGCTGTACACGATGCGGGTGCTGGTGCGGCAACAGTTGCCCATGCGGATGCTGGATCATCATGCGGATCAGCGCGCGATGACGCAGTGGGCTGACTCGACATAACACCCGGTGGCGCTTCGGCGCACCAGTGCCCGTCCCCGCACGACGAGTCGTCCAGAGGCAGCACGCGATGCTTCTTCGCTGCCCCATTCCATAGAATCAACGTCAATCTGTTCAGCGTAAAACAGGCATGTACGCGCATAGTTATTGATCTTTTAATGCCCTCAACCTAGACTTTGGTCTGCTCGACTACTGTCTTCGCCCCCCTTGGGCGGAAGAATTCCAGGCGAGGTTAGGCGCTGTGCGTTATTTTTCTAGGTTGTTTTTTGTCCTGCTACTGACAATTTCTGCCGCCTGGGCGCAAGATACCGCCCCACCGCAGCTTCAGCCCCGACCTGGCACGCCGGCGAAAGCCCCGGAGCCGATCGGACCGGACCGGCAAATCAGGCTCGACGTGCAGGTAACCGACAAATCCGGCGCGCCCGTTCGTGGATTGCAAAAGCAAGACTTCACGGTTCTCGACGATAAGCGACAGCAGAACATCGTCTCCTTTCATGCCGTGGATGGCCATGCCGTGGACACTAATACCGAAAATGGAGGCCCGGCTGCTACCACCGATTCGGTCGAACTCATTCTCGTAGTCGACGCCGTCAATGCGTCTTTCCAGACCGTCGCAAACGAACGCGATGAGATCAAGAGGTTTCTGCTGCGCAATGACGCCAAACTGGATAAGCCAACGTCGCTTGTCATTTTTTCCGACAAGGGGGCCGACGTCCAGAAGGGCTCCTCCCGCGATGGAAATGTTTTGGCCACGCTACTGGACGAGAAAGCGACCGCGCTGCGGTCGATTAATCGGTCGCAAGGTTTCTACGGCGCGGAAGAGCGTTTTCGGATGTCGCTCCAGACCATAAATTCACTCGCAGCGTACGAAGGGACACGACCCGGCAGAAAGCTGATGATTTGGATAAGTCCGGGATGGCCAATGTTCTCGGGACCCCACACTCAGCTTTCCGCTAAAGACGCGCAGCGGTTATTTAACTCAATCGTGGAGTCTTCGAATGATCTCAGGCGGGCCCGTGTCACTATCTATAGTATTGACCCACTCGGTATGGCGGACTTTGTAAGGAGTAAGTACTACGAAGAGTTTTTAAAAGGCGTAAGTTCTGTTTCCGGGTCATGGTTCGGCAACATGGGCTTGCAGGTACTCGCAATTCAGACTGGCGGAAAAGTCCTTACTTCAACCAATGACATCGCGTCTGGCATCGCAGATTGTGCAGCCGATGCCGATGCGTTTTATGTGCTCTCCTTCGATGCCGCTCGGGCAGATCATCCGAATGAGTATCACGCGCTTGGAATCACCGTAGACAAGCCGGGAATCAAGGCTCGCACCCGTACTGGCTATTACGCCCAGCCCTAGCTCGCTGCCCCTCGGCGTTCGATACGCTATAAACCTCTGATTTCAATAGATCGGGCAGGACATACAGGACCGGAAACGGAATCTCCCGGGCTACAGAAATGCTAGACTCCGCCCGTGTTTCCGCCGTCAGGGTGATACGTCATGGCAGGTCGCAAGAAAAACTCTTTCCTCGGGATGGTCGCAGACTCTAAACTAGATCCAAGCAAGCCGAGGGTCAGGATCCCAGCCCTCGATTCCCCGGGGGTTCTGTGCGCGTACTGGTAACGACCGACACGTTCAGCGGAGTATGGACTTACTCGCGCGAACTGGTTTCGGGTCTGGTGACGCACGGGGCACAGGTAACGCTCGTTAGCTTTGGAGAAATTCCTCTTCCCCATCAGACTGCCTGGATGGATGGGCTGCACGGCCTCGAGTATCATCCCACCGCGTTTCGTCTCGACTGGATGCAGGACGGTGAACAAGACTTCCATGCAGCACAAGATTATTTGTGCGCGATCGTGCGCGACACGCGCCCTGATTTTCTGCATTTGAATCAGTTGAGTTTTGGAGCGCTGCCGGTCGCAACCCCGCGCGTGGTGGTCGCACACGGCGATGTGGTTACGTGGTGGTTGAGCATTCATGGACATGAGCCCGCCGCATCAGCATGGCTAAAATGGTATCGCGAGACCATGGTCGCGGGCTTGAAGCGGGCCGAGGCCGTAGTCTCGACTTCACGGTGGATGGAAGAGATGCTGCGCGTTGCCTATGGCGATGATTTCGCCGGACATGTAATTCCGCCGGGACGCAATCCGATTTATTTCAATCCCTTCGTGACGAAAGAAGAATCCGTACTGGCGATCGGGCGCCTCTGGGATACGGGCAAACAAGTTGCGTTGCTGACGCAGCATACGCACCGTCTACCGGTTTGTATTGTGGGAGCGGACAATCCGATTCCGGCGCCACCGGTGCCGATCCGCGCCGACGTGCGCGTCTCGACCGACGAGCACGAGATTTCGGTAAAGGGAGCGCAGACCGAATCGCAACTGCGTTCGCTCTACAGCAAGTCTAAGATTTTTGCGGCGACCTCTCGCTACGAGCCTACGGGGCTGGCATCGATTGAAGCCGCATTCTCACGCTGCGCACTGGTGGCGAACGACACCGATGTGTATCGCGAACTATGGGGCGACGCAGCTCTGTACTTTGAACGCAATGACGCTGATAGCCTTAGCGACGTGCTCGTCCAACTCGACGAAGATCGTGAACTGGCGCGGCTCTATGGGACACGTGCTTACAACCGGGCGCGAGAGCGCTTCACCGCGCGACGGATGGTCGACGATTATATGCGCCTCTATCGGCAGTTGCGGGCTCCGAAAATAGCGGTGGCATAAAGTCTGCCAAAAAGCGGCAAGAGATTGTCGCATAACTGCAATCTTCTCCTCGACTTGGGCTAATTCCTAAAGTTCTTCCACAACCTGCCACGTAAGCACGATTTCATCTTTCCTTAACATGTCAGTCATGGTGCAGAAACATCTCCCGCCTACTGTTCTCTGCAGTTTCGCGCCACGCGATAGGCTTCTGCCTTGCGCCGGGCAATTCCAGGAAATGGAGATTCAGCATGTTTGAACAGCAGCAACCCTATGCCAATTTCAGGCGGGTGATGGCGTCGTTACTGACGATGAGCATCGCCCTGGGACCTACCGTTGTTCCCGCTTTTGCCTCCTCCGTCAAACCGTTCACAGAAAAAGCCCATCCCGCCCAAGCAACGCCGATTCAGCACCTCGTGGTCATTTTCAATGAAAACATCTCCTTCGATCACTACTTCGGAACCTATCCAAATGCGACGAACCCGAAGTTTGAAAATAAGTTCACAGCGTCAGCGACCACCCCGACGGTCAATGGACTGACAACCGGTCTTCTCAACAGCAATCCCAATCTGAATCCTGCCAATGGCACCGGCGCGGCAAATCCGTTCCGGCTCGATGTTCTTCAGGCGGCTACGGCTGACCAGGACCACGCCTACACGCCAGAGCAACAGGCTTTCGATAGCGGTTTAATGGACCTGTTTCCGCTCTACACTGGAGCCGCTGGACCACCCCCGACGGGTATCACCACCAACGGCCTGGTCATGGGTTATTTCGACGGCAATACTGTGACCGCGATGTGGAACTACGCGCAGCATTTCGTTCTGAGCGACAACTCCTACGGAACGACTTTCGGCCCCTCGACGCCTGGCTTGGTAAACCTGGTATCGGGCCAAACGAATGGAGTCGTCGCTGGTTTGAATCCAAACCCACCAGCCCCGACCCCTGGATATGAAGTCAGCGACGGCAACGGCGGAATCACCCTGATCGGCGATGCTGATCCGCTCAACGACGTTTGCTCCAACCCGAATCGCACGCAAGCACAATTGGGCGGCCAGAGCATCGGCGATCTATTGGACGCCGCCGGCATAACCTGGGGCGGTTTCATGGGCGGATTCAATCTCTCAATCGTGAATGCGAACGGAACCACGGGTTGCGCCCGCAGCACCAAGTCGAACATCACCGGTGTGACGGAAAGCGACTACACCCCGCACCACTCATTGTTCGCCTATTGGCCGTCTTTTGCGAACCCACAGCACACCCGGCCTGCTTCGTTGTCTGAGGTTGGCAGCGACGGCCCGGCCAATCACCAGTACGACATTCAAGATTTCTACGCGGCCGCTAGCGCAGGATACCTGCCGGCGGTTAGCTTCCTGAAGGCTCCCTCGTATCAGGATGGCCACGCTGGATACTCAGACCCAACGGATGAGCAAGACTTCGTCGTGACTACCATCAACTTCCTGCAAACGCTCCCGACGTGGAGCAGCACCGCCGTCGTCATCATGTACGATGATTCCGACGGATGGTACGACCATCAGATCGGCCCGATCGTCAATACTTCCCAGGTGGCTGGAGTCGACGCTCTGACCGGAGCCGGCTTCTGCGGCACGCAGGCACCCACACTGGGCGGCAGCGACGGCCCCTCGGTTCAGGGTCGCTGCGGTTACGGGCCGAGATTGCCGATGTTGGTGATTTCGCCCTGGGCGAGGACGAACTTCGTCGACCACACCGTTACCGACCAGACCTCGGTCATCCACTTCATTGAAGACAACTGGCTGGGGGGACAGCGCATTGGCAACGGTTCTTTCGATGCGATCTCAAGCTCCATCATCCAGGATTTCGACTTCAAAGCGATCCGCACCAACGGAACGCTTTGCTTGAATCCGCAAACTGGCAGAGAAGACAAAGCGCTCTGCGAGTAATAACTCGGCAGAGGTTCGGGTTTCGATAAAGGCGGGCATGCGAGAATAAGTTCGCATGCCCGCCTTTATTTGTAAGACAGTTCTTCGAATAAGGGTTTCGGGAGGAAATGACAAGCTTGACGCTCACACGAAGACTTTTTCTCGCGCAGGGTGGCATGACGACGGTGGCGTTGGCCATGCGCCAGGGCATGTCGCACGCTGCCCCTCCCAAGTTTCGCACGCAGCTCCAGGCCAGTTCGCTTGCGCAATTCGTAGACCCTTTGCCCCTGCCAGAAATCATGAAGCCCACCGGCCAACGCGCAAGCCCAGACAATCCCGCCGTTTTACTCCCCTACTATCGCGTCGAGATGCAGCAGTTTCATAGCAAGCTGCATCGCGACTTGAAACCAACTCGCCTTTGGGGGTATCGCTCGACGTCGCCGGGACCGACCTTTGAAACACGCAGCGGTCAGGGGTTACTCGTGGAGTGGGTCAATGAACTCCCGGAGACACATTTTTTACCAGTCGACCACAGCATCCACGGCGCTGAGGCCGACAAGCCCGAGGTGCGCGCCGTGGTCCACTTGCATGGTGCGAAGGCCCCGCCCGAGAGCGACGGCTATCCTGAGAATTGGTACGTGCCAGGTAAATCTGCCCTCTGCCATTATCCCAATCGCCAGGAAGCAGCCATGCTCTGGTATCACGACCACGCTTTGGGCATTAACCGGCTCAATGTATTCGCTGGACTGTTTGGCGTGCTCTTCGTGCGCGATGAATTCGAAGATTCCCTCAACCTGCCCCGGGGCAAATACGAAATTCCGCTTGTGCTCTACGATCGGATCTTCGATCTCGACTCGCAGCTCAACTATCCCGTGGATCCCGACTCGAAATCACCATGGGTACCGGAAGTTTTCGGCGATGCCATTGTAGTGAATGGCAAGATCTACCCTTATCTCGAAGTCGAACCGCGCAAGTATCGCTTCCGCCTGCTGAACGTAGCAAATAGCAGGTTCTTTCATTTGACATTGTCCGAGGAAAAAACGTCTGCAGAATCTGGCGCACAAAGATCCGCCAGTCAGAAGCCCAGCGGTCCAAACTTCCACCAGATCGGCACCGATCAGGGGCTGCTGCCGGCGCCCGTTCCCTTGCAACTGGTTTCGATTGCACCCGCAGAGCGCATCGATTTGATCGTTGATTTTTCGGGCTATGCCGGAGCCAGCCTTATCCTTAAGAATGACAACCTTAATCTAATGCAATTTCGCGTGAGCCAGACCGGCGCGCCAGACGCTACTGTGCTTCCTCAGACTCTCCGGCCGATGGCTAAGATTCCAGAGTCCTCCGCGGTCAAAACTCGTATGCTCACGCTGGTCGAGATCGACGACCTGGTCCAGCGACCTGTACGGATGTTACTGAATAACACTCATTGGAACATGCCGGTCACGGAGAATCCGGTTCTCGACTCGGTTGAAATTTGGAATCTCATTAACACGACCGAAGATATCCATCCCATACATTTGCATCTGGTCAAGTTTCAGATTCTCGACCGCAGGCCCTTCGATGTTCCCGTCTATTGGATGAAGAACGAAATCAAATATATTGGCCGAGCGGTGCCTCCCGAACCCGGCGAAGCGGGCTGGAAGGATACCGTCCGTGCCAATCCAGCAACGGTTACGCGAATCATTGTTCGGTTTGAGGGTTTCACCGGACGTTATGTGTGGCACTGTCACATGCTCGAGCATGAGGATAACGAGATGATGCGGCCGTTCGATGTCGTCGCTAAGTGATTCCGGGACTTTAATGACTGATTCCCTTGGCACTCATTTTTCATGCGGCCAGGCATCGAAAAGTCTGGTGGCATTCACTGATCCAAGCCCAGTGGCCAGATCGTAGCCGACTGTAGCGGGGTAAGCAGGTTCACTGCCGGACGTGGACGTTGAAAGTTCTCCGATGATCTTGATGCCGTCCTCATAGCAATCATAGGAGTTGTCCTTCGCGTTTTGCCCACAGGGGATATCCATGTCGCCCGCCGTGACATCGTTAAAGATGCAGGAAGCGGCAGGCAACTTGCCGCTGGTTTGACTGGCGTTGCAAACCTTCGCACCTTGCTTGGTGAACTGACTAGCCGCAAGCGCGTAATAAACGTAGTTGGCGTCGCCCTGCCGACCGTTCTTCTGATCGATCAAAGCTTGGATGCCCGCCATTGCTGGCGAAGCAAACGATGTGCCACCGCCACCCTCATACAACGCGTCGTTCTGTGCGCTGCAGGGAGCGCCGTACTGGTTAGGATCTGACATGCACTCGACCAGGAAACTCCCCCACACACCATCGGCAGCGAAGAGCGAAAGATCGGGCTGGTCGCGCAAGCCGTCGTTCGGAATCCCCGGAACGCCGGTTTGCCACGGTGGCTTGGGATTGCCCTGACAGGTTCCGCTCACCACTCCGGGGATCGATGGCTTTCCCGTGAAGCAGGTGCTGGGGCCGCCACTGCCGCTCACCGAAAATTTGAATTCTCTGCCGAGTTTTGTGTTGCAGAATCCCGCGGCACCATACGACTGCGTGTAACCGCCATACACCGGATCGCTGTAAATAAGCTGACTGGTACACCCGTCGTTCCAGGGAATCTCAGGAATGTACGACAGCGCAGACGCTTTGGTTTGAGGATTATTCGTGGCGCTCCAGTACTCGCTAACCGGAATGTCGTGGACATCAGAGTTGTACTGCGCCATGAAATCGGTACCGCCGACATCGACCGCGTAGGCAGAGGCGGTGTTGTCTCCGCTGTTGAGCCCGAGGTGGGAAAGGTAGCCCTCCACGGGAGAACATTCGTCGGCCCCGGTGTCTCCTTGGGCGATAAAGAAAGTCGTACCCAATGCCGTGGCCATTTGCGCTTCGCTATTCTCAAGTGCGATCTCGGTATGACCTGTGATGGTTTCGCACAGGCCGTAACTGTCGGAGATGATGTCGGGCGGCTCGAGGTCCAGGATATTCAGTATGGCGAGGTCGAGCCCGAATGTGGAGCGAGAATTAGCGCACGCGGAAAGCACGATGTTGGCATCGGGAGCGCTCGCGCTCGCCCACTCCACATCAAGCGCGGCCTCAATTTCATCTCCGTTTTGTCCGGGGTTCGTGCAATTGGGATAAACCTGCTTGAAGTTGCCGTCTTTGAAGTCTTTCAGGCCAAATGCGTTGCGAAAGGCGTACCAATCGGATTCATGGAGGAGATTGGAATCTTCGACCAAAGCAATGGTGACCCCTTTGCCCGTAAATCCACGCTGCCAGAGCGGCAGAACATTGTAGATGGTCGCGAAGTCATAAGGGCTAACGGTGTGAAAAGTCTCGCCGCGATATTTGACGTTAAAGCGCGGATGCCACTTTTGGGTAGCAGCGTCATAGGAAACCTGGCCCAGATGAATTGCGTGCGACTTAGGAAAGAAATCATGCAGCGAGGCAATGCCTTCAATCGCAGGAGCGAGCGCTGCGGGAATTTGCGGATCACGCACGTTGGCGATATGTTTTTCGCCGTTCGGCAAAACCAGGTTGTGAATCTCGGTGTGAAACGCTTCACGAATTTGTGCGGCAGTTCCGGCGAAATCGATGACGAGGCCATTCTGATAGACCCGATTGACAGAAAAGCCGTGCGATTCCAGCCAGCGCCCGATGGTCTCCCGATCCTGCGCGGCAAGTCCGAAACGTTCACCGAGTTGTTGCGGAGTCAGCCAGTGATGGAATTCGGGAGAACTCGGATTGTGCATTTCGTCGATCAACTGGCCGAAGCTCGCTTCCGTTTCTGGCGCGCGTTTGAGTTTGAGCAGCAAGTGGTCGAAGGTCAGGCTGTCGGCGACAGGCCCACGATCGTTGCGAACACTCAGCGCGGCGGCGGTCGTGTTCCCTGGAAGCGTGACCAGTTGGGACTCGTCAATCGGCTCGGTGAGGATGGGCTTGGGGCTGGCGGCACGCTGCGCGATAGCGGTTGCGCAGAAAAGAACGAAACAACTCAGGAAGAGAATGGAAGCAGAGCGCATAGACAGAACCTCCGGAAGCGGACAGGACTCAGCGGTTCAGCACGGGGGTGAGAAGAACCACGGAGGCGCGACCGGGCAATCCTAGCGGCTTTCGGCGGGTTCGGTCAAGGCGAAACAACAGGCGAAACAGAGTACCGCAACCGAACGCAGGGCGTTTGCATGTTATACTTTTTAAGCATCTTTCCTGTCAAACAAGCAGACGGAGGACGGTATCGACAAGCGTTTTATCCGCATGAATGAGCGCATCCGAGCACGCGAGGTTCGCGTGATCGGGGACGAAGGGGAACAGATTGGCGTAATGCCGCCCTTCGAGGCGCTGAAGATGGCCCGCGAACGAAACCTGGATCTGGTAGAAATTTCTCCGACCGCGCAACCTCCGGTTTGCCGCATCATGGATTACGGGAAGTTTCTGTACCAGAACGAAAAGCGCGAGCGCGAAGCCAAGAAAAAACAAAAGACCATTACGGTCAAAGAAGTGAAGTTTCGTATCAACGTGGATGATCACGACTACGAAACCAAAAAGAATCATGTGCTGCGCTTCCTCGACGAGGGAGACAAGGTGAAAGCGACCATCTTCTTCCGCGGACGCGAAATGACGCGGCAGAGCCTGGGCCGCCAAATTCTGGAACGTCTGATTAAAGACGTCGACCAGCGAGGGTTGGTAGAGTTTCGGCCACGCCAGGAAGGCAATACGCTGCATTTGATCCTGGCTCCGAATAAGAAGGAAGGCGGAGCAAAAGAGAAACAGTCGGCTCCGCCGAAGCCCGTGCCACCTCCCGCGTCGCAAGGCGGCGCGCAGACAGCGTAGGCAGCTGTCAGTCGTCAGTTATCAGTCATCAGTAAAACCTTCTGATGCGATTACTCACGGACTGGTGGAGTATGTGCGCTTGTTTCAGCGCAGGCCATTGAATTAAAAGCGAGAATTGGAAACTGATTTTTATGCCTAAACTAAAAACACACAAAGGCGCTTCCAAGCGCTTCAAGAAAACCGGGACGGGAAAGGTGAAGCGGCACAGGGCATTTCTCCGCCACATCCTCACCTCGAAGGCCAAGAAGCGCAAGAAAAAGCTGGGAAGTTCGGCGCTCGTAAGTGACGCGGATCTTCACAAAGTGAAGCGGATGATCCCGTACTAAACGGGGATGGAACGACGGGCGCCTCGCCCGTCCACAACCAAGTCTGCGGAGCGAAACGCATCGCAGCGGCGCGTGAAGAGGTCGGGCTTCAGAAATCCCTTTGGGTAGAAGCCTCCTTACCTCCAGCCGCCAGACGAAGTAAAAAGGAGAACAGCAATGCCTCGTGTAAAACGCGGAACCAAACGCCGCGCCAAGCGCAAAAAGATTCTTGAACGCGCCAGTGGATATTTCCTAACTAAATCCAAACTTTACCGCTCGGCGAAAGAAGCCGTCGAGCGCGGTCTGAAGTTTGCCTACTCCGGCCGCAAGCAGAAGAAGCGTCAATATCGCTCAATCTGGATCGTGCGCATCGGCGCTGCCGCGCGCCTGAACGGACTGAACTACAACCAGTTCATCAGCGGATTGAAAAAGGCCGGTGTGGAGCTGGATCGCAAGATCCTGGCAGATTTGGCCGTAAAAGATGCCGCAGGATTTGCGCACCTGGCGGAGCAGGCGAAGAAAGCGAACGCGGCCGCCGTTTCGGCGTAACCGTCTGTCGTCACGTTAAATCGTAATTCAATCTTGTCATCCTTCGCGAAGCCAAGGACCTATGCGTTCTGCTCGGACCGGCGAAATTCATCGGTCTTCGCTTCGCGCCGGAGGACAGCGTTTTGAGAAATGCTAGGGAATATGCCTTATACCGTCCCTAAACTAACCGACTTTTCGGCATCCGCGCTCGACGGCGCCGTCGACGGCCTGTTATCTGCGCTCGAGCAGGAGTCAGCGGCGGTCGCTTCCGAGAGCGATTGGAAAGCATTTCGTGATCGCTGGATGGGGCGCAAAAACGGCATCCTCGCTCAACTCAATGAACTGTGGCTGAAAGGGTCGCCCGGCGCGAACAAGCGCGAGGTCGGCCAGCGCGTCAACGAACTCAAAACCAAGATCGAACAGGCGGTGGAGGCAGCGCTCGTCCGTATTCAAAGCGGAACGTCCTCGGTGAAGCTCATGGCCGAGCGTCTCGACATCACCCTTCCTGGCATTCGCCGACCCATTGGCGCGGAACACCTTGTAATCAAGACGATGAAGGAAATTGTCGGTGTCTTCCGCAATCTGGGCTACTCGGTCGAAGAGGGTCCGGAGATTGAAACCGATTATTACAACTTCGAGGCGCTGAACTTTCCGCCGAACCATCCAGCGCGTGACACGCAAGACACGCTCTTCATTGCGGGCCAGGATTCGAAGCCGCAGCGCGATCGGCTGCTGCTCCGCACCCATACCTCGCCAGTACAGATCCACGCCATGCAAAAGACGAAGCCGCCGGTGCGCGTGGTGTGTCCCGGAAAGGTTCACCGGAACGACGCGCTCGACGCGACGCACTCGCCAATCTTTCACCAGGTCGAAGGACTGGCAGTCGATACCAACATTACGTTCTGCGACCTGAAAGGCACGCTCGATCACGCCATGAAAGCTCTGTTCGGGTCGAACGTGAAGACGCGTTTTTATCCGTCATTTTTTCCCTTCACCGAGCCCAGCGCCGACGTGCAAATCAGTTGCATCTTCTGCGACGGCAAAGGCTTGCGCGACGGCGCTCCCTGCCGCAACTGCAAAGCCAGCGGATGGATTGAATTGCTCGGCTGCGGTATGGTCGATCCAAACGTGTATGGCTTCGTGGATTACGACGCGACAAAAGTCTCTGGATTCGCCTTCGGCATGGGCGTGGAGCGAATTGCGATCTTGAAGTACGGCGTGGATGATATTCAACTGTTCTTTCAGGGCGATGTCCGGTTTCTCGAGCAGTTTCGGTAGAGTCGTTCATCTTTAACTTTGTCATCGTGAGCGAAACAGGAGTTATGGATTCGCTTGCGGTGTTGCGATCGTTGGGCCGACCGCGAAGAGCCGATAGCTAGAAGCTTCCATGAAAATCTCTCCTCAATGGCTGCGTGACTTCGTTGACCTTCCGGTCGACTACCCGCGTCTTGCCGACGAACTCACGCTCGCGGGCATTGCGGTCGAAGGCATTTCCGGCGAAGGCGACAAAACCGTCTTCGAGATGGAGATCACGACGAACCGTCCCGATGCCATGAATCATTATGGCGTGGCTCGCGAAGCCTCGGCGCTTTACGATCTGCCGCTCAAGCCGATTGAGCCGAAGCTGCCGCCGTCCGAAGGCAAGTCCGAAGTCACGATTGACATGCAGGAGCCCGACCTCTGTCCGCGCTTCACGGCGCGTGAAATTCGTGGAGTAATGATCAAGCCCTCACTCCCGCATATTGCCGATCGTCTGCAATTGCTCGACCAACGCCCCATCAGCAACGCAGTCGACGCCACGAACTACGTTTTGTGGGAAAGCGGCAAGCCCACGCACGTGTTCGACCTCGACCTGCTGGAAGGCCGCCGTTTGGTCATTCGCAAAGCGAAGTCTGGGGAAACGCTAAAGACTTTGGATGGCGTGGAACGCAAGCTCTCTGTCGAAGACCTGGTCGTTGCCGACGCAAAAAAACCGGTGGGTTTGGCGGGCGTGATGGGCGGCTTCGACACAATGATTACGGAGAAAACGAAGAATATCCTGATCGAATCGGCGTGGTTTGATCCGGTTACCGTGCGCCGTATGTCGAAACGCCATGGCATTCACACGGACGCCTCGCACCGATTTGAGCGCGGCGCCGATTTCGAATCCACGGTTCCTTCCGCGAACCGGGTCGCCGAACTGATTCTCCAATCGGGCGGCGGGACGCTTATTGGCGATGTGATCGATGTGATTGCCCGCAAACTTGATCTGGCTCCAGTAGAGCTCAACCCGCGCGAGGTGCACCGCATTCTTGGCGAAAAACTCAGCACGCTTGAGATCAGCCGTCTTCTTACGCGCCTGGGTTTCACGATGCTTCCGGGCAGTGAAGATACTTATCTTGTCCACATTCCCAGTTGGCGTCTCGATATCGAGCGGGAGATCGACATCATCGAAGAACTGGCGCGCCTGCACGGCTACGACAAGTTTCCCGACACGCTTCCCGCCTATAGCGGAGAGGTGCGCGATCTCCCCGACGCGCAGAAGGATACGCGGTTGCGCTCTGAGCTGCTTGCGCTCGGTTACAACGAAACCATTTCGCTCACTTTCATTTCGAAGGATGACGCCCGGCGCTTTTCGGCCGCCGCGGAACTCGACCTTGCGAACCCGCTCAGCGATGAGGCGTCGGTGATGCGCACGTCGTTGGTTCCGAGCATGCTCAACATGCTGGCCTACAACTTGAATCGCGGCAACGACAATGCCCGCCTGTTTGAGGCTGGAAATGTATTTGAGGCATCGGGCGCGAAGGCGCTGGAGAGCAAGCGCATCGCAACGGGAGCGACGGGCAGCGTGGCTGCAGACATTGTGCGCGGGCTAGCCCCAGGAGCGGCGGCGCGTCCGTACTCGTTCTTCGATCTGAAGGGTGAGGTCGAAACGCTGCTCGCAAACTTCGGCTATTGGACGCTTTATTACGATGCCAAAACGGCCGACTATTACCATCCGGGACGCTCCGCTCGCGCCATCATGGATGGCGCGACCATGGCCGAGTTTGGCCAGATTCATCCCGATGTAGCTGCGGCCCGCAAACTGCGGCAGGACGTTTTTGTCGCTGAGATCTATCTCGACCGGCTCTACCAGCACGATCTGCGCCAGCTGCGTTATGAAGCGCTGCCGCGCTTCCCCGCCGTCGAGCGCGACTTCTCCTTTGTGTTTGACGAGGGCGTGGAGTTCTCGAAAATTCATCAGAGCGTGTGCGGATTGAGGATCACCGAGCTGCGCAGTTTTGTCCCGGTAGAAATTTTTCGCGGCGACAAAGTGGGCGCCGGCAAGTACTCGATTTTAATGCGCGCCAAGTTTCAGTCTGGTGAAGGCACGCTGCGTGACGATGAGGTAGCACAATGGGCGGGGCAGATTGCGAAAGTTCTGGGGGAGTTAGGCGGGGTGCAGAGAGCGTAGGCTGTCCGCACATCGAAAGTCCTCAGCAGTAGCGAGAAACGCGATCCGCGGGGCCCTGATGCTGGCACGTCCCGCATAAAGCCACGTCTCACAGGTCAGACGATAATACCGTCTGACTACCTTTGAAAATGCCGCGAGCGATGAACGGTTCGGCCGCCCCCACCGGCGAATCCGCCTGTGCTAGCCTTACTTGCTATGACCCAAGTTTCGGTCCATCCCAAGCACTTTCTCTCTGAAAAAGTCGAGCATTTTACCGAGTCCGTGATTCGCGAGATGACTCGTCAGGCGATGCAATATAACGCCGTAAATCTGGCGCAAGGCTTTCCCGATTTCGCCGCCCCCGCCGAAATCAAGCGCGCCGCGCAGGATGCCATCGCGGCCGACGTGAACCAGTACGCCATCACCTGGGGAGCGAAGAGCTTGCGCGCCGCGATTGCGCGCCAGATGCGGGAATGGCAGGGGATCGAGGTCGATCCGGAAAAAGAAGTTGTGGTCTGCTGCGGCTCGACGGAAGCGATGATCGCCACACTCCTCGCGATTTGCAACAAGGGTGATGAGGTCGTGGTCTTCGAGCCCTTCTACGAGAACTACGGGCCGGACTCAATTCTCAGTGGCGCCAAGCCGCGCTTCGTCAGCTTGCGTCCTCCGCAAGTAGCGGGTGGCGAGTGGACATTCGACGAGCAGGAGTTGCGCGAGGCGTTTCAACAGAAGACCAGTCAGTACCAAACCAAGGCGATCATTGTTAATACGCCAAATAACCCGACCGGCAAGGTGTTCAGCCGCAAAGAACTGGAGCTGATTCGCGACCTCTGTGTCGAATACAACGTGCTCTGCATCACCGACGAAATCTACGAGCACATTCTGTATGACGGATCGAAGCACATTTCGATGGCGAGCCTTGATGGCATGCGCGAGAGAACCATCACGATTAACGGCCTTTCGAAGAGCTACAGCGTCACGGGATGGCGCGTCGGATGGGCGGTGGCGCCTCCCGCAATTACGAATGCAATTCGCAAAGTGCATGACTTTCTGACTGTGGGCGCGCCGGCGCCTCTGCAGGAAGCTGGAGCGGCGGCGTTGAGCTTGCCTGCCCTTTACTATCGCGAACTAGCCGATCGTTACCGCGCGCGGCGCGATCATCTGATTCCCGCACTGGAAAAGGCCGGGTTCCGCTGTTATCGTCCGCGGGGCGCGTATTACGTGATGACCGACATTCGTTCCTTCGGCTTCGCGAGCGACGTGGAATTTGCGGCATACCTGGTCAAAGAAATTGGCATCGCTTGCGTGCCGGGATCGAGCTTTTACAAGCATCCGAAGGACGGATCCCAACAAGTACGTTTCGCCTTCTGCAAAAAACCTGAGACACTGGACGAGGCGGCGCGACGGGTGGAGAAACTGGTACGAAAGTAGCGTAAAATCCACAGCAAACTGCGCTATACTTCGCTTCAACGCTCAAATTATCTCCCGAAAGCGAGTGGTGTCCATGTCTGTGAAAACCGTGGAAGAGGTATCTGCTGAGGTTCCGGCTGAAGATTTTCAGGCGCTGGAAGAGAAAGTTTATCGCACCATTGAGTTGTACAAGGCCGCGAAGGAAGCGCGGGCGACCGCCGAGCGGGATGCAAAGCGGCTGCGGGACCAACTGGAAGAGCGTGAGGAAGAAAACGAGACCATGCGCCGCGAGTTGGTACAACTGCGCAAAGATCGAGAGGACATACGAGCTCGGGTTGAAAAAATGTTGGGCCAGATGGACAGCCTGACGCACGAGCAGGCTGCAAGCTGAACCAGGGCTAGAAAATAAACGGTGGCGGGTATCTAGCCGGTAGTGATCTCGAAGAGAGTAATCCGCCGAGGAGTGACATGGCGACTGCAAGCAAAGAGCCTCCGACAGAAGACGTGGCGAAACCGGTTGCGGCACCAGCTCCGAATGCCAGCGACAGTGTGCGCGTCGAAATCTTCGATCAGATTTACAACTTGCGCGGCTCGGACGGGGAATACATTCTCAAGCTTGCCGAGTACGTGGATGGGAAGATGCGTGCGGTGTCGGAGCAGACCTCGACCGTCGACTCGGTGCGGCTTGCCGTGCTGGCGGCGTTAAATATTGCGGACGAATATCACCTTTTGAAACGGCGACTGGAGCCGGCTTCGCCGGAGGCGAGGCAGCGGGCCAGCAAGCTGGCGAGCGCGCTGGACGAAGTTTTAGAAGATACCCGGCGCACAGGCTAAAGGGGTCGCAACCTGCCGTTCATCTTTCATCTTTACGTCTTCCTTTTCCTACTTTCCACGAAATCTAGCTGCGGAATCGGGAGTTTTGTGACTGGACCTAAGCGGTTGAGCTCTGGTTCAACTGGAAGGACCCGGCGCCCGCTCCCGTGCGAGCACTACTGGTAGCAAACTTTCTGCCAACTATTTTGCATTTTCCTCTTGCGAATCTCTCCGTTGTTTCCTAGCATCCAAAGTGAAAGTCGACCTGCGGGGTTGGTGATGGTGGTAACCGATTTTTGAACCAATGCCGAATGAACGGGGACTCGACTCGCAAAAAGATCCTGTGTGCTACGTTCCGTCATGCGGAAAAGCCTAATGGGTCGCGGCGGGTTCCCACCGTCTGAGACGGGTTCATTCTCGGCCCACCACACGGCGCAGCGGGTCGGCTTTTTCAGTTCCGGTCGCAGTCTAAGGTGTCGATCCGAAGACTGCCTTGCTTCCTGCGACCTGCCTTAGACCTGAGACCCGATCGCCTCTGCTAGACTCTTTAAAGGACTCAGCTGGCAATTGGAGCATCTAATCTAACGTGTTTCCCAGACTTTTTCACATCGGCAGTTTTTACCTCCCCACCTATGGAGTGCTGGTCGCCTCGGGCGTACTTCTCGGACTCTGGATTAGTGTGCGCAATTCGGAGAAGCAAGGCATCAATGGCGACGATGCCTGGAATCTTGGCATCCTCGTCGTCCTTGCTGGGATCCTGGGAGCGAAGATTCTCTATGTCATCAATGACTGGAGCTTCTACTCGAAAAACTGGGGCGATATTTTCAGCATCAATACCCTCCAGGCGGGGGGCGTGTTCTCCGGCGGACTGATCGCCGCGCTTCTAATGGCAGCCTGGTACATGCGGCGCCATCACATGCCGGTGCTGCGTACGACTGACGGTTTCGCTCCTGGACTTGCCTTTGGCCACGTCCTCGGGCGCTTCGGCTGTTTTTCGGCCGGGTGCTGTTACGGCAAGCCGACGAATCATTTCTGGGGTGTTGTTTTCAACAATCCTTTGGCGAATTCCGTCAGTGGGACTCCGCTCGGCGTCCGGATTCAGCCGACACAACTGATCGAAGCGGCCGCCGAATTTTGCAATTTCCTGTTCCTCACCTGGCTGCTCAAGCGCAAGAAGTTCGATGGGCAGGTGTGGGGCACTTTCATGATTCTGTATGGAATCGAGCGTTACTTCATCGAGTTTCTGCGTGACGATCCCGGACGCGGCGAGGTCTTCGGCGGACTGATGACGGGCACACAGCTGATTTCGATCCTGCTGGTCGTCGGCGGTGGATTGATTTGGTGGTTCAACAGCGGAGTGCCGAAGCCAGTACCGGCGCAGAGCGGCGCTTAGTTCCTCCCCGAATGCCTGAATTCCCAATCACTCTCGTTGTCTCCTCCGATGACGCTGGGCAGCGTCTGGACCATTATCTGGCGACTCAACTTTCCGGCGTGAATTCGTCGAAGGGGAGTCCAGTTGAGGTCAGCCGGGCGCGCGTGCAGCAACTTATCGCCAAGGGCGAGGTGCTGGTGAACGGAGTTCCGGCGAAAGCTTCGCTGCGACTGAAAGGGGATGGCGAACAGCGGATCACAGTTACCGGGCCCCCTCATGCTCTCCCACTCCGCGCCATTGCGGAAGAGATTCTGCTCGACATTGTTTACGAAGACGATGATCTTGCCATCGTCAACAAACCCGCGGGCATGATGGTACATGCGGGAGCGGGGGCGACCGACGACGCGCGCAACCGTGGAACCCTGGTGAATGCCCTGTTACATCACTTTGGGACGCTTTCCTCGGTGGGCGGCGACCTGCGTCCAGGGATCGTACATCGTCTGGATCGTTCTACCAGCGGGCTGATGGTAGTCGCAAAGAACGACGAATCGCATCGGCGACTGGCGAAGCAGTTCAGTGGACGCGAAGTCCACAAGACGTATATTGCGCTGGTACACGGCTGGCCGAAGCAGGATCGGGGCACGATTCAAAGCGCCATCAGCCGCCACTCGCAGCGGCGCACGCGCATGACGACGAAGGGTTTCGGCGGACGCGAGGCCGTGACGCATTATGCGGTACAGCGAAAGGTCGATGCGCCCTACGGGAAGTTTGCGCTGGTTGAGCTGAAAATCGAGACCGGACGCACGCACCAGATTCGCGTCCACATGTCGTCACTCGGGCATCCGGTGGTGGGCGATGCCCTTTACGGCGCGCCGGGCGAATTGCGCTCGCAGTCGAACAAGCGGCGAGACGCCGGTATGCCCGCGATCCTGAAACTGGATCGAAATTTTCTGCATTCGGCGGCGCTCGAGTTGGTCCACCCGCGCACGAAGGAGTCGCTCAGGTTCTCTCGGCCATTACCGAAGGAACTGGAGAAATTACTCAATAGCCTTGAAAATACTCAACAGGAAGGTCCTCGACCGGCGCCTGGCCAGTAGAACCTGTTCCGAAAGAGGGAGGCGACGTTTCAGCACGCGGCCCGCACCGCTATAATGAAAATATCAATTCCCATGAAGTCGCGCAATCTTCTGCTTTCTTTCGCTGTTTGCTTCCTGGCTGGCTCGTTGATCGGCCAGACGGCGCCTCCGGTTTCGACGCCGCAGCCCCCGACTTCGCCCAGCCCGACGAAGTCGCCAGCGACGGCGGGTGCCTCCGCTCCCGCAGCGACAACACCTCCGGCACAGCCCGGAGGTACGGCGAAGCCCGATTCCGATGAATCGGTCACTACGCTCACAACTACGGTCAACGAAGTTCGAGTGGTGTTTACCGTTACCGACCGGCATGGCCGCTACATCAAGGATCTGAAGAGCGACGACTTCAAAATCATTGACGATCAAAAATTAGTGGAGTTGCGCAGTTTCCGGAGCGAGACCGATCTGCCTTTGCAGGTAGGGTTGCTGGTCGACGCCAGCAATTCGGTGCGCGATCGTTTCAAGTTCGAGCAGGATGCAGCGATCGAATTTCTGAACTCTATCATTCGTCCCCACTACGATGAGGCGTTCGTGGTCGGCTTCGACGCCACGCCCGAAGTTACGCAGGATTTCACCGATAGCACGGAGAACTTGTCGTCCGGAGTGCGGATGTTGCGCGCGGGCGGCGGGACTGCGATGTATGACGCTCTCTACTTTGCCTGCCGTGACAAACTGTTGAAGCAGCCGCAGACCGGGCCGGTGCGCCGCGCCATCATCCTTCTAAGCGATGGTGAAGATAATCTGAGTCACGTGACGCGGGAGGAGGCCATTGAGATGGCGCAGCGCGCCGACGTGATTGTCTATACCATCAGCACCAACATCAGCGGCATGAAGGGCAATGGTGACAAGGTGCTGGAGCGTATCGCCGAGGCGACGGGCGGCCGCTCGTTTTTTCCGTTCCAGATGCGCGAGATGTCGGACGCGTTTCTCTCCATTCAAGAAGAGTTGCGCAGCCAATACGCGATTGGCTACAAACCGGAAGGTTTTGTGGCCGATGGACGCTTCCGTTCGATCGAAATTCTGGCGCAAGAAAAAGGCCTGAGAGTGCGCACCAAAAAAGGCTATTACGCACCCAAGCAGTAGCTCGCTCGTTCGAACTTTAGGCGAATTATCATTCCTTCTTTATGCCGGGATACTCCGGAACTCCGCTGGCTAAGAAACTGGGCATCAAGGACAATTTTCGCGCCGCCTTGCTGCACGTGCCGGACGACGTAAAGACCGAACTTGACGACGCGCTTGGCAAATGCCAGATCCTGCGATTCAGCCCCAAGTCCAGCAGAGATCTTGATTTCATCTTTCTCTTCGTCAAATCGCAAGCGGCGCTGGAGTCGGAACTCGTGTCCGCCGCAAAGGCGCTGGCTCCCGCGGGCATGTTGTGGATCTCGTGGCCGAAGAAGGCTTCCGGTGTCGCGACGGATCTCACCGAAGATATCATTCGCCAAAGTGGCCTGGACGCTGGTCTGGTCGACATCAAGGTCTGTGCTGTGACCGACGTCTGGTCAGGATTGAAATTCGTCATTCCCGTCAAGAATCGGCTGAAAGCAAACCCTCTAACATCGTAGACTCACCTCCAGTGGCTCGGCGCGACCCACCACTTGCCAACGCTAGTACTAGAGCTGCAAAAGACATCAGGTTACGAATGGTTACCCTCCCGGAGTAGTGTTCGCCTTCCCACCGCAACTTGAGCCTCGGGAGCGGGTTTGTATCGACTAGATAGGGTTCCCTCGACAGTGCGGGTACGCTGGGGATCGAAAGGACAACGAATATGAAACGCGTTATCGCTGGAGTTTTGCTGATGATCGGTATGGGCGCGGGAACGATGTTTGCGAGCGAGGGCGATTGGCGGGGTCGGCGCGACATCCGGCGTGACGAGGTAAGGATTGCGCATGACCGTCGGGAACTGCGGCGCGATATGTACTTCGGAAATTATGCCGGCGCGCGCTATGAACGAAGGGCGTTGCGGTACGAACATCGCGACTTGAACCGTGACCGCCGCGACTTGTATTGGGGCCGACGGTGAGCCGCATTTATACCCGGAATCTGACGAACACGAGGGTAACGATTACGCGGAGTAACTGTGCCGGGGTGACTGTGCGACATTCGTAACTTGCCGAGATGCCATGGGCCGAGTTTTATTTATTGTGGAGAGATGATGGTGCGAATCAGAACCCGGCTGGCTGTGGTAGCGCTGGTGGAGATTATGTTGTGTTGGTCGACATATGCCGAACCGTCCCTGCTGCGCGCGGAGCGCGAGCTGTTCGCTTCGGTCAACCAGGCACGGCGAGCACAGGGACTGGCGTCGTTGCGCTGGGATGAATCATTGGCAACCGCGGCGCGGCACCACGCCGAAGTGATGGCCGAACATGGATCGGCACAGCATGGGTTTGGGGGCGAACCCAGCCTGTCGGCAAGGGTCAAACAGGCGGGAGCTCATTTCGCTTGGCTCTCGGAAAACGTAACCCAGGGGCCTTCTTCCGAGTTCATCCATGCCCAGTTCATGAAGTCCCCTCCACATCGCGCCAATATTCTGGACCGGGATATGGATTCAATTGGAATCGGCGTCGTAGAACAAGGCGGCCAGTTGTTTGCCGTGGAAGATTTTTCACAAGCGCGCTAGTGGAATCCGCGCACACAGGTTCACCCCGACGCAGAGACATTTTCTGGCCCACACACAGCAACATGTGCGTGGGCCTTTCATGTGGACCTAGTCCCCAGTTCCAGTCAGCTTTACCACTGACGGACTGAGCGGGGCGCTGTCGCTGACCGTAGCCGCTCCAGTGATTGCACCCTTCGTATTCGGAGTGAAAGTTACGCTGAAGGTACACGTCGAAGCGGCCGCAACGGTCGCGCCGCAGGGCGTAGCTCCCGACGGAGCTGCGGTGAAGTCTCCACTGCCTAGGATTCCGGAAATTGTCAGCGTCCCCCCGGAGTTGTTCGTGAGCGTTACGGTCTGAGCAGTACTGGTCGTGCCAACAGTCTGATCGCCAAAAGTAATGCTACTCGGAGTCAGCACAACCGGAACCGCACCCGTGCCAGACAATCCAACGATCTGCGGACTGCCCGCTCCCGTCGTCGCGATGGAGACTGCGCCCTTGATCGATCCAGTGTCGGTCGGCGTGAAGGTCACGGACAGTGTGCACTTGGCTGATTTGGCAAGCGGACCCCCGCAGGGCGACGTTCCACTGCCGGCGGCCGCATAGTTGGCGCTGGCACCGATTGAGTTGATCGTTATCGTGCCTGTACTTTTGTTCGTAACCGTGACGGTTGCAGCGGCAGTCGTAGCTCCGATACCAGTCGACGCGAACGTCAAGGAAGTAGGACTGAGGGTCAAGGGAACGGTCGGGCCGCCTGTGGCGGTGCCAGTGAGTCCGATGATCTGGGGGCTGAATGCGCCGTTCGTCGCGATGGCGAGAGCGCCCTTGATTGAGCCCTTATATTCCGGAGCGAAAGCTACCGTGATCGTGCAACTGCCGGCAGCTGCGAGTGAAGCGCCGCAGGTTCCACCAGTCACTGAGTAATCCGAACTGGTCGTGGGACTCAAGCTGATCGCCGTGGTCTGTTTATTAGTGACCGTGACCGTCGTGGACGAAGTCGACCCAACGGCAACGCTTGGCAGAGTCAGACTGGTGGGGCTGAAGGTAAGAGGAGCAATCCCGGTGCCAGACAGCTTTACCAGTTGCGGACTCGTCGTAGCACCGTCCGTGAAGGTGAGCACGCCTGTAATCGCTGCAACAACGCTGGGGTTGAAGGTCACTTCCACAGCGCAACTACCCTTCGCCGCGAGCGAGCTCGGACAGTTGTTCGTCTCGGTAAAGTCTCCGCTGGCGGCGATCGAGCTGATTGCGAGCGCACCAGTTCCGGAGTTCGTAAGAGTAACTGCTTTTTTCGCGCTCACAATACCAGCCGCTACACTACCGAAGGCCAGGCTTTTCGGACTGATTGTCGCCGCAGGAGTTCCGCTACCAGAACCGATCAACACATAGAAAGTGGTTGCTACGTAGGGGCCACAACCGGCGCTGTTGAAGTTGCCAACCGCGACCTGGAACGCGCCGGGTGTGGCAATGTCAGTGGCCTTGAGCGCGATCGTAACCTCTGTGGAGCTAACGAACGTCGCGACGGCGCGGTAGGCCCCGTTGATGTAAACGTAGGTTTCGGTTGTAAAGCCCGTGCCATTGATGGTCAGGGTAAATGCGCCGCCGCCCGCGCTAACGCTCGCCGGACTAAGGCTCGAAATCGTCAAAGGCGTCGAGTTGACGTTGTAGTCCGCCACGACCAGGACTTCATCATCGACGGTCAGATCCTGTGGGCTTCCCGTCCCGGTAAGGTCGTAAACCCAACCAGTAAACGTCAAGCCTGCGGCAGGCGTCTCGGCAAAACTGAGCGCGCTGCCCGCCGGATAAAAACCGCTCTCGGTCGATCCAGGCGTCACGCTGATTGTGCCGGCACAAGCACCCTCGACAACATAGTCGTCGACGTAATAATTTGGCGTGATGGCGGCAGTGTAGGTAGCCCCTCCGCTCGAAGGCAAAGTGACGTCGTGACTCTCAGCACCACCATCGCTCCAGCTGGCAAAGTCGAAATAGGTGTTCGAACTCCACGGATATTGCGGCGAATCGATATCGAGACTGTGGGAGCTCGACGGAGTCCAACTGGAGTCGTAAGGCAGCGCAAAATTGACGGGCGCATACCAAAAGTCGCCATCGACCAGAACTCCGACATTCGATGCCACCGGATTCGTGGTCACGGTGTAAACCGGAGAACTGGTGAATTCGGTGGTCAGGTTGATGGAGCTGCCGTCATCCATCACATAAAAGGTCTTCGGATTCGCACCGATCCCGCCAGGCAGGTAGTTGGGCGAATTGATGTAGTCGTAGAAATTCTGGCCGGAGGCGGGGGTTGCCGTTAGCGTGACCGGTTGGCGGATGATGTAGTAAGAGCCGGAGAGTCCGGAATAAGTCAGCGGTGCGGGCGACGGCGTGACCGTTCCGGTGCCCGTCGGAGAAATCGCGTTCACATAAGGCACGAGTTGAATAAAGTTCGCTTGATAGACCGTGATTGCAGGTGCCGTCGCGGGCTGAGTCACCATATTGTTGCCGGGCGTGACCGTGATGGTGTGGCTTTCGACCGCCGAGTCGTTCCAGCGTCCGTAGGTGTAGCTGACGCCGGTACTGCTAAGTGTCTGCGGCGTCGTGGGCACATTCAGGGTGTGGGTTGAATTCAGCGCCCAGGCATAGGTTTGCGGAGTCGTGATGGTTTCTCCGTCGACGACGACTTGCAATCCCGGAGGATTGCTGGTCACGGTAACTTGCGTAGGGATGGCACCGTAGAGACGTTCGATACCATCGATGTCGGCGGCGCTGTAGCCGTTAGGGTTTGAAAGGGGAATGCCCGCGGGAATGCTTTCAATGCAAGGTTCCCCATTCCGCGAAAACGAGAATGCCGGGTATTCCATCACCGAAGCGTAGTCGTAGGGGGTCAACTCCTGCTGGTCGTCTGAAATTGGATCAAAAAATGAGCGGGAAGCTTTGATGACGGCACCGTAGTTCACAGTGACATAGGTATCTCGGTCGGGACGCGACTGCTCATGCCAGACACCGACCGTGTGTCCCATTTCGTGCAGAATGGTAGCGACGGTACACGTTCCAGAGCCGCCAACCACTTGTTCGCCACCAATCATTCCTTCATAGGCCTCGCAGACTCCGCTGGTATCGTCGGCATCGAAATCGAAATCGATGTAATTGGTTTGGCTGGTGTAGGGAACCAACTGGATGAGTCCAGAAAACGTGCTGTTGAATGTCGAAATGGCGGTATTGAGATTCGTCATATCCCCGGAGGACGGGTCGATGGCGTAAGGGATCTGATGTACGCTCCCAACCAGGGGCCACATGTACTGGGAATAGGCGATGCCGAAGCTCTGGGCTTGAGGCCCGTTGGGCGATTGCTCGACGTGATCGAGAACAATATCGCCCTGGTAGACAGCCTTACCCTTGCCGGCGCCCCCCTTGCCCGGGATCCACTGATACGTGATCTTCATGCCGCGCCAATAGCCGGTGCGAATCTCAGGCTGCTGGTCTCTGCTCCAAACGGTCGCAACGCTGAAGAAGAGAAACAGGGCAGGCAGAACAAGGCGGCGCAGCATGGTCACGAAACCTCCTGGGTTAAAAGGCGAAACAGCAACAAAGGGGGGATAAAGGGTCAATGGACGCGGGGGTCCGTCCGATTTGAATCTAGTTTGGAGTGGAAATGGATCGGTGTCAAGGGGATGAGTAAGCAG
>Ga0209530_1000325_pt1 | contig 37398 bp, 35 predicted proteins | sample BlaSpr_A8_Ref_O1_FD_187987 | JGI IMG/M metagenome (GOLD analysis project Ga0209530, IMG submission 187987) | Forest soil microbial communities from Thunder Bay, Ontario, Canada - Black Spruce, Ontario site 2_A8_Ref_O1 (SPAdes) (version 2) | ecosystem: Environmental > Terrestrial > Soil > Boreal...
TAACGATTCTTCTGGTTTGCCGATAATTCCGCTGATACGTGGATCTTGCGGTTTCCCAAACGTACTCGAGTTGGTGCGGCGAGCGTGAACCGTAATGCTGCGCGATTCATCGGATGAAGCGACTACTACTCGTGCGTCAGATGCCAGCCGTGGTCAGCAACGGGCCCAACTGGGTTCGGTCGCGTCCTGAAACCGGTGTAAATGGGGCCGGGCATAGGTTCTGCTTCAAGACCTACCAAGTCATCGAAGAAAGGACCTACGCCCGTGCCTGCACGAGTATCCGCGACCGACCGTGTTCGCGCCAAGATCGACGAGCTGTTCGCCTCCGATTGTGAGTTGCCCGAGATCCTGGACGAGGTGGCCCGCCTTGGCGCACAGTTGCTGATGCAGGCCGCGTTGGAAGCCGAAGTGACCGAGTTCCTCGGCCGTGACCGCTACCAGCGCACCGCAGCGACACCGGATGCGCAGCCGGGGTCACGCAATGGCTATCGGCCGGTCACGGTCAAGACCACTGCCGGGTCGGTCACCTTGGAGCGGCCCAAGCTGCGCGGCACGACCGCTGCGTTCGCCTCACGCATGTTCGGCAAGAATGTCACCACGACCAACGCGCTCGAGTCGCTGGTGATCGCCTCATTCGTGCAGGGGCTGTTCGTGCGCGATGTCGAGGCCACCCTCGCTGACGCGCTCGGTGACCAAGCCGCGATCTCGAAATCGACTGTGTCGCAAGTATGTCAAGCAATCAAGAACGAGTACGACAACTGGGCGGGCCGCCGCCTTGATGATGTCGTGCTGGATTACCTATTTCTGGATGCCGCGTTCTTCCGAATGCATCCAGGCTCGCCGGCGGCGAGGCTGGCCTCGAGCCGCTGGCAGGGGCCGTAGACAAGCTCGGGGGGAACGGAGATGTCGCCGCAGCGGGTTGGGGTCCGGATCATGGCTTCATTCTCCTTGTTTGCGTCGATGTTTCGCGGTCTTGGTGCCCTCACCGGGCGCGGGGCCTTGGGCCGGTTGCCGCGCCCGGTGGGGTGGGTTTAGGCCACCAAATGCTTTCCAGCATCGGCGAACCAGGCTGAAGCCAGCCGCCCGATCTCCATCAGGTGCCCATCGACGAAGGCGGACAGTTCGTTGCCACGTTCCTCGGTGAGAAACGAAACTACCCACTGCATCATCTCGCTCTCCGCGATCAGCGCGTCCATGCGCTGCTCGACCTCCGCGGCTGAGCCAGGCCGCGCAGCAAGAGCTTCGGCGTATGCGCCGGCGAGCACCTGATCAGGCAAGGTGGATTGGGGCTGGTGCTGAAGCAGCGTCGCCTCAGCGGCGCGGCGGAAAATCTCAGCGGAGAATTCGATCATGTCAGTGCCTCCTAGATGTGTTGTATCAGTTGGTGTTTCGGTCTCAGTTCACGCGCCCACCGGCGCGGGGTCGGGCTCGGCGGCGGAGTCGGCGGGCGTGGTGCGCGGCTGGGAGTCGGCGGCTTCGATCTGCAGCGCCTTGCGCAGTGCCGGCGTCGGCACCGCAATGCGGTGCCCGATGCGGACGGTCGGCACGGGGAAATTGCCATCGGCGACCCGGCGACTGGCCGTGATCGGCGCGATGCCGAAGGCCACAGCGGCGACCAGCAGGCTCACCGAGTTCTCGGTCGCGATCAGCTCGCGGGCCTCGGCGGGCGTCGGCTTGGCCATGGGGCCTCCTCATCTAATCGAATTTGATTTGTTGTAAGACACAGTAAGCAGCCAGAGGTACTGTTGTCAACAGTTGATCGAGTTTGAGTTCCTGTGACAACATTGGCAGCTGTGGAGGCCGTTGATGAAGCCGTGGCGCGACGGGTGAGGCAACTGCGCACCGACGCCGGCCTGACGCAGGATCAATTGGCCCGCGCCTGTGAGCGGGTCGGGATGGGGTGGAAGACCAGCCGCGTCGGCCAGCTCGAAACCGCGCGAGTCACCGTCACGCCAGCAGTTCTCTACGGCGTGGCACGGGCCTTCGCCGACGCCACCGGCCGGGCCATCACCCTCGCCGACCTGCTCCCTGAGGACGGAAAGGTGTTGTTGTTCAACGGGCTTGAGGCAGACGTTGCCGACCTGCGAGCCGCACTGTCCGGCGAGCCCGTCCGCCTGCCAGTGCCGCCGATCGGCACCATCCCAGACCCCAGGCGCGACCCCAGCTGGGGGCAGGTCGAGGATCGGGTGCTGGCTCAAACCGGTGAGGGCAGCGAGGCTTTCGTCCTGTGCGCAGCCCAGCAGTTATACGGCCGTTCCGGAACCCAGGAGCGCGAGCTGCGCGCCGGCCCCGGGGCCACCCCGCAGAAACGCGGCCGTGTCACCCGGCACCTGGTCGCCGAGCTGGTGGCCGCGACGCAGCTGGAGTTGGCCGACTCGGCCGCCCACGATGCAGCATTGGAGGGGCACTGATGGTCAGCCGGGGGATTCGAGGCGGGGTCGAGGACCGTTGGGTCAAAAAGCAGCGCGAGCCTGACGGCTCTTACATCGAGGTGCCTTCCAAGGCCTACGGCGTCAAGAGCCGTTGGAAGGCCCGCTACGTCGACAACGAGGGCATCGAGCGGTACAGGGTTTTTGAGGTCAAACGCGAAGCGGAGGAGTGGCTGCGTGCGCGACTTTCGGAGGTCACCACTGGCGCGCACATCGACCCGAAGCTCGGCAAGCTGACTGTCGCCGACGTACACACCGCCTGGAGCGCCGCGCAAGGTCATATCGCCAAAAAGACCGCCGCAACCCGCAAGACAGCATGGGGCACTCACGTCAAGCCGCGCTGGGGCAAGGTCCCGGTCGCGGAAGTGAAGACGACAGCGGTGCGTGCGTGGGTCGCGAAGATGAAGCGGGACGGCGTCGGTGTGCCGACGATCGAGAACAGCTTCCACGTCTTGCGCGGTGTACTGGCCACCGCAGTTGAAGATCGGCGAATCGTCGTGAATCCGTGCGACGGCGTGAAATTGCCGAAGCGCCGGCACGCGGACCGTGGTTATTTGAGCCACCGACAGGTCGCGGTCCTGGCCGACGCGGTGGAGCGCGACGCAACCGTGGTGCGGTTCCTCGCCTACACCGGCTTGAGGTGGGGCGAAATGGCCGCGCTACGGGTGCAGGATTTCGACATGCTGCGCCGCCGAGTGAACGTATCGAGGTCGGTGACTGAGTCGGGTGGGTTGGTCTGGTCGACGCCGAAAACGTGGGAGCGTAGAAGCGTCCCTTTCCCAGCCGTGTTGACCGAAGAACTTTCCGAACTGATGGTCGGGAAGAGTCGCGAAGATCTGGTGTTCACGGACACCCGAGGCAACGTCATCCGTAACTCGAACTGGCGCGCTCGTGTGTTCTCCCCCGCTGTCGAAATCTGCCAGCGTGAAGCGAAGGAACAACGCGCCAAGGAGCTTGCCGGAACCGGCGAGGTAGTCACGCCGGAATTCCCAACGCTCACCCCTCACGATCTGCGGCACACAGCCGCGTCGCTGTCGGTGTCGGCCGGCGCGAATGTCCTGGCCGTTTCGCGCATGCTCGGTCACAAGGATGCGGCAATGACGCTTAATACGTATAGCGACCTGTTCGACACCGATCTGGACGCCGTCGCGGGCGCAATGGATGCCGCAATCGCTGCGGCATCGGAAGTTCCTGCGGCATCGCTGCGGCATCCGAACCTTGCCGACAGCTCCCCTGCAAACTAGAAAAACCGCCCCGCTGCTGGTCGGAGCGGTTTTATATCCGTGGAGCTAAGGGGATTCGAACCCCTGACCTACTCGATGCGAACGAGTCGCGCTACCAACTGCGCCATAGCCCCTGATCGCTAGCAGGCTACCAGCCGCGACACCAATGGCCGAACTGCGCGCACTACTCGCCGACGGCCCGGGGCAGGTCCCTGGGCCAGCCAAACGTGCGCAGCGCCATCGCGTTCTCCAGTTGCTCGAAGATCGGGTCCTCGTCGTCGATCTCCAGGACCACCGCGCCCGGGCGCCGCAGTCGCGACGGGACCACCTCGTATTCGCGGTCACGAGAGTTCTCCACGCCAAGCCGGGCACGTGCCATCCGCTGCATCCGGCGGCGACGCACCTTCTCCTCGATCCGCGTTTGCCGGCGTAGATACGCCAGGTAGAGCACCGTCACAACGGTCGCGGTTGCGCACAGCCACCAAGCGCTCGGCGCCACTTCGAAGGCCGCCGTTGCCGAGCCGATCAAGATGACCGCCATCACCATCAGCACGCGCTTGCGGAAAGTGTATTTTCGGGCGCTGACCGCAGTGGCGGTTCTCGTGTCGAAGCGTTGCCGCCGCGAACCGGCCGGTGCGACCCTCGCCGGCGACTCCTCGTCGTCGTCCTCGCCGGGCTCCAAACCCGAAGAGTCTTCGACGTATTCGTAACGGTCGCCCAGTTCGTCTTCCTCGATGTCGTCTTGGTCGGTGTCCTGGCCCACGTTCGCGGAAACGTCCTCATCGATCACACCGGTCTGCCCGTCCACCGCGAGCAACGCCGGCTCGGGCATCTGGGCGCTGCTCCCCGCGGGGAGCGCCCCTGCGTCTTCGACAACGTCGACGTCCAGGTAGTCGGGTTCGGTGTGCTCGACGGGGGCAACCTTCATGACAACCGGACGTCGGCGCCTCAGTTCATCGCTATCGGCATCCTGGTCTTGATCCTGATCCTGGTTTTCGTATTGGTCCTGCTCAGCATCGGCCTCACGGCCGGAATCAAGGTCGGCCAAGTCGTCTTCAGCCGAGTCTTCTTCCGGCTGCCAGTTCGGATCACTGCGATGACCGGTGGCGGGTCCACCCCGCTTGAGCAGACGAGAACCGGAATCACCGTTGAGCACCCGGGTGGCCAACGCCACGTCGCTGGTGCGGCGCACCGCGTCGCGTTTGCTGATGAGCATCGGAACCAGCACGAACAGCCACAGCACCACGAGCGATATCCACAACAACGACTGCGGGATGCTTGGCATGATGACCTGCTCCTTTCCCGGCGAGGCCTGTGGTGGCCAGCGCAACCGGGTCTTTGCGACCAGGACAATTACACACCTGTAATTTCTCTCTCACAAGCACCAAACGTCACTCGTGTCGCGCTAGCCACACATCTTGTGACCCCGGACTTTCCCGTGCGCGTCGACCAAGCGCCCGGGAAGGTTCGGGCCGCGGGTGCTCTCAGATCTATCGCTTGCCTTCAGCAGGTGGCCGCTCAGGGCCAACTGGCGTGGCCGGCACGGACCAGGGCCGATGCCACCGACCCGTGCACCTCTTCGACGGTGATGGCCACCAGCAGGTGGTCTCGCCATGCCCTGTCGACCTCGAGGTAGCGGCGCAACAGACCCTCTTCGCGGAACCCGACCTTTGCCAGCACGGCCCGGCTCGCAGCATTCTCCGGGCGCACGGTGGCCTCCACGCGATGCAACATGACCGAACCGAAGCAGTGGTCCAGACCCAGCGCCAACGCCGCGGTGGCCACCCCGCCACCGGTCGCCGAGCGTGACACCCAGTAGCCGATCCACGCCGATCGCAACGCCCCGTGGGTGACGTTGCCGATGGTCAGCTGACCGCAAAACCGTCCGTCGAGCTCAATCACGTACGGCAGCATGCGACCTTTGCGTGCCTCCGAACGCAGACCACTACACAGCGCCGGCCATGCGGCAACCGTGTGCCGGATCATCCAATCGCCGTCCGTGCTGGGCTCCCACGGCTCGAGATGCTCACGTTCGGCCAACCGGATCCGGCTCCACTGCGCGCCGTCACGCATCCGCACCGCCCGCAACCGGATCAGACCTGCGGGGACCCGCAGCGGTCCGACGTCCAACGGCCAACCCGGATGCCGGGAATTCGAGCGCAATAGATTCACGAGCGTGCGCAGTCGTTCCGCTCAGCCGCGCTGCGCCAGGAAGGCGACGTCGACGATCTCACCGGTGCGAATCTGCTCGGCCCCACTGGGAACCACGACCAGACAGTTTGCTTCAGCGAGCGTCGCCAGCAAGTGCGATGACGCCCCCGGAGCTCCGCCCAGAGCCTGGACCAGATATTCACCGCTGTCCTGATCGCGCATCAGCTGCCCGCGAAGGTAGCCCTTGCGCCCGGCTACCGAAGTAATCGGCGACAGCGTGCGGGCCTGCACCACCCGGCGCATCGGCTGGCGCTTGCCCAGCGACAGCCGGATCAGCGGCCGAACCATTACCTCGAAGACCACCAAAGCACTAACCGGATTGGCCGGTAACAGAAATGTCGGAACGCCCTCGCGGCCCAGCTGCCCGAAGCCTTGGACGGATCCAGGATGCATGGCGACCCGGACAACCTCCATTTCGCCAAGCTCAGAAAGCACCGACCGCACCGCCTCGGCCGCCGCGCCCCCGACCCCGCCGGCGATCACCACCACCTCAGCGCGATTGATCTGGCCCTCGACGAGTTCGCCGAGCTCCTTGGGGTCGTTGCTGACGATGCCGACGCGATTGACCTCGGCGCCGGCATCCCGGCCTGCCGCCGCCAATGCATAGGAGTTGACGTCGTACACCTGCCCATTGCCCGGGGTGCGCGAGATGTCGACCAACTCGCCACCGACAGCCATGATCGACAATCGCGGGCGCGGATGCACCAGCACCCGTTCACGACCGACCGCCGCCAGCAGCCCCACCTGCGCGGCGCCGATGATCGTCCCGGCGCGCACCGCAACGTCACCGGGCTGGACATCGTCGCCGGCACGCCGCACATAGGCACCCGACGGCGCCCCGCGCAGGACCCGGACCTGCGACGTCCCGCCGTCGGTCCATCGCATCGGCAGGACCGCATCGGCCAGCGTGGGCAGCGGAGCCCCGGTCTGCACCCGGACGGCTTGCCTGGGTTGCAGCCTGCTGGGCGTGCGCGAACCGGCATCGATGGTTCCCGTCACCGGCAGGATCAGTCCGTCAGCCGTGTCCTCGTCGCCGGTACCTTCGGCACCCACCTCGCCGACACCCAGCACATCGACGCTGCGCACCGCGTAGCCGTCGATCGCGGCCTGATCGAAACCCGGCAATGGCCTCTCGGTCACCACCTCTTCGGCGCACATCAATCCCTGCGCCTCGGCAATCGCAACACGTATCGGCCGCGGAGCCACCGCGGCGGCCGTTATCCGGGTTTGCTGCTCCTCCACAGAACGCACGAGCGCGCCTCTCTGCCCTCAATCCCTGCAGGCGCCGTCTCGGGCGAACCAAGCCTGACGCTCGCTCGCCCCCGGACCTGCCCGTCTCGTTGCCGGGCCCGGCTACTGCTCGGTCAGACCCAATCGCGCCACCAACCACCGCCGCAAATCCGGGCCATAGTCGTCACGATCCAATGCAAAGTCAACCGCAGCTTTGAGGTAGCCACCGGGATTTCCCAAGTCGTGTCGAGATCCGCGATGCACGACGACGTGAACCGGGTGGCCCTCTTTGATCAGTAACGCGATGCCGTCGGTGAGCTGTACCTCGCCGCCTGCCCCACGGTCGATGCGGCGTAGTGCATCGAAGATCGCCCGGTCGAGCACATAGCGGCCGGCCGCAGCATACAGCGACGGGGCGTCTGAGGCCTTGGGCTTTTCGACCATGCCCTTGACCTTCAGCACGTCGGGGTTGTCAGTGTCGGGGACCGTCTCGACATCGAAAACCCCATACGCGCTGATCTCCTCGGGCGACACCTCGATGGCACACAGCACCGTGCCGCCGCGCTCGGCCCGCACCTTCGACATCGTCTCTAGGACGCCGGACGGCAGCACCAAGTCATCGGGCAGCAGCACCATGACGGCGTCCTCGTCAGGCGCCAGCGTGGGCTCCACGCAGCCGATGGCGTGTCCCAATCCGAGCGGCTCGGCCTGCACGACGGACTCGACCTTGATCAGCGCCGGTGCGCGGCGCACCTTGGCCAGCATGGCTTTCTTGCCGCGGGCCTCGAGCGTGCCTTCCAGCACCAGGTCCTCGACGAAATGAGCGACGACACTGTCCTTGCCCTCGGAGGTGACGATCACCAGGCGCCCGGCACCGGCAGCAGCGGCCTCCTCAGCGACCAGCTCGATGCCGGGAGTGTCGACGACGGGCAGCAGCTCCTTGGGCACCGTCTTGGTGGCCGGCAGGAAACGCGTGCCCAGACCGGCGGCGGGGACGATCGCCGTGAACGGGATCGGGACTTCTGGGCGTGACATCGTTCAAACGATAACCCTCACCAGGTTTGACGACTCGGCGCGGCTCTTTGTAGCCGCAATGTCGCCTCGATGTGACTTCGATGCGGCACAGCCAAAGCCCGGGATGTCATCGTTGAGGGCATGGCAACCGCAAGCAAAGCCGCATTGCGAGCACAACTGCTCGCGGCCCGCAGTTGCGTTGCCGACGACGTTCGGGTCGCCGAGGCCAGCATGCTCAGCGAGCACCTGGAGATATTGGTGAGCACCGACAGCACGATCTGCGCATACGTACCGGTGGGCACCGAGCCAGGATCTATCGAGATGCTGGATATGTTGCTGCGCAAGTCGGCACGGGTGCTGCTGCCGGTTGCGCGCACCGCCGGTGACGACACCCCATTGCCACTGCGGTGGGGCGAATACCGGCGTGGCGGACTTACTCGCGGGCGCTGGGGGCTGCTCGAGCCGGCAGAGCCGTGGTTGCCGGAGTCGGCCCTGGCGCACGCCAGCCTGGTGATTGTCCCGGCGCTGGCAGTCGACCGTCGGGGCGTGCGGCTGGGCCGGGGCCGCGGCTTCTACGATCGCTCGCTGGCCGGCCGGGACCCGAATGCGCGCCTAGCCGCGATGGTGCGCGACGCGGAGTTGGTCGACGAGTTGCCGGCAGACCCGCACGATGTGCCGATGACCCATGCGCTCACGCCACGACGCGGGCTGATCGCCCTGTCCGGCTGAACCCATTGAGGGGCGATTGCCCCATTAAGGGCCGTAGTGGGGAATGAGACAGCTCACGGTGCGGTTCTAGCACTTGGGCAGGGTAGAGTGCTAACAAGGCATAGACATCATCCGGAGGTTTTTCGTGCCGACCTACAGTTACGCGTGCACCGAGTGCGACAACCGCTTCGACATTGCGCAAGCCTTCACCGATGACACGCTGACCACTTGCGAGGTGTGCTCTGGTCGGCTGCGCAAGCTGTTCAACGCCGTCGGGGTCGTGTTCAAAGGCAGCGGCTTTTACCGCACCGACAGCCGTGAGTCAGCCAAGAAATCGACGAGTTCGACCAACGGTTCGTCGACCAACGACTCGGGGTCGAGTTCGGGATCGAGCGAGAAGTCCGGCTCAGGCGAGAAGTCCGGCTCAAGTGAGAAGTCCGGCTCTAGCGAGAAGTCCGGCTCTAGTGAGAAGTCGACCACCAGTTCCACGCCGTCCAAAGCGACCACCTCGAGCTGACGGGTTATCCACAGAGGGATTTCTGACCGGCATGGTCAGCGCTGCGCTGCACATACCGTTGCGGCGTGGGGGAAACATCGCTGAATCCAACGGCATTGCGCCGGATATCAACGTCGTTGCGCCCGGATTGGACCCGGACCGTGCTGGCGCGGCGGGTCGCCGCAGCCGGGCTCGTCGTGTTGGCCGGCGTCGCGGAGCTGCGGTCGGATCCCGACGGTGACCTGGCCGAGGTGGTCGTCGCCGCGCGTGACCTAACACCTGGCGCCGCGCTGACGCCCGACGATGTCCGGATCGAAAGGCGTTCGGCCACAACGGTTCCTGACGGATCACAAGCTAACCTGAGCACAGTTGTCGGCTCGACACTGGCCAGCCCGACGCGGCGTGGCGAGGTGCTCACCGACGTCAGATTGCTGGGCAGCCGACTGGCCGAGTCGACGGCCGGGCCTGGCGCCCGCATTGTGCCGCTGCATCTGGCGGACAGCGCTCTGATCGATCTTGTTCGCGTCGGCGACGTCGTTGACGTCCTGGCGGCGCCGGGCACCGATTCGCGAGCCGATGCCCAGGCAGCCACCAAAGTCGTCGCCACTGACGCCGTCGTGGTACTCGTGTCGGCCAAGCCAAAAGTCCAGGATGCCGATAGCGACCGCGTAGTGTTGGTCGCGCTGCCGGCTCGTGTGGCGAACATGGTGGCAGGCTCGGCGCTGGGTCAGGCGGTAACCCTCACCCTGCACTGAGTACCTGACCGTGGCTCGACACGTGATCTGCAGCAAACTCCGTCCGTTTGCTCAATCGATCTCCATCCGCGTACCAGGGCTAGGCAAGGCAGATAGGCGCAGAAAGGACATCCCTATGTTCAAAGGATTCAAAGAGTTTCTCTCGCGGGGCAATATCGTCGACCTGTCGACCGCCGTGGTCATCGGCACGGCGTTCACGGCGTTGGTCACCAAGTTCACCGACAGCATCATCACGCCGTTGATCAACCGGGTCGGTGTCAACCAGCACTCCGATGTCAGCGTCTTGAAGATCGACATCGGCGGTGGTCAGACCATCGACTTCAACGTCCTGCTGTCGGCCGGGATCAACTTTTTCCTGGTTGCGTTCGTGGTGTACTTCCTGGTCGTGCTGCCGTACAACACGCTGCGCAAGCGCGGTGAGGTCGAGCAGGCCGACGACGCCCAAATCGTCCTGCTTAGCGAAATCCGCGACCTACTCGCCGAGACCAACGGATCCGCGTCTGGCAAGCACGTTGGATCGACGACCCCCCCGCCCGACTATGGACCCCGCGCCGACGCAGAATCATAGTGATCCTAGATCGGTGGAACGGTCCGGCCCCAGTTCAGATTCAGATCTCCAGGCTCGACAGTTGCCCGATGATCTGGGCTGCGAGTGGATTCAGCGTCGCCATTCCGTCGCGCACCGCGTAACGGGAGCCGGCCAGGTTGACTACCAACGTGCTACCGGATACACCGGCGAGACCGCGCGACAATCCTGCGTCGGTGATTCCTGCGGAAAGTCCCGAGGCACGGATGGCTTCGGCGATCCCGAGGATTTCCCGATCCAGAATGTCGCGGGTGGCTTCCGGTGTGACATCGCGAGGCGTGACGCCGGTCCCGCCCACGGAGACCACCAGGTCCACGCCACCGATCACCGCGGTGTTCAGCGCGTTGCGGATCTCGACCTCGTCAGCCGCGACCGCCACCACGCCGTCGACGACGAACCCCGCCTCGGTGAGCAGCTCGGTGACCAGTGGCCCACTGTGGTCCTCGTCCCCATGGGCGGTGCGGTCGTCGACGACGACGACCAGCGCCCGGCCGACTACCAACTCGGCGCCCTTTTCCATGGGTGCAACCGTATATCCGAGCTCCGACAACGGCTCTTCGACTCTCATCACTGCTCCGCCTTGCCGAGGGTGACCTGCACGGTGCGGCTGCCGCCACCGGGGTCCTGGAAGGTCAGCGACACCTTGTCGCCGGGCGCTTTGGAGCGGACGGCGGCAACCAGTGCGTCGGCACTGCTGATCGGGCGGTCGTCGACCTTGGTGACGACCACATTCTTAGGCACTCCGGCATTCGCGGCGGCACCGCCCTGCACGACGTCGACGACCTTGGCGCCCGGGGTGCCCTTGTCGCTGGTCACCTGTATGCCCAGTGAGGCATGCGACGCCTTGCCGGTAGCGATCAACTCATCAGCGATGCGCTTGGCTTGGTCAACCGGAATCGCAAAGCCGAGGCCGATCGAACCGCTCTGGGCATCGGGCGAATCAGCACCCAGGGTGGCGATCGCCGAGTTGACGCCGACCAGCTGACCGCTCATGTTGACCAGCGCTCCACCGGAGTTACCCGGGTTGATCGCGGCATCGGTCTGAATCGCGTCCAGCACCGTGTTCTGGTTGCCCGACTCGCCGGTAGTGGACACCGGTCGGTTCAGACTGCTGACGATTCCAGTGGTCACCGTGCCCGCCAGACCCAGCGGTGACCCGATCGCCACCACCGACTGGCCGACATGCAGGTCCGACGAGGAGCCCATGGAAATGGGGGTGAGCCCGGAAACGCCCTGCACCCGAATCACGGCGATATCGCTCGTGGGATCGGCGCCGACCACAGTGAACGTTGCGGTACGGCCATCGGAGAAGGTCACTGTTGTCTTCGGGGCCGGGTTATTTCCACCGCTGGCAGGGGGGTTACTACCACCGCCACCGCCGGCAGGCGGTTTACCCGAGGCGGGCGCCGCGGTCGCGATGACGTGGTTGTTGGTCAGAACCAGCCCGTCGGCGGACAGGATGATGCCGGAGCCCTCCTCGGACTGATGACCCAGATCCGTCTCGAGCATGACCACACTGGGCACCACTTTGGCGGCGACCTGTTCGACGCTGCCGGTCGGCATGTTCGCGGCCGGGACGCTGGGAGCCGCTCCCGCAAGGAGCCCACCGCCGTCGCCGCCAGAGGCGTGCGTGCCCAGCTCGACGACAGTTGCGGCGGCACCGCCGATACCGGCCGATACCACCGCAATCGCCAACGCGCCCACGGCCAACGCACCTGCGCGAGGACGTCTTTGGCGTGCCGGACCTGGCGGGGGAGGCATCGGCGGAAGCATCCCGGGCACCGGACCCGCCCCGGTTGCCCCCGGTATCGGACCCGGCCCGGTTCCGACCGGTATCCGACCCTGCCCGGTGCCCCCGGGTATCGGACCCGCCCCGGTGCCACGGAACGGCTCGTAGGGCTGACGGTACGGCGCCTGCCCTGAGTGCGACTGGCGATAGCGCCAGTCGAACTGTTGGTTGTATGGGTGCTGCTGCCCCTGGGCATAGGCGGGGGGCACAGGCTGATTAGGCGCGGTGTATCCCGGCTGCTGCGGCGGTGGCGAATAACTCGGGTGATTCGTCATGTCGCTACGTCGTTCTTCCTCTATTTCGGCGTGTGTTGGCTCGATCGGCGTCGATTTCCAACAGTAACTGCAGAGCTACCTTGCCCGCGCGGACTGAGAGTCCACTGAGATAACGTTCGTCTTATCCCGAGAGTTCGCGCCGTTTCCTGCTAACTTAGCGGCAGAGTCGGTCTTGGGTTCTGCTTTGGAGGTCTTGGAGGTCTTGAAATTCTCCATCGCCTCGGTGTCGGGCGCCGACGAATACGTACCCATCGGCATGGGCCGGCCGGGAAGCAGGACGTAAATCGACGTTCCCGGCGGCTGACCTCCCGGAACGGTGTCTTCAACGCGAAGCAGCCCACCGTGGTTGAGCACCACCTGTTTGACGATCGCCAGGCCCAGTCCCGAACCTGGCAGTGCCCGCGCCGTCGTCGATCGGTAGAACCGTTCGAACACCAGACGGCGCTCGTGCAGCGGAATCCCCGGGCCACGGTCGGAAACCACCAGCTCAGCGTGCGACGGGTCGAGTTGCCTCATCCGGACGCCGACATGGCCGCCGGGCGGGCTCCACTTGGCCGCGTTGTCCATGAGGTTCAGCGCCGCACGGGAGAGCCCGGCGGCGTCACCGTATACCTGCCAGGGAATCACCTCGATGTCGAAATGAATATCGTTGCGCCGCCGCCTGACTCGCTCCAGGCTGCGCTCAACGACCTCAGACATATCAACTGGCTCATGCACAACCTGGCCGGCGTCGTCCCTGGTGAGGTCTACCAAATCGCCTACCAGCGTCGACAATTCCTCGATCTGGGCGAGCACATCGGCACGCAGGTCGACCATCTCCTGCTCCGGTAGCCGCGGCGCTCCGGGTTCCATCGACGCCATCAGCAATTCAACGTTGGTGCGCAGCGACGTCAACGGGGTACGCAATTCATGTCCGGCGTCGGTGACCAGCCGCGCCTGCCGTTCCCGAGACTCGGCCAGCGCCCGCAGCATCAAGTTGAATGCCTCAGTGAGCCTCGCCAATTCGTCACTGCCGAACACCGGGATGGGCCGCAGGTCGTTGGTACGCGCCACCCGCTCGGCCGCTTCGGTCAGCCGACCCACCGGACGCAGCCCGGCCCGGGTGACCATCCCTCCGGCCACCGCGGCGACCGCGACACCGATGCCACCGACCATCAACAGCACCCAACGCAGTTTGGTCATCACCGCTTCGGTGGGCTTCAGACTCTTGGAGATCAGCAGCGAACTGCCGTTGGTCAGGTGAATGGCAAGGATTCGTTGATCCGACGCGGTGCGCCGCGACATGAACAATTCGCCTCGGATGACGGCCTTCTCAGCCGATCCGACCGGCAGCGTCTGGCCGGGTTGCTGAGCGGTGTAGATCGAGTGGCCCGGGTTCACCAGCATCGCGTTGACATCCGAATAGGCGGTGCCCTCGATGGCCTTTCCGGGATCGGCGGCCAGCGACCCACTGGCGATGAGCAGCTGCGCGCGGCTCTGCAATTGGTTGTCGATATCGCTGTAGAGCGCCGCCGAAATCACCGCGTAGACAGCGAATGACATCAAGACCACGACCATCGCCACCATCGACATCGCCAGCAGCATTACCCGCCACCGAAGGGACAACGAACTCGGAGCTCGCAGCGGTGCGCGCCGACGCCGGTGGAACCAGATCATCGTTGGACCCGGATCGTCAAGGCGGCGTCTCCCGAAGGACGTAACCGACTCCGCGCACCGTGTGGATCAGCCGCGGCTCACCATCGGCTTCGGTTTTGCGGCGCAGATACCCCACGTACACCTCAAGAGCATTACCCGAGGTGGGAAAGTCGAATCCCCACACCTCCTCGAGGATGCGGCTGCGGGTGAGGACTCGCCGCGGATTCGCGATCAGCATTTCCAGCAACGCGAATTCGGTACGGGTCAGGCTGATCCGGCGTTGCCCGCGGGTGACTTCCCGAGTCACCGGGTCCAGGCCCAGGTCAGAGAACATCATGGGCACCGATTCGGCGTCGTCATCGGGCTTGGTGCGACGCAGCAGCGCGCGCATCCGCGCCAACAGTTCTTCGAGAGCGAACGGCTTCGGCAGGTAGTCATCGGCGCCGGCGTCCAGGCCGGCGACCCGCTCAGAGACCGAGTCGCGGGCGGTCAGCACCAGGATCGGCAGGTCGTCGCCGGTACTGCGGAGATGACGGCACACCTCCAGGCCGTCCAGCCGTGGCATCATCACATCCAGGACGAGCCCGTCGGGCCGGTCGCTGGCAATCATGCTGAGGGCCTCGACACCGTCATGGGCCAGCTCGACCGAGTAACCGTTGAATGAGAGCGACCTGCGCAGCGACTCGCGCACCGCGCGATCGTCGTCGACGACAAGTATCCGCACGGCCACTAGTTTCGTCCTAGCGCCTGAGAGCGGCCTGAGAGGCGCGCCGCAAAGTAATTATGATTTCCCAGAACCGGGTAATCGGATTAACGACGGTCGAGATCGATGAGACCAAGGCGAGCCGCCTTGAGCAGCCTGCGGGGAACTTTGTGCTTCTGGCCTGCCACCGTCACACCGACGAGCTCGGTCTTCGTGGCCTTCCACTGCGCGCGCCGGCTTCGGGTATTCGAGCGCGACATCCTGCGCTTGGGTGTGGCCATGGTCGGGCCTTACTCCTCGATTTGGGGTTTCGGGTCGGTGCGTCGCACGGCATGGCCCGGTAGGCCGAACGGCGACGATTGCAGTCAAGGATAGTCGGTGGCCTGCTGGTCACCAAAATGGGCCGTCAGCGTAACGTCACGGCGAGATTCCGTTCGATATTTCACCGTGGCGTTACGCTCGGCGCGCTGTCCGCCCTAGACCCCTTGACGTGACACTGCCGGTTAGCACTAACCTACCGGTTGGTTGGGTGTGCTCGCGGTGATTCCCGAAGGGGGGATGCACATGGCGTCCGCTGGGGCTGTCCGGATCGGGAACTGCTCGGGTTTCTACGGCGATCGGCTATCGGCCATGCGCGAGATGCTCACCGGCGGTGAATTGGACTACCTCACCGGCGACTACCTGGCTGAATTGACCATGCTGATCCTCGGACGCGACCGGATGAAGCACCCCGAGCGCGGCTACGCCAAGACTTTTTTGACCCAGCTCGAGGACTGCCTGGGCGAGGCGAGCGAGCGCGGGGTGCGCATCGTCACCAACGCCGGCGGCCTGAACCCGGCCGGGCTCGCTGACGCGGTACGCGCCTTGGCCGAACGCCTGGGCATTCCGGTCCGGATCGCCCACGTCGAAGGCGACGACCTGCAGCCGCGTGCGGCGGAATTGGGACTCGGAACGCCGCTGACGGCCAACGCCTACCTGGGCGCATGGGGGATCGTCGACTGCCTCAACGACGGCGCCGACATCGTCGTCACCGGCCGGGTCACCGACGCATCGGTGATCGTCGGGGCAGCGGCCGCGCATTTCGGCTGGGGCCGAACCGACTACAACGAACTCGCCGGCGCCGTTGTCGCAGGCCACGTCATCGAATGCGGCATTCAGGCGAGCGGCGGCAACTACTCGTTCTTCAGGGAAATTCCAGCGATCCCTGGCCTCATCCATGCGGGCTTCCCACTGGCCGAGGTCAATGCCGACGGGTCGTCGGTGATCACCAAGCACCCCGGCACCGGCGGACTGGTCAGCGTCGACACCGTCACCGCTCAGCTGCTCTACGAAATCACCGGCGCCCGCTATGCCAACCCGGATGTCACGGCCCGGATGGACTCCGTGGAGCTGTCGGAGGACGGTTGCGACCGGGTCCGCATCAGCGGTGTGGTCGGCGAACCGCCGCCGCCTACCCTGAAGGTGTCGCTGAACAGCATCGGTGGATTCCGCAATGCCATGACATTTGTATTGACCGGCCTGGACATCGAGGCCAAGGCCGACTTGGTGCGCAGGCAGCTCGAGGCCGGGCTCACCGTCAAGCCCGCCGAGCTGCAGTGGTCTCTGGCCCGTACCGATCACCGCGACGCCGACACCGAAGAATCGGCCAGCGCTCTGCTGCGCTGTGTCGTCCGCGACCCCGACCCCGCCAACGTCGGACGTCAATTCTCCTCGGCCGCGGTGGAATTAGCGCTCGCAAGTTATCCGGGCTTTCACGTCACCGCCCCGCCGAGCGAAGGTCAGGTCTACGGCGTGTTCACCGCGGGCTACGTCGATGCGAACCTGGTCCCGCACACCGCGGTACAGGCCGACGGCAGCCGCAGCGCGATCGCTTGCGCCACAGATACTTTGGAGTTAACACGTGCCGAGCCCGCGCCGCTGCCGGAGCCGCTACCGGTGGGGCCGACCCGGCGGGTGCCGCTGGGCCGGATCGCCGGCGCGCGCAGCGGCGACAAGGGCGGATCGGCCAACGTCGGGGTCTGGGCTCGCACCGACGAGCAATGGAGCTGGCTGGCCAACACATTGACCGTTGAGCTGCTCAAAGAGTTGCTGCCAGAGGCGGCCGACTTCGACGTCAGCCGCCACGTGCTGCCCAACCTGCGGGCAGTCAACTTCGTCATCGACGGCATCCTCGGCCAGGGCGTTGCCTACCAGGCACGATTCGATCCGCAGGCCAAGGGTCTGGGCGAATGGCTGCGCAGCCGCTACGTCGACATCCCGGAAAGGCTGCTGTCATGAACGTCTGGACCACGCCAGAGCGCGAACAGATGCGAAAAACGGTGCGCTCGTTCGCCGAACGCGAGATCCTGCCCAACGTCGACGAATGGGAGCGCACCGGCGACTTGCCGCGTGACTTGCACCGGCGCGCCGGAGCGGCCGGGTTGCTCGGCGCGGGCTTTCCCGAATCGGTCGGCGGCGGTGGCGGCGACGGCGCCGACGCGGTCCTCATCTGCGAAGAGATGCATCAGGCCGGGGCACCGGGAGGCGTCTTCGCGTCCCTGTTCACTTGCGGTATCGCGGTGCCGCACATGATTGCGTCCGGCGATGCGCGGCTAATCGACACATTTGTCCGGCCGACGCTGGCCGGCGACAAGATCGGCGCGCTGGCCATCACCGAACCCGGCGGCGGTTCTGATGTCGGGCACCTGCGAACCGCGGCGGTCTTGGACGGTGATCACTACATCGTCAACGGCGCCAAGACCTATATCACCTCCGGCGTGCGCGCCGATTATGTCGTTACTGCGGTGCGTACCGGTAGTCCTGGCGCCGCGGGGGTTTCGCTGCTGTTGGTCGAAAAGGGCACGCCGGGCTTCGAGGTCAGTCGGAAGCTCGACAAGATGGGCTGGCGGTCGTCGGACACCGCCGAATTGAGTTACGTGGACGCGCGCGTGCCGGCAGCCAATCTCGTCGGCACCGAGAACAGCGGATTCGCCCAGATAGCGCAGGCATTCGTTGCCGAGCGCATCGGCCTTGCCGCGCAGGCATATTCGAGCGCACAGCGGTGCTTGGATCTGACGGTGCAATGGTGCCGCGACCGCGAGACCTTCGGCCGCCCACTGATATCCCGTCAGTCGGTGCAGAACACGCTAGCCGAGATGGCCCGCCGCATCGACGTTGCGCGGGTCTATTCGCACAACGTGGTGGAACGTCAGCTCGCCGGCGACACCGATCTGATCGCGGAGGTGTGTTTCGCCAAGAACACCGCCGTCGAAGCCGGCGAGTGGGTTGCCAACCAAGCCGTCCAGCTATTCGGCGGCATGGGCTACATGGCCGAATCCGAAGTCGAACGCCAATACCGGGATATGCGGATCTTGGGCATCGGTGGCGGAACCACCGAGATCCTCACCGCATTGGCCGCTAAAACCCTGGGGTATCAATCATGATTGCACCGCATCCTCCTCATCGCTCCGCTCTGCATCGTCGGCGGTGGTCATGACCGTGCTGCAGTCCACGCTCGACCCGAACGGTCCGGCATTCACCGAAGCGGCGGCGGCAGCGACCTCACGGCTCGACGAGATCGACGCGGAACTCGCCAACGCACTTGCCGGCGGCGGCCCCAAGTACGTCGAACGTCACCACGCGCGCGGCAAGCTGACCGCCCGGGAGCGCATCGAGTTGCTCGTGGACGCGGACTCCCCGTTTCTCGAGCTGAGCCCGCTGGCGGCCTGGGGCAGCGCATTCAAGGTCGGCGCCAGCACAGTCACCGGGATCGGTGCGGTGTGCGGCGTGGAATGCTTGATCGTCGCCAACGACCCGACGGTCAAAGGCGGCACCAGCAATCCGTGGACGCTGCGAAAAATACTGCGAGCCAACCAGATCGCCTTCCAGAATCGGCTTCCCGTCATCTCCCTGGTGGAATCCGGGGGAGCCGATCTGCCCACTCAGAAGGAGATCTTCGTCCCCGGTGGGCAGATGTTCCGCGACCTGACCCGGCTCTCGGCGGCCGGGATCCCCACCATCGCGCTGGTGTTCGGCAATTCGACCGCGGGTGGCGCCTACATCCCAGGCATGTCCGACCACGTGGTGATGATCAAGGAACGTTCGAAGGTGTTCCTGGCCGGCCCGCCGCTGGTGAAGATGGCCACCGGTGAGGAGTCCGACGACGAGTCCCTCGGCGGTGCCGAAATGCACGCCCGCATATCGGGTTTAGCTGACTACTTCGCCGTCGACGAAGTCGATGCGATCCGCATCGGACGTCGCATCGTGGCGCGGCTGAACTGGATCAAGCACGGACCCGCACCCAGGCCAGTGACCGAGCCGCTGTTCGATACCGAGGAGCTGATCGGCATCGTCCCCTCGGATCTGCGGATCCCGTTCGACCCCCGGGATGTGATCGCCCGCATTGTCGATGGCTCCGACTTCGACGAGTTCAAGCCGATGTACGGCTCGTCGCTGGTGACCGGGTGGGCACAGCTACACGGCTACCCGCTGGGCATCCTGGCCAATGCCCGCGGCGTGCTGTTCAGCGAGGAGTCGCAGAAGGCCACCCAGTTCATCCAGCTGGCCAACCGCACCGATACGCCACTGTTGTTCCTGCACAACACCACCGGCTACATGGTGGGCAAGGACTACGAAGAAGGCGGGATGATCAAGCACGGCTCGATGATGATCAACGCCGTGTCCAACTCGGCCGTCCCGCACATCTCGCTACTGATCGGCGCGTCCTACGGCGCCGGCCACTACGGCATGTGCGGACGCGCCTATGACCCGCGGTTCCTGTTCGCCTGGCCGAGCGCCAAGTCCGCGGTGATGGGCGGCGCCCAGCTCGCGGGCGTGCTGTCGATCGTGGCGCGGGCAGCGGCCGAAGCCCGCGGGCAACAGGTCGACGAGGCGGCCGATGCCGCGATGCGGGCCGCCGTCGAGGGCCAGATCGAAGCCGAGTCGCTGCCCATGGTGTTGTCCGGGATGCTCTACGACGACGGAGTGATCGACCCGCGCGACACTCGCACGGTGCTGGGAATGTGTTTGTCCGCCATCGCCAATGGCCCGATCAAGGGGGCGTCCAACTTCGGCGTCTTCCGGATGTGATGGTTATGGGAATCACTCGAGTTCTAGTAGCAAACCGCGGCGAGATCGCCCGGCGGGTTTTCGCCAGCTGCCGCCGGCTGGGTCTGGGCACCGTCGCCGTCTACACCGACCCAGATGCCGCCGCGCCACATGTCGCGGAGGCCGACGCGCGGGTGCGGTTGCCGAATACCAGGGATTATCTCAACGGTCAGGCCATCATTGCGGCGGCGTACGCCGCCGGCGCAGACGCTATCCACCCCGGTTATGGATTCCTTTCGGAGAACGCCGAGTTCGCTGCCGGAGTCCAGGACGCCGGGTTGACCTGGATCGGGCCGCCAGTGGATGCGGTGCGAGCGATGGGCTCCAAGATCGAGGCAAAGAAACTCATGTCCGCCGCCGGCGTACCGGTGCTCGACGAACTCGACCCCGACACCGTCACCGAAGCGCAGCTGCCGGTGCTGGTCAAAGCCTCCGCAGGCGGCGGCGGTCGCGGCATGCGGGTAGTACACGAATTGTCCACTTTGCCTGGCGAAGTCGCAGCAGCTCAGCGCGAGGCCCAGTCCGCGTTCGGGGACCCGACCGTCTTCTGCGAGCGCTACCTGCCGACTGGACACCATATCGAGGTTCAAGTGCTCGCCGACTCTCACGGCACCGTGTGGGCCGTCGGGGAGCGGGAATGCTCCATTCAGCGCCGCCATCAGAAGATCATCGAAGAAGCACCGGCGCCCTTGGTCGAACGCACACCGGGTATGCGAGCCAAGCTGTTCGACGCGGCTCGCCTCGCGGCCAGCGCGATCGGCTACACCGGCGCCGGGACGGTCGAGTTCCTCGCCGATGATGACGGCGACTTCTATTTCCTGGAGATGAACACCCGGCTGCAGGTAGAACATCCGGTCACCGAAGAGACCACCGGGCTGGATCTGGTCGAACTTCAGCTCACCGTCGCCGGTGGCGGCAGGCTTGACAGCGAGCCGCCTGCCGCCACCGGGCATTCAATCGAGGCCCGCCTCTATGCCGAAGATCCCGCCCATGGCTGGCAGCCCCAGGCGGGGCTGGTGCACACGTTCGACGTGCCCGCGGCCCGGGCCGAGTTTTTTTCGCTGGGACATCGGACCGGAATCCGGCTGGATTCCGGTGTCGTCGACGGGTTCACGGTGTCGATTCACTACGACCCGATGCTGGCCAAGGTCATCTCGTACGCTCCGACGCGCCGGCAATCAGCGCTGGTGCTCGCCGACGCGTTGGCCCGCGCTCGATTGCACGGGGTGCGCACCAACCGCGAGTTGCTGGTGAATGTGTTGCGTCATCCGGCGTTCCTCGAGGGCGCCACCGACACCGCGTTTTTCGAGACGCACGGTCTGGCGGAACTGTCTGCACCATTGGCCGACAGCGCGACGGTTCGATTGTCGGCGATTGCTGCCGCGCTGGCCGATGCCGCGCACAACCGCGCGACGGCAAGGGTCTTCGGCTCAATCCCGAGCGGCTGGCGCAACCTGGCGTCGGGCTATCAGGTCAAGACCTACCGCTGCGAAAGCGGGTTAGACAGCGACACCGAGCACCGCATCGAATACCGTTTCACCAGAACCGGGTTGGCGCTGTCCGGCCCCGATATCACTGGGTCGATACAGCTGATCTCGGCCTCGCAGGACGAGGTAGTGCTGGCCGACGGTAGCGGGGTGGCTTGCAGCTTCGCGGTCGCGCGTTACGGTCCCGAGGGCCAGGACACCTTTGTCGATTCGGCCCGCGGCCCGGTTCACCTGGTCGCGCTACCCCGGTTCCCGGAGCCGGGTTCGGCCTCCGAGCCGGGGTCCCTGGTCGCGCCCATGCCCGGCAACGTCATCCGGCTCGGCGCCGCGGTCGGCGACACCGTCGTGACCGGTCAGCCGCTGATCTGGCTGGAGGCAATGAAGATGGAGCACACCATCACTGCGCCGACCGATGGTGTGCTCGCCGAGCTCAACGTCACTGCCGGCCAGCAAGTCGAAGTCGGCGCAGTCCTGGCGCGCTTAGAAGCGCGAGAAGCAGTGCCAGAAGCAGAAGGGAATCAAGAATGACCGATACCAGCTTCATCGAGAGCGAGGACCGCCGGGCCCTGCGCAAAGCGGTAGCCGCGTGGGCGGCGAACTACGGCAGCGAGTACTACCTGGCGAAGGCGCGCGCACACGAACACACCGACGAATTATGGTCCGAGGCTGGAAAACTCGGCTTCCTCGGAGTGAATTTGCCCGAGGAGTACGGCGGCGGCGGCGCCGGAATGTACGAGCTGTCACTGGTCATGGAGGAAATGGCGGCAGCAGGTAGTGCGCTGCTGCTGATGGTGGTCTCGCCCGCCATCAACGGCACCATCATCAGCAAATTCGGCACCGAAGCGCAGAAGAAGCGCTGGATCCCGTCGATCGCCGACGGAACCCTGACGATGGCATTCGCGATCACCGAGCCGGACGCCGGCTCCAACTCGCACAAGATCACTACCACCGCCCGTCGCGACGGTAGTGACTGGATCCTGAAGGGCCAGAAGGTTTATATCTCCGGCATCGACCAGGCGCAGGCAGTGCTGGTGGTTGCTCGCACCTACAAAGACACAGGGGCCAAGACCGAATCGCTCAGGCCAGCGCTGTTCGTGGTGCCCACGGACGCTCCAGGCTTCACCTACACCCCAATCGAAATGGAGCTGATCAGCCCAGAACGCCAGTTCCAGGTCTTCCTCGACGATGTGCGGCTGCCCGCCGATGCGCTCGTCGGAGCGGAAGACGCCGCCATTGCACAGCTCTTCGCGGGCCTGAACCCCGAGCGCATCATGGGCGCGGCCAGCTCGGTGGGCATGGGACGGTTCGCGCTGGAGAAGGCCGCCGACTACGTCAAGACCCGCAAAGTCTGGTCCACGCCGATCGGCGCGCACCAAGGCCTGTCACATCCGTTGGCGCAGTGTCACATCGAGGTCGAACTCGCCAAGCTGATGATGCAAAAGGCCGCGACACTGTACGACAACGGCGACGACACGGGCGCGGCCGAGGCCGCCAACATGGCCAAATACGCTGCGGCCGAAGCAGCCACCCGCTCGGTCGACCAGGCAGTGCAGTCGATGGGCGGCAACGGGCTGACCAAGGAGTACGGCGTGGCCGCCATGCTGGCCTCGGCCCGACTGGGACGGATCGCCCCCGTCAGTCGCGAGATGGTGCTCAACTTCGTCGCGCAGACATCCCTGGGCTTGCCCCGGTCCTACTGATGGACACGCTCGTCGAATACACCGGACCAGCCGACTGCGGCGGCCCGCTCGCGCGGCTGACGCTGAACTCTCCCCATAATCGCAACGCGCTTTCCAGCACACTGGTCAGCCAACTGCATCAGGGCCTGCGCGACGCCGCGGCGGATCCGGCGGTGCGGGCGGTGGTGCTTGGGCATACCGGGGGCACCTTTTGCGCTGGTGCGGACCTGAGCGAGGCGGGCGGCGGCGACCCGTTCGAGATCGCGGTGGCGCGGTCCAGGGAAATGACCGCACTGCTGCGGGCCATCCTCGAATTGCCCCTGCCGGTGATCGCCGCGGTCAATGGTCACGTCCGGGCCGGCGGTTTCGGCTTGGTCGGTGCCTGCGACATCGCGGTCGCCGGTCCGCGTAGCACCTTCGCGCTGACTGAGGCTCGGATCGGCGTCGCGCCGGCGATCATCTCGCTGACGCTGCTGCCGAAAATGACGCCGCGCGCCGCCGCCCGCTACTACCTCACCGGCGAGACATTCGACGCCGGCCAAGCCGCGGAGATCGGCTTGATCACGATGGCAGCCGAAGACGTAGACACCGCAGTAGCGAAGCTGGTCGCCGAACTGGGCCGCGGGTCTCCCCAGGGTCTCGCGGCATCAAAGGCGCTGACCACAGCCGCTGTACTCGAACGGTTCGACCGCGACGCCGAACGGCTCAGCCAGGAATCGGCCCGGCTATTCGTCTCCGACGAAGCTCGCGAAGGCATGCTGGCGTTCTTGCAGAAACGGCCTCCTAACTGGGCTCCATCAGCCGGTGAGGGCCGCTGAGCCGCACCGGAACGGCGCGGCGATCAAGCCCGGGGTGCTGGGCAAGGTTGCAGTTTAGCCAATCCTCTTGCAGCAAAGCCTGTACGTCGTACGCTCGTGTGTGATGAGCAACTCAGCGCAACGCGACGCGAAGGACGCGCGCGACGAAACGTCTCGTGCGGCCGACACCGATCGCATACAGATTGCGCAGTTGCTGGCCTACGCGGCTGAGCAGGGCCGCCTTCAGCTGAACGACTACGAAGACCGGCTCACCAAGGCCTATGCGGCGACCACTTACGACGAGCTGGACCAGCTCAGGGCCGACCTGCCGGGTTCGGCGATCAACCCGCGCAGGGGCGGCAAACCCAATCCGGCGCCGTCCACATTGCTGCTGGCACTGCTGAGCGGATTCGAGCGCCGCGGCCGATGGAATGTGCCGAAGAAGCTCACCACGTTCACGTTCTGGGGCAGCGGGGTGCTGGATCTGCGCTACGCCGACTTCACGTCGACCGAAGTCGAGATCCATGCCGTCTCGATCATGGGCATGCAGAACATCCTGCTGCCGCCTGAAGTCAACGTCGAGGTCCGCGGCCGCGCTGTGATGGGTGGCTTCGACCACGATGCCCTGGGGCAGGGCACCCCCGGTGCCCCGACGGTGAAGATCCGCGGCTTCTCACTGTGGGGCGGCGTCGGCGTCAAGCGCAAAGCCCGCAGCCACCGCCCTTAGCGAACCCGTCTTCTCAACTCGCTAGCGGCGGCGTCGGGACCGTAGGTAGTCGCCCACCACGGCCGCTCCCAGCCCATCGAGATCAGGAACCACAACGCGTCCCTCGACCCGTCGCGCGACCTGGTCGATAAACCGGGCCAGGCCGGGGTCACTGCCCAGCCGGAAGATCGTCACTTGAGCACCCAGCCGCGCCATATCGTCGAATCCGCGCACAGTGTGGGCGATGGTCCGCGGATGCGGCGGGTAATCGAAGAAGACAGCAGAGCCGTCGCCGTCGAGGTCCTCCAGGTGAGCAGTCGGCTCACCGTCGGTCACTACCAGCACAACGGGCTGCGCGTTGGGGTGACGACGTAGGTGACGGCCTGCCAGCGCCAGCGCGTGATGCAGGTTGGTGCCCTGTTCGTAGACGCCCTCCAAGCCCGTCAGTTCGGCGGCTGTCACCGTCCGGGCGTAGCGGCCAAACGCGATGATCTGCAACGCATCCGAGCGGAAACGCGTGCACACCAAGTGGTTGAGCGCCAGCGCCGTCTGCTTCATCGGCAGCCAGCGGTTCTCCATCACCATCGAAAACGACGTGTCCACCAACAGCGCGACCGCGGCCTGCGTACGCGTCTCGGTCTCGGAGATCTCGACGTCGTCGACGGTTATTCGAATCGGGCCCACTGAGCCGCTTGAGCTTTTCAAGGTCGCGGTTCCCGCCTGCCGCAGCACCGCGTTGGTCAATGTGCGGGGGATGTTCCACGGCTCGGTGTCACCGAACTGCCAGGGCCTCGTCGCGCCGGTCAGCTCGCCGGCAGCCCCGGCGCGCCGCAGCTCACGGTCGCCGCGTCGGCTGGAAAGCTGTTGTGCCACATCGCGTAACGCCGTCTCACCGAGCCTGCGCATGGCCTTTGGCGAAAGCCGCCACTGCCCGTCGGAACCGCGGTCCAGGAAACCCTGATTGACCAGCGCACGTTCCAATTCCGCGAGTGTTCGGGCATCGATGGCGGCTTGGTCGCCTAGCTGGCGTGCCAGCGCATCGAGGTCGACATCGTCCATGGTCGCACCCGGATAGCTCTGCGACAGCTCCTCGGCCAGCTGCTCCAGTTCGGCGATGTCGGAAAGCGCCTGGGTGCCTTCGCCCATACCCATCGGATTGTCGCCGGAGAACTGCTCAGACCCGGTCCAGTCTTCACCGGGCCGCGCGGCCTGCAAATGCGAATCCAGCCGATTCAGCGCCTGCATCAGTGCCGGAGATCCAAATGCTTGCTGCGCCAAGGCATCCAGTTCCGCCCGCTGCTCGGGGCTCAGACTGTTGCGGAAGCGTTGCGCGGCGGCGGCCCGCTTCGCCAGCGAGTCCAGCAGCTCATCGACATTGCGCGGGTTCTCCGGAAAGAACTCGCCGTGCTTGTCCATGAACTCTTGAAAGTCCTGTTGGGTGTCTTCGCCGCGGGCGTGCTTGTCAAGCAGCTCGTTGAGGTCGTTCAACATCTCGTTGACACGCTGGCGATCCTCGTCGGTGGCACCCTCTAGTGCTTGCTTCATGCCGGCGAAGCGTTGGTCGAGCATCTCGCGGCCGAGTAGATCCTTGATCTGCTCGTACTTTTCGCGGGCCTCGGCGCTGCGCCAGTCGTAGTCGGAAAGCTCTTGGACAGCTTTCGCCGGCGACGACGGGAGCGCATCCAACTGCAGTTCGCCGAAGCGCGCGTCGTCGTCCAGCGCGCGGGCCAGCTCCTTGCGCTCGGCCAGCACCGCCTCGTCGAGCAGCTTCTTGATGTCTTGCATCGTTCCATCTAAGTTGTTGCGGCGTAATAACTCCCGTCGCCGTCGGTTCGCCTCGGCCGCCAATCGATCAGCCCCGGGCATGTTCTTGGTGCCGCGACGCAGCAGCTCGGACAGCGCACGGCGCGGCGAGGTGCCGGCCATGACGTCCTGCCCGATCTGCTCAAGCGCCTCGCGCAGATCGACCGGCGGAGCCAGCGGGTCAGGGCCGCCGGTGTACGCCGCGTAGCGGGATGAGTGCCCCTTGACAGGTTTAGCCATAGACGGTTTGGCCCTCCCCGGATACCTTGTCGATGCGCTTGGCGAGGTACAACGCCTCCAACGCCAGTTCCAGCGCCGCGGCGCGTTCGCCTTCGGATTCAGCGTTGAGCTTCGTCGCGATTCTCTCCACGACCGGCAATCCCGGAACCGCGGCCAGCACGTCCTTGGCCGAGACGCGCTCGCCCGTCGTCACCGCGGAGCCGGCCTCGACGGCGGACACCAACGAGCCGACGTCGATGCCGCCGAGCACTCTTGACGCGGTGTCCGCGGTCGCCCGGCGCAAGAGGTGCTCTAGCACTGCCTGTTCGCGGCCCTCCTCGCCGGACTCGAATTCCAGCTTGCCGCGCAGCACCTCGATCACTGTGCCGAGGTCGACCACCCGGGCCACCGGATCCGTCTCCCCCAGCACCGCGCCGCGGTGCCGGGCCGCAGCAGCGACGGTCTCGGCCGCCGCGATCGCGAACCGCGCCGACACCCCGGACCGCTGATCGACCGAATTGGACTCCCGCAGGTAACGGGCAAACCGCGCGATGACCTGCGTCAGGTAGTCGGGCACCTGTGCACTCAGATGCGCCTCCTGCGTTATGACGCCCATCTCCGCCTCCAGCTCCAGCGGGTAGTGCGTCCGAATCTCGGCGCCGAACCGGTCTTTGAGCGGAGTGATGATGCGACCGCGGTTGGTGTAGTCCTCGGGGTTGGCGCTGGCGACCACCAAGACGTCCAGCGGTAGGCGCAGCGTGTAACCGCGGACCTGGATGTCGCGCTCCTCCATGACGTTGAGCATCGACACCTGAATGCGCTCGGCGAGGTCGGGCAGTTCGTTGACCGCAACAATGCCGCGGTGCGCCCGCGGGATGAGGCCGTAGGCGATGGTCTCGGGATCCCCGAGGCTGCGGCCCTCGGCGACCTTGATCGGGTCGATGTCGCCAACCAGGTCGGCGACGCTGGTATCGGGGGTGGCCAGTTTCTCGGTGTAGCGCTCGCTGCGGTGCTTCCACTCCACCGGCAGGTCGTCGCCGAGTGTGGCGGCGCGCCGGATCGACTCCGGCGTGATCGGTGTGTACGGGTGCTCGCCCAGTTCAGCCCCGCCGATCACCGGGGTCCACTCGTCAAGCAGGCCGGTAAGCGCCCGCAGCAACCGTGTTTTGCCCTGCCCGCGCTCACCGAGCAGGACAAAATCGTGGCCCGCGATCAACGCACGCTCGACCTGGGGCAACACGGTGTCGTCGAAACCCAGGATGCCCGGCCAGACCTCATCCCCCTCGGCCAGCGCGGTGAGCAGATTCTCCCGGATTTCCTGCTTGACTCCCCGTTCACGATGACCGGCGGCACGTAGTTCGCCGACGGTGCGGGGCAGATTGCTCGGTGATGTCACGACTCCACGCTACGACGATGCCGTCAATACGGCACTGTGTCCTCCATCTGCGGAGTCCTCAGACGCGAGGGTCGGGCAATCGGTTTGATTGCCCGACCCTCGGTTGGTGTCATTTGCGCCCACCGAAACGGCGGACTCTCAGACCGGCTAGCTCATGGTGACAGTCGCGTCCGGATCGCCTGTCTTCCACGTGACTGTGCCGTGCTCAAACACCGACTTAAAGGAGCCGTCGGGGAGGATTTGCTCGTCAGAGGTCGGATAGCCCAGCTTGCCCTGCGAAGCATCCAACTTGTTCCACTGGTCGCGGATCTTGCCCCATACGAAGTAGACCGGGCTCCCAGTCCTATAAATGAGCACACCGCCGTCGAACTGCTGGTAGGAACCGCTGCCGTCCTTGGTCTTTTGCTCGTTGTCGTACGGTTTGCCCAAGTCCTTCAGTTGAGCGTCGGTAAGAGACTGGTACTTCGCGAGAATGGGTCCCTCCACCGTGTACGGCGTGCCGTTGGCACCCGTGACGGTTGTCGTCGGGGCCGCGCTAGTTGCGGATGGCATCGCAGCAGATGAGGACATCGCGGACATCGCGGGCGCTGTGGCTGAACTTGTCGATTCGTTGGATTTGGTCGCGTGGCACCCAGATCCGATCAGCGCAAACCCCGCAATCGCAGCAGTAAGTGCAAGTGTTCGTTTAGTGATCGCGCGCATCATATTCCTCTCGAATTGGATAAGACGACCATCGGCTTATCCAAAGCGGATGCTATTCCCGTTTGAGACCACCCAGCAAGGACGAAAAAAATCGCTGGCTCGCACCGAGCGACGCCCTAGCCCAAAAACCGGGCCGTCATTGAGCCATGCGCGCTGGTTAAGTGCGCCTTAATGGGCGAAGTGGCGCGCTCCGGTGAGGTACACAGTCACGCCGACTTTGGCCGCAGCTGCGGTCACTTCGTCGTCGCGCACCGAGCCTCCGGGATGCACGATCGCCTTGACTCCGGCGCCGGCCAGCGTCTCCAATCCATCGGGGAACGGAAAGAACGCGTCGGAGGCCGCAACCGCGCCGTGGACCCGGTCGCCGCCGCGTTCGACGGCCAGCCGGGCGGCGTCGACCCGGTTGACTTGACCCATGCCGACGCCGACGGTCGCGCCGTCGGCGGCGATCACAATCGCATTCGACTTGACCGCGCGGCAGGAGCGCCACGCAAAGACCAAGTCGGTCAATGTCGCCGGGTCGGCCGGTGTTCCGGTCGCCAACGTCCAGTTCACCGGATTGTCGCCGTGCGCATCCAGCTCATCGCGTTGTTGAATGAGCAGTCCCCCGCTGATCGGACGAAGCTCGGTGCCGCCGCTCAGCGGCTCGGAGGCCACCAGCACCCGGATGTTCTTCTTGCGTGTCAGCACATCCAGGGCGGCCGGCTGGTAGGCGGGCGCGATGATCACCTCGGTGAAGATGGTGCTCACGTATTCGGCCATCTCCAGGCTGACCTCGGTGTTCGCCGCGACGACTCCGCCGAAGGCGCTGAGCGGATCGCATTCGTGGGCCTTGCGATGCGCGTCGGCGACCGAAACCGACGAGATTGCGATCCCGCACGGGTTGGCGTGCTTGATAATTGCCACACACGTCTGTTCGTGGTCGAAGGCGGCTCGCCAGGCAGCGTCAGCGTCGGTGAAGTTGTTGTAGGACATCTCTTTTCCATGCAGCTGCTCGGCCTGCGCCAGGCCCGGCCAGGCGGCGGGGTCGCTGTAGAGGGCTGCCTGCTGGTGCGGGTTCTCGCCATAGCGCAGCATCGCCGAGCGACGCCAGCTGCTGCCGAACCACTCGGGAAAAGCCGTTGGCGGGTGCTCGGCCGCCAGCGTCGATTCCATCCAGCTCGCGACGGCGATGTCGTACTCCGCGGTGTGCTGAAATGCCAGCGACGCCAGCCTCTTGCGCTCGGAGAGGGTAAATCCGCCATTACGCACTGCGGCCAGCACTCCGTTGTACCCGAGCGGGACTGTCACCACCGCTACGCTCGGATGGTTTTTCGCGGCTGCCCGGACCATCGAAGGCCCGCCGATATCGATCTGTTCGACGCATTCGTCGACGCTCGCACCGGATTCGACGGTCTGGCTGAACGGATACAGGTTGACCACGACCAGTTCGAACGCCGCGATTCCGAGTTGCTCGAGCGCCGCGGCGTGCTCGGGTTTACGTAGGTCAGCCAGCAGGCCGGCATGCACTCGCGGGTGCAGTGTTTTGACCCGGCCGTCGAGCACCTCGGGGAAGCCGGTCAGCTCCTCCACGGGTGTCACCGGAATCCCTTTGTCGGCAATGGTGTTGGCCGTCGAACCGGTTGAGACGATCTCGACGCCTGCCGCACTCAGACCCTGGGCCAGGTCTATCAGGCCGGTCTTGTCGTACACGCTGATCAACGCTCGGCGGATCGGCCTTCTTGACTCGTCGCTGCTCATGCTGTGCTCATCCCAAGGTCGCCTTTCGTCCGATCCAGGTGACGCCGCCGGTCGCTATCGCGGCCACCACGTCCACCAACAGCCGCCGTTCGATGACTTTGATGCGTTCATGCAGAGTCTCTTCGTCGTCGCCGTCGAGCACCGGAACGGGCTGCTGAGCCAATATCGGCCCGGTGTCCATGCCGGCATCCACCAGGTGCACCGTACAGCCCGTGACCTTCACGCCGTAAGCCAGCGCTTCGGGCACCGCGTGCGCACCCGCGAACGCCGGCAGCAGCGCCGGATGGGTATTGAGAGTACGGCCGCAGAACCGTGAAAGAAACTGCGGCCCAAGGATTCTCATAAATCCAGCAGAGATGATCAGATCAGGCGAGTGCGTCGCGGTGGCCTCGGTGATCGCGGCGTCCCAGGCAGCGCGATCGGGGTGGTCGGCGAGGCGGACGGTGAATGTCGGCAGTGCTGCCGCCGCGGCGACCTCGGTAGCCCGGCAATCGCGATCCGTACCAACGGCGACTACCCGCGCCGGATAGTCGCCGACCGCGGCGTCCAGCAATGAGCTCAGCAGCGACCCGGTGCCGGATGCCAACACCAGCAGCCGCGCCGGCGCACTGGGGGGCACATGGAGCGGTTCCTGCACATCGCGAGCGTAGTCGGGCGACCATGGCGGTCGCGCGCTAGCGCGGCCGAAGCGAAGCCAAACTCCGCGGCCGAACGTGACTGCAGCGTCACGCTCGCGGCCGGAGGAGGAGCCAAACTCGCTAATCCTCACTGTCGCGCGTCGCAGGCGGGGGCGCCTCTTCGTCTGAGGACTGCCCGTCAGCGGTCTCAGCGATGTCAGCGATGTCAGCGTCGTCGTGGTCGCTGGGCGCATCGTGATCGGCCGAGTCGCCCGGCACGTTGTTGTCCGCAGGCTCGTCTGACTCCGCGAAAAGGCCTGCGAAGTCCGCCGGTTCGTCCGCGTTCTCCTCGGCCGTCGGCGCGGGCGCGGGTCTGGGCTTGCGCCGTCTGGGACGACGCCTGATCCCGCCGGCCATCACCACTGTGGCCCAACCAACGACCGCGAACCAGAAGAACACACCAACCACTAAGGCGCCCTGGTCAACTCCGACATCGCCGAAGTTGCCCAGCTGACCACTCCCGCCGAATGCAAGCAATGACATCGCCAGAGCCGCGGCAACCGCCGCGACAAGCAGCTTGCCCAGCGCCGGAATCAGAGGAAGCGGACGACGGGCGCATTGTTGCCCGACCGCCACTCCGGACGACGCGCCGACGATGAGCAGGGCGACCCACGCCGGCCCCAGCGGCGGGGTGGGGGCCGCGGCCAGCACCGGTAGCGCGGGGATATCACCGCCGAAAACGGTGAACGAACTGAACGTCGCGAAGCCAAGATGCGCACTGGATCCCACCGCCACCGCCGCGGTGCCTACGATGACGTTCGGCGCGTAGAGTGCCGAGAGCACTGTGAGGCTGAATTGGCCGAATATCGAATCGGTGATCCCGTAGAGCTCTTGCATCGTCGCCCAGTGCACAATCAGGGAACCAGCGGTCACCAGGCCGGAAAGCCCAAGCAACGCCAATACGCCGGCTGCCGCGGCACGCAGAGAATCACCTAGCCAATTGGGCAGCGGCGACGCCGCCAACGCCCGTCGACCCACCCGGGTCCATACACCGACCCCGGCACCGATGGCATGGACCACCAGCACGCTGGTGAATGCACGCAAGGCGTTGGGTGTCTGCAGTTCGGTGATCACCGACGACGCGTCGTGGATGACCGCCAGCGCGATCGCCGTCATCAGCAAGGGGCCGCCCAGAGCCGACGCGGCAACCCAGCGGACGACGAGCCATGACGAGTGTGCGGAGGTGGCCCGCGCCGTGCTGCGCGCGGTGCCCCAAATCATCAGAAGGACTGCCAGCAGCGGCATTACGCCCAGTTCGCGACCACCGATCGAGATCGGCACGTCGTGTACGCCGAGCCAAATACTGGCGATGGCGCCCAACGCGCCGGTCATGTCGCTGTTGGCGATCAGCAGCTGGAGCAACGTGACCGCGGCGACGATGCCCAGTGACACCACCGCCGGGCCGAACGCGACCCTGACGAGGTCACGCGCCCGGCGAGCGCCCGCTGCCCGGTTGTCCTCCACCCGTGTCACTCTTGGCGCACGTGCCCGACTAGGCGCGAGAACGCGCGGTTAGGCCGGCGGCGGCGCAGACGGTGATGACGGCGACTGTTGGCCCTGGCCGAAAGACGGCTGGCCACCGCTTGCGTTTGAGGAGTAGTTGACCGTAGCCGAACCGTCGGCAGACCCCGCCCCCGCATTGACCGATGGCGGGGGGCTGAAGCTGGGGAAGCCGGTGGGTGGCGTGGTCGGTCCCTGTTCTGCGGCCGACTGCGGCTGGGCGTTGAATCCGCCGGTCGACTGGGTCGGTACAGCGGCCTGCGTCGGACTCTGGCTCGACGGGTAACCGCTGTACTGCGACCCATACCCGGGAGGCGACTGCTGCGGATTGTGCGCATGCTGCTGGGCACCCGGCTGACCGTAGTACCCGGGCTGCCCCCCGTACTGTCCGTATTGCCCGTACTGGCCATATTGCGCGTAGGGGTCGTACTTGGGCCGCGGTGCCGGCGCGCTGATAACGCCGGCATCGAGCAGCAGCGCCACGACGGCGGCGATCGCTTGGAGCACGCTGCAACCCAGCAGCGGCCACATCGCCCAGCCGATCGAGAAACCGGTGGGCGTGTTGATCGTCTCCGCGATCACCAGCAGCGCACCCAACACCGCGATCGCCGCGACTACCCCCACATTGCTCTTCCCTTTGGGCAGCAGGCTCAGCACGGCAAGCAGCGAAGCCAGCACCGCAACCGCGACCGCAATGCCGGCGTCACCGGCACGTCCACCAGCGCCAGGACCGATATCGGCACTGAGGATAAAGATCGGGCCGAAATTCAGGAGATATGCCGCAAAGCCGAGGGCCACCACCACGATGTTCAGGTAAAGAAGCTTGCTTTCGCCGTCGTCGGTTTTGGAGAACGACGGTGTTGCGCCTGGGTAGGAGCCGCCGGGCTGCGCTGGTGAATATCCGGGACTCCCGGCCGAGTAGGTCATGACTCCTCCTGTTGCTGCCTCGACTATTGGCAGCGTTTGCGGTGCGACGCGATCGATCAACCACGCTAGCGCACGTTCGTGTGCTGCTGTCGGAGCGACCGGGCCGACGGCCCCACCAGCATCTATCCGGGTGGCGCATCGCGAGCGAGGGCGTTTGCACCACAGCAGCTTGCCGACCGCAGGTAGAACACGTTCTAATTCTGTGCATGGATTACGGGCTTGTGCTTTTCACCAGTGACCGTGGCATCTCCCCGGCGACAGCCGCGAAGCTTGCTGACGACCACGGCTTCCGGACGTTCTACGTGCCAGAACACACCCATATCCCGGTTAAGCGCGAGGCAGCCCACCCGACGACGGGTGACGCGTCGCTGCCGGACGACCGCTATATGCGCACGCTGGACCCGTGGGTAAGTCTCGGCGCGGCCTGCGCGGTGACGTCGCGGGTCCGGCTGTCCACCGCGGTGGCACTGCCCGTCGAACACGACCCGATCACGCTGGCTAAAAGCATCGCCACCCTGGACCATCTCTCCGGCGGCCGAGTCAGCCTGGGCGTCGGTTTCGGGTGGAACACCGACGAGCTCATCGACCACAACGTGCCGCCCGCCCGGCGCCGCACCATGTTGCGCGAGTACATCGAAGCGATGCGGGCCTTGTGGACACAAGACGAAGCCGCCTACGACGGCGAATTCGTCAAGTTCGGGCCCAGTTGGGCCTGGCCCAAGCCGGTACAGCCACACATTCCGGTGCTGGTAGGCGCCGCAGGCACCGAGAAGAACTTCAAGTGGATCGCCCACAGCGCCGAAGGCTGGATCACCACTCCGCGCGACGTCGACATCGACGAGCCGGTGAAATTATTGCAGGACACTTGGGCGGCTGCCGGCCGCGAAGGGACGCCGCAGATCGTGGCGCTCGACTTCAAGCCGGTGCCCGAGAAGCTGGCGAAGTGGGCCGAACTCGGGGTAACTGAGGTGCTGTTCGGCTTGCCGGACCGTTCCGAAGACGAGATCGCCGCTTATGTAGAGCGGCTGGCCGGCAAGCTGGCCGCTTTGGTCTAGCGCGAGCAGACGCGGAATCGCACGAATCCGCGTCACGGCGTGCGATTTTGCGTCTGCTCAGCCGAGCGTGCAGCGGTTGCCGTAGTCGAAGGCGCGCACCCGGACCTCACGCCCGAGGGGGTCGCCGTCGATCAACAGCGCGATCAACGCGTCGTCTTCGGTGGTCGCCAGAAAGCGGCTGTCGTCGGCGGCCAACCGGCCGATGACAATCCCGGTCGGGCGTCCGTCGTCGCGGCGGACCGTGTAGGTCTCGATGGTGCCGGGGCCGTCGGCGTTCTCGGTTACCGACTGAGTGGGCCAACTGGCGACCTGCGCCTGCAACTGCGCGCCGCGACCCGGCTTCCATTCCACCGGGGTCGTGCAGTAGACACCGACCGAATACTTGCTCAGGATGCCGCCGTTGGCGCCGACGAGGCCGAATTGCCCTGCTGCGCTTCGCATCCGGGCTACAGTCTCTGCGATGCCGTGCATCGAGTAGTTGTTGCCCGCGCCGCCGAAGAACGGTAGCCCACCGGTCAGAGTCAGGCCGCGCGCATCGTCGGGTGCGATTCCCATGCCGTCGCAGATGTTGAACACCGGCACCGGAAAGCAGCTGTACAAGTCGAAGGTGCTGATGTCGTCGATGCCGATGCCGGCCATAGCCAGCGCCTCGCGCACCGCCACGACAGCCGACGGGGAGTGCCCGAGATCAGGGCGCTGCAGCAGAGCCTGTTCTTCGAGGTCTGCGTGGCCGTGCAGGAAGACCCACTTTTCCTCGGGCACTCCCAGGCGGCGGGCCGCCTCGACCGACATCAGCAGCGCGGCCGCACCCTGGTTCACCTGATCGCGGGCAACCATCAGCCGCGGGTAGGGCTCCGAGATCATCCGGTTGCGCTCGGTGACGATGATCAGCTCGTCGACGGCGCGCTCGACCGGAGCGGCGGCGAACGGATTGCCGGCAGCGACCTTGGTGAACGGTGCGAACAGCTCGCCCATTCGCCGCCGGTACTCGGCCGGCCCAAGCCCGGTCGACGCCCGTCGGGCATTCTCCAGCAGCGCGTATTGGATCGGCGCATTGGTCAGACCGTGAACGACCGTGTAGCGCGAGATGAGTCCCTCGATACCCGAGCCGCGGTCTTCCAGGTCGCCGTCAACCGTCTCGGTGAAGTCTGGTTTGGCCTCGGCCCGCGCGAAGTAGCGCAAGGTCGACGTCGCGTCGGAGCCGAAGATCAGAGTGGACTCCGAACGGCCCGCAGCGATCTGGGCGGCCAGCTCACTGATCAGGTGCTGGGGTCCCTGACCGCCGACGATCTCCAGGATCGCGCGGGCCGGTTGGGCACCGATCCGGTTTGCCACCGATCGCGGATAGTTGTTGGACCGCCCCAGCGGAGCAGTGGCAACCGGCCCGGAGATCTCGAACTGCCGGACGCCGGCCACGGTGTCGATGGCTGCCGACACCGCCGCGAAATCAGCATCGCAGTCGTGTACGGCGGCCCGGGCTGCGGCCGCCGCCAGTTCGACGGCTGACATCGCCCGGTACTCGGGGTCGTCGATGCGCTCCGCTACCTGTCCGACCCCGACGATGACGGGGGTGTGTGGGTCGAGATTCATAGCGTAACTATCTACCGCAAAGCTATCGCGGGTGTGAACCCGGGGCGTTGCGGATCCGTCTACAGACCAGTGCAACCTGCCTGCGCGGCCCAGCTGGAGTAACACGGCAGGGCAACACTACGATTTGCCACTCGGTGGTCATCGGTGATCGCCGGACTCGTTGGAGGTCGGATGTCGTTTGTGATCGCAGCGCCTGAGTTTGTGACAGCGGCGGCGTCGGATCTGGCAAATGTCGGTTCGACGATCAGCACGGCCAACGCAGCGGCGGCGGCCCCGACGACGGGGGTGCTGGCCGCGGGCGCCGACGAGGTATCTGCAACCGTCGCAACGCTCTTCGGCGCGCACGGGCAGGCCTATCAGGCGATCAGCGCTAAAACGGCGGCATTTCACCAGCAGTTTGTCCGGCTCATAAATTCCGGCGCAGGCTCGTACGCCGCCGCCGAGGCCGCCAATGCCTCACTGTTGCAGAGCACACAGCAGGATCTGCTCGCCGTGATCAACGCGCCCACCCAAGCGGCGTCGGGACGCCCGCTGATCGCAAACGGGGCCAATGCGACCGCGCCGGGCGGCAGTGGCGGGGCCGGCGGCTTGTTGTGGGGCAATGGCGGCAATGGCGCGGCCGGCCAAAACGGCGGTAACGGCGGGGCCGCGGGCTTGTTGTACGGCACCGGCGGCACCGGCGGCAGCACGGCCAGCCTCCGCTACGGCGTCGGCAGCATCGGCGGCACCGGCGGGGCCGGGAACTTCGGGGGTCAGGGCGGAGTCGGCGGCATCGGCGCCATCGGCGCCATCCTGTCCCGCATAGGCACCGGCAGCACCGGAGGCACCGGCATGAGCCAAGGCCGCAACGGCGGCATCGGCGGATTGCTCTACGGCGTCAACACAGGGTGAACTCAGCGCGCGCCTAGCTCCGCCACATCGACGGCGTGTTAACTCAGAGCGTTGCTGCCACGCCGACCATCGAACGCAAACCTGCTGCGA
>Ga0209530_1000326_pt1 | contig 37393 bp, 27 predicted proteins | sample BlaSpr_A8_Ref_O1_FD_187987 | JGI IMG/M metagenome (GOLD analysis project Ga0209530, IMG submission 187987) | Forest soil microbial communities from Thunder Bay, Ontario, Canada - Black Spruce, Ontario site 2_A8_Ref_O1 (SPAdes) (version 2) | ecosystem: Environmental > Terrestrial > Soil > Boreal...
AGAAGGCTTTTGCCCTGACAATAGGCCCATACAGTCTTACGGTAAAGGGCCTCGAATCAAATCCTCCGAACGATGCCGTCAGAGAAATTGTTCATCAGCCCCACAAAGAGCAGGCGTCGGGAATAAGGCGAATGACGGCAATTCTAAATGCTGCCGGAGAATCCGTGACGCTTCCGGGAGACGAGGCATTTAGGCTATCCGATACTTTCGGGCTCCCTCGAGATTTCATTGAAGAATCCTGCCGCGACATGGGTTTTGTTTTTGATTCCGTGGGTTACGAAAACGCTCTCGCGGAACAACGGTCCAGGTCGCGGGCTTCATGGAAAGGCGTGCACAAAGACGCCGCAAATCCTGTGTACTCAAAGATCGCGCAGACCTACAAGACCGAACCTGATTTCTACTTCGGTACCGACACGCGCGATTGCCGCATCGAAGCCATCGTCACCAAGCAGGGCCAGGTAAACGAAATCAAAAAAGGTACGGAAGCGGAGGTCGTCCTCGACCGCACCTCCATCTACTCCGAATCCGGCGGCCAAGTCGCCGACATCGGCAACCTCTACGACAATTCCGAATCGCTCGAAGTGGCCGAAGTGCGCGGCGCATATTATCCCGTCACCGGACTAATCGCTCACCGCATCGTAGCCAAAGAAGATTTGCACGTTGGCGACCGCGTCGCCACCGTCGCCGACGCCGAGCGCCGCCTCCGCAACATGCGCAACCATACCGCAACGCATCTCCTGAACGCCGCGCTGCGCAATATTCTCGGCACGCACGTAAAGCAAGCCGGCTCGCTCGTCGCTCCCGATCATCTTCGCTTCGACTTCTCGCATTTCGCCGCCGTAGATCCCAGCGAGCTCGCCGAAATCGAGCAGCAGGTCAACGAGGAAATCTGGAAAAATCTCGAAATGCGCACCGACATCATGAATATTGACGAAGCTCTCGCTTCCGGCGCCCTCGCCTTCTTCGGAGACAAATATCCAGAGTCCAACGTCCGCGTGGTCACCATTCCAGACGCCAGTTCCTCGCGCGGCTTTTTCAGCAAGGAACTCTGCGGTGGTACGCACGTCGCGCGCACCGGAGCTATCGGCGTCTTCAAAATCCTTCGCGAAGAATCCACCGCTGCCGGCGTTCGCCGCATCGAGGCCATTTCCGGCGACCGCGCTCTAGCCGATTACCAGAAGTCCCTTTCGACCTTGCGCGCCGTCGCCGGCATGCTGAATTCCGGCGAAGACGACGTGGTCGCCGCCCTCGAACGCCAATTCGAGTCCGTCCGCCAGCTCGAAAAGCAGCTCGAAGCCCTAAAACGCAAAGCCGCCGGGTCTATCGCGGATGAACTTCTCGAAGATGTACAGCTCGTGAAGGAAGTTCGCTTTATCGCCGCCAAAGTTGACGGTTTTGGCCGCGAATCCCTCCGCCAGCTTGTCGATTCCCTGCGCCAAAAGTTGGGCTCTGGAGTGGTGGTTCTGGCTACCGCAGAAGACGGCAAAGTCGCTCTAATCACAGCAGTTACGAAGGACCTGACCACCCGCGTCCATGCCGGTAAAGTCGTCCAGGAACTCGCCAAGTTTGTCGGCGGTTCCGGGGGCGGCAGACCCGATCTGGCAGAGGCTGGCGGAAAAGACACATCCGGCATAGAAAACGCCCTCGGCCAGGTATACCCTCTCCTCGACCGCTTGTTATAATGTCAATAGCGCCAGAACTTTACGCCGAGCGGTCATCTCTCTATCGGCGGAACAGTTCTGTGATTTCGAGAATTTGTGTCTCTAAGAGTTTGAATCGCTCTCTGCCTTCCCCTGAGGCACGTAGTGGAAGTTTCGAAGCGTTCGGTTACTCGCGAAGCGTTTAGCGAACGAGGGACCATACAAATGCGTCACAACCCTATTTCCGTCGCAGTCCTGGTCGCCGGGATCTTCTTCTCGCTGGCATTGCCGGCCCGCGCCCAGATTGCCAGCACCGTGGACAATCATGGTAAGCAAGTCTTCGTGAATGAAGATTCCCCAGCAGGCCGTCGTGGGAGTACTATAAGTTCTCCAACGGCTCCAAAGGGCTTTCATTCGACGACTTTGTCGCCGACCTCGGCAACAGACGTCACGGACCCGCGGCTCGATCGCATCGTACGTGATGCGGCCGACCGGCATCACGTGGACCAGGCCTTGGTGAAAGCGGTAATCAACCAGGAGTCCGGTTGGAACGCGGGAGCAGTCTCACGCAAGGGTGCAATTGGCTTGATGCAGTTGATTCCGGGTACGGCACAACGCTTTGGCGCTGGGAATCCGTACGACCCGGCTCAAAACGTGGAAGCTGGAACCACGTATCTCAGATCGCTGCTGGATCGTTACGACAATAATCTGTCCCTGTCGCTTGCCGCATACAATGCAGGCGAGCGCGCCGTGGACCTGAATGGGGGCGTTCCGGCGTACAAAGAGACGCAACAGTACGTGCAAAAAGTGACTGAAGCATACTTCCGGTCTGACTCGGGCCGCAACCCGACGTTCTGGACTCCGCCAAGACGTCCGGTGCGAAAAGAAGTGGACTCGAAAGGCCGCGTAGTTTACACGAACGAATGAAAGCAAGTGTTCTCCGCCAAAGTTCATAGGCCGACGAAGTCTTTTCTGCTGGCGATAGCTATACTGGTGTCGCTTGTCGCCCCTGCCTATGCCGACAGAAAATCCGAAGCGCGCCTGCAATTCGAGCGCGCGGTAAGAATCCGGACCGCCCTCCAAGAGCGCCCCGAAAAAGACCGCACCCTTGCCGAATACAAACAAACGGTAGCCGCCTACCAGAAAGTTTATTTGATCACGCCGCAAGCCGAGGAGGTCACTCCCGCGCTGATTGCCGAGGCCGAGCTGTACCAGCAGATGGCCCAGCAATTCGACGAGAAGTATTATCAGTCCGCGATTGACACTTACAATTTCCTGCTCAAGCAATATCCTGAGACCCGCTATCGCTCCGAAGCGATCTTTTCCATCGCGCAAATCCAAAAAGACGATTTGGGCCGGCCGGAAGTTGCCGAGGTCACTTTCAAGGATTTTCTAAAGCGCTTCCCGAAATCGGAGAAGGCTCCCAAAGCGCGGCAAGCGCTAAAGGAAATCTCGGATTCGCGAGAACGAGAGAATAACAAACCTCCGGAAATCAAAGGCCAGGTCGTTCAGCAGCGCGAGAGCGCGCACGGCACGCCCCACGTCACCGACGTCCACGCGTGGAACTCTGAAACCTACACGCGCATTATCGTGAACCTCGAAGACACCGTGAAATTTGATTCCGCGCACATTGCTTCTCCCGATCGCGTCTATTTCGATTTACACAAAGCGAACCTCGGCCCCGGGCTGGGAAAGAAAACAATCGATGTGCAAGACGGCCTGCTGAAATCTGTCCGTGTCGGACAGAACCGCGAGGGGGTAGTTCGCTTGGTTCTGGATGTCGATGGCGCGCGCGACTATTCGGCTTACCTTCTCTCCAACCCCTATCGCCTGGTGATTGAAGTACACAGCCAAGCCGCCGTTACCACCGCGAAAAACGGAACCGGCACGCCGGTTCCGCCCGCTGCGAATGCCCCTACACCCGCGCTCGCGCCCGCGAAAGATGACTCCACGACAGCCGAGACGAACGCCGCGGAGAAGACGAATGAAACAGTTTCCGCCAACAGCGAAAAAGATTCTGCAACCGCCAAACTCGCGGCGAAACTTGCCGCCACCCCGGCTTCGAAAAGTACACCGCTGAAATCGAAGTCCACTGCTCCGAGCAGCGCTGCCTTGAAGCCGCCTACCGAGCCCAAGCCCACGCGTGATGGACAGCATTCTCTCACCCGCGCGCTCGGCCTGAAAATCGGCCGCATCGTCATCGATCCGGGCCACGGCGGACACGATACCGGAACCATCGGGCCTCACGGCTTGATGGAGAAAGATCTTTGCCTGGACGTCGCGCTTCGCCTGGGCCATCTTATCGAACAGAAACTTCCCGGCGCGGAAGTCATTTACACGCGGAAAGACGACACTTTCATTCCGCTCGAACAGCGTACCGCCATGGCCAACGACGCCAAAGCCGACCTGTTTATTTCCATTCACGCAAACTCAAGCCACGATCATGAGGCGCGCGGAATCGAGACCTACTACTTGAACTTCGCCACCTCGGAAGAATCGCTCGAAGTTGCCACCCGCGAAAATGCCCTCTCGCAAGAGGGGCTGCATGATTTGCAGGATCTGGTGAAGAAGATTGCGCGCAACGAAAAAATCGAGGAGTCGAAAGAGTTCGCCAGCGATGTCCAGGACTCGCTCGCGCGTCGAATGCAGCTCGTGAGCCAGAACGAGAAGAATCGCGGCGTGAAAAAAGCGCCCTTCGTTGTGCTGATCGGCGCGAATATGCCCTCCATCCTTTCGGAAATATCATTCATCAGCAATCCCAGCGACGAAAAGCTGCTGCGCAAAGGCGACCAGCGCCAGCGCGTCGCCGATGGCCTCTACCGCGGCATCGCCGCATATCTCGATAATCTGAATAGCCTTTCCTACGACAAATCCAAGCTTGTTTCAGACAATCGCGCGGGAAGTTTCCCGGTCAAGCCGGCCAGACCGGCAAGCGCTTCTATGGATCAGTCCGCAACTGGCGCGGAAACCACCGCTGCAGTGGCGTCCAGCGGGAACCCTAAGTAGAATTCTGGCATCTAATCAAAGATGCGGATGCGCCACTACATTTCTCTTTCCCTCGCCGCTTTGCTTTTATCTTTCGCGGCAATTTCCACGCCCGCCCAAGGCCTAGCTCCCGATTCGTTTGCAGGATGGAGTTGCAACGGCAGATCCTCGTTTAATCCTGCCCAGCCTTCTCAAATCGCCTCGCAGACTGCCAGTTCAGCCGGAAACGATGTCTTGGCGGAATACGGCTTCGTTGCTGGGGAGCAGTGCGAGTACACGCGCAGTTCGGAAAAGTTGGGAGTGCAGGTCTATCGAATGAAGGACCCCAGCGGAGCGTACGGGCTCTATTCCTACATGCTGACGGCGGATCTGCCGCACGGCGCTCTGACGGAGCATTCGGCCCTTGGTAGCTCGCGGGCCTTGGTTCTCGATGGCAATCTTCTGCTCGATATTCGCGGGACCGATCTTCCGAGGCGTGAAAAGGATTTGAAGGCCCTCGTCGCTAACGTAAAGCTTCACGCCGAAGAAGGTCCGCTGCCGACGCTTCCGGATGAAATGCCTGCCGAGGGAATGATCGAGCGCTCGGATCATTATCTCTTGGGGCCGGCGGCTTTGTATCAGTTCGTACCCGTGGCCTCGAGCGATTGGCTGGGATTTTCTCAGGGAGCCGAGGCCGAATCTGCGCGGTACAGGAAGGAAGGCCGCGAGCTGACGCTTCTGCTCGTGGACTTCCCTACTCCCCAAACTGCTGCAAAGCGTCTGCTTGATATACAACAAAATTATCACGTAAACGCCGCCACTTTCGACCCAGCTTCGTCGCCGCTTTTCGCCAAACGATCCATGACGCTGCTGGCCATCGTCTCCGGCGCGCGAACCAAAGCCGAAGCGGACGCTTTGCTGCGGCAGGTGGCGTCATCAGAGGAGATTACCTGGAACGAGCCCACCTTCCAATTCAAGGAGCCGCCCATCAGCGCCATGATCGTAGGAACCATCGTCGGCGCCGGCGTGATTTGTATGTTCGCGATAATATCCGGCATCGCCTTCGGAGGAATCAGGCTGGTCGTGAAACGTTATTTCCCCGACAAAGTTTTTGACCGCAGCAGCCATCTGCAAGTCCTGCAGCTCGGCCTGGGAAGCAAACCCATTAATTCAGAGGATTTCTACGGTCTCGAACGTCCACCGCGTAAGTAGCGCTGTTCCTCAAAAAATCAAAGCTCCCACTTCTGGAATCATGCGCTGGGTTTGTCAGGAACCGGCTGGGTGGCGTAAAAATCCTCGTGGAACCGCCTCGCGTAGGAGTCAAGCAATTCGGTGATTCGCTGCTGCTTGGGCGAACGCATCACGAATCCAGCGTGATGATGCTTTGGAATGCGCAGCACGATCTCCGGGTCGTTGTAGGCGGAGGTATCCGGATTATCCTGTCGCGCCAATGAAATCACCACGCCGGCGTAGTCGCGCCGCGTATCCGGCAGGACGTAGGGCGTTTTCCCTCCGGCCACTTCGATGCGCGCCCATTCGCGCCAGAGGTTAATTCCAGTGGCGGCTTCGATCACGTCCGAAATATAAGCGCCGCCTACTCGCGCTGCGATCTCGATAAAGTAAATTTTCCCATCTTCGTGCGCGCGCAGGAATTCAGCATGGGTCACGCCGCGCACGAATCCGAGCGCCTCAATCAATTCGCGATTAATCTTCAGTAGCGCCTTGGATTCCGCGGATGTCCGCGACAAAGTCTGCGTAGTAAAAATACCGCCTTGGTGAGAAACCTCCAGCGGCGGCTTCCCGTAGCCATGCGCTTCGGCAAACACCACTTTACGCTCGGAGACGATGCTATCCACGTGATAAACGTCGCCGGGAACGAACTGCTCCAGCAGAAAAAAAGACTGTTGGTCGCCCAGTTGATCGAGCCACGGCCACAGCTCCGCGGGCTCCTGGATCTTTTTCATGCCGATCCCGGATGCCTGCGACCGCGGTTTCAGCAGCCACGGCGGCTTCACGCGAGCCATGAAGCTTTTCAGATTTTCGTAATTGAGAACGTGCACGAATTCCGGGACCGGGATGCCGGATTCCTGCGCCCGGCCGCGCATCGCCAGCTTGTCTCGAAAATAGCGCATGGTGGTGAGCCCCATTCCCGGAATGCGCAGATGCTCGCGCAGCGCCGCGACGTTTTCCATATCGAATTCGTCCAGCGCAACGATGCGGTCGATCGGCTGCGTACGCGCCATGAAACTGACGGCGCGGATTATGTCCGGAGTAGGAAGGTCTTCGGGCGTATAAAACATTTCATCGATAGCCTCGCTCGGCCAGTCCGCGTTGCGGAGTTTTTCGAGCGTGAGCAGCAGTACGCGGCAGCCCTCTTTCTTTGCCTCGCGCAGAAATTCCTGCCCTTTCTCATAAGAGCTGATGCACAGAATGGTTAGCGGTCTCTCTGGGGGCAAAGACGATGGCCTCGGATGCTGCTGAACTAAGCTGGTTCTGCGGCTACGGCGATAGTGCGGATTATACTGCGGTCTCGCCGGAGGGAAAAAGGAATTGCAAGAATGGCCCCACGCGTTGTCCCCAGGCAGCTTCGTTGTGCTCCGCTCCCGGAATCACTTCGAAATGCAGGTCGCGGCCTTCCTGCCAGCCTTTCTCAGCAAGAACGTCGCGTAGCCTCTCCACGTTTTCCACGCTGCGCCCGCCTTCCCTGGTGCCAGTGTCTAACCAAATCCTGGGGCGATCGCGCAACTTCGCCCGAGCTGCAAGTTTCAATATCGAGCCTTGGTTCCACCATACCGAAGGGGAAAGAATCGCGAGCTTGCCGAACACTTGTGGGAAACGGAGACCGAGGTAAATCGCGAGGAGCCCTCCCAGCGACGAACCGCCCACGCCCGTATTCGCGGCGCCCGAGAGCGTGCGATATTCGGAATTGATGAACGGCATGATTTCTTCGATTAACATTCGGCCATAGCGGCCGGCCCTTCCTCCGCCCAATTTTTTATCGCGCGTAGGCGTGTACTCGCCAAGCCGCGCTTTGCCGGTGTTGTATATGCCGACGATGATGAGCGGTCGAATCGCACCTTCCGCAATCAGCCGGTCAGCAGTCTCCCTCACGTGCCAGTCCATGCCCGGGATGAATGACGTCGCACCGTCAAACAGATTCTGGCCGTCCTGCAGATAAAGCACCGGAAGGCGCGCTTGCGGATTTTGCTCGTAGATCGCGGGCAGGTAGACGATCAGGTCGCGCTTGCGAGGAAGAAAGCGCGAGCGATACCCTTCATGTTTGCGCAATTGGCCCGGCCCAGACGCGATCAATCCCGCCGCCATTTCTCGGGAAAGCGCCAATCGGGATTCCTCCACTTTAAATTGGATCGCGCCAGATCCGCTCCGGCTGAATCACCAAGCAAGAAGCCTCCTCGTCGAATCGCGCATTCTATTACAATACCAGAGCAAAAATTCAGCCGCATAGAGTTTCCAGGTTTCTGTGCCGGTAAACGCCGTATAATACCGCGCTCAACCCTAGGCTCGAATTTCGAGCCGCAGCTCAAGACCAGGAGCAACATGAAACGGGAATATCATCGGTGGTATTCGCATCGCCTCGGCCTCGATATGGGAGTCGTTGTTTACGGCCACTGGGGGCCTCCGCTCTTGGGATTCCCCACCAGCGCCGGCGATGAGTGGGAGCTTGAGGGCCAGGGCCTCATCGGCAGTTTGTCGCCCTTGATCGACGCTGGCCGCGTGAAGTTTTTCAGCATCAATTCCGTGAATTCCGCCGGCTTTTATAACAAAGGCGCGCACCCGTTTCATCGCAGTTGGGTTCAATCGCAATTCGACTCTTACGTGCGTAACGAAGTGGTTCCTTTCATTCGCGACAACTGTCAGTCACAGGACATCGCGATTTCCACCATGGGAGCATCTTTCGGCGCTTATCACGCCGCAAACACTCTGTTTAAGCATCCCGACGTCGTGCGCCGCTGCTTCGCGCTTTCCGGCGTTTACGACATTAAGAATTTCATGAACGGGATGTACGACGACAACACTTACTTCAACAATCCGGTGGATTACCTCTCAAATCTTTCAGACGGAAACGTAATGGCGCAGCTGTCGCAGTGCGACATCCACATCGCGACGGGCTCCGGCCCGTGGGAACACAGCGGCCCTTCTTACCGTCTCTCGAATATCTTGTCGAGCAAAGGAATTCCTCATCATCTTGACGACTGGGGACCGCAAGGCGGCCACGACTGGCCCTACTGGAAACATCAAATGTGGGAATACATCACCAGGCTATTTTGAAACGGCTACGCCAACCCCAAGCGGTCAAGCAGGTAGCGGCCCTTGGCAATCACTTGTTCTTCGTCAATCCACACATTGCAGGCCCGCGCTAGCACGTCCACATGCGTTCGCGAAGTCCAAGCGGCGTGCGTTTGGCTCCCATAGGGATCGCCAAAAGCCAGATGCACACCAGGAAGCTTTTCGTCCTGTAGCAGAACGCCAATCATGTTTGACAGGCTGAGGTTCGTCCCGAAAGCCAGCTCGCCAACGCGGTCGCTGTTTTCATCCGTGTGGCAATATTTCCAGAATTCTTCTTCCAGATCCTTGCGCGCGCATTTCGCAGCCACTAATCGCCCGCCGCTAATCTCAAGCGCCAGCGGCGTTTTCTGCAGGTCCCCGTATTTTCCGCAAAAGTGATCGCCTGCGGTGCCGTCGCACACAAACGTGCCGTCCACCTTCGCTGGCGTAGTGAAAACTTCGCCGGCCGGCAGATTCGACCAGTATCGCCGGTTGATCAGTCCGCTGGTCTTCACCCAGTCGAGCGCGGCGTCAAAACTCGCAACCAGAGAAGTGCCCGCATCCGTGCGCACCGTAAGCGAACGCGCGGAATGCATGCGCTGTAGCAATCGTTCGCTCAATTTGTCCACCATGGTGTAATCCGCGCGCATTCCCTGCTGCATGATTTCCGGCGTCACGCCAACCATATGCGCGTAGCGGATGTGGCGCCTCTCCACGACTCCCACAATGTCTTTGCGTGCGGCGAGTTCTCCCATCATCGGCTGCATGCAGAGAATTCCGGCATCAGCGCGGCCGAGCGAATCCAGCACCGGTTGCGGAGCGCGCAGCAGCGGCCGCGCAGCGAGATCCTCGAGCAGAAACGGATCGCAGATCGCTCCACGATCCACAATCGCCTTCGCTAGACTCGCTGCAACAATCGCGCTCGGGCGATCCGCAATGAGCGTCACACGCTCATTCGGCCTTATGCCCAGGCACGTTTCCACCGCGTTTCGGGCGCCGGGCATTAGCTCCGGCTTAACAGTTCCAAAAGTCATTCAGTTATTGTAATTTTGACGCAGAGTTTTTGCTACGGATAAACCTTTGCTGGAGCAAACTTTGGTTATCATCAGCGCGGATCGACGACGAAGGAAGGAACCTGCCCGCCGCCGGAAGTGACGTTCGCCAAACCGGTTGAACTCAACCGCGTCAAGCATCCAGCCATGCGGCCGCGGAACAGATATGGCGCGAAATCTACGAGCATGTCGCGCATCTCGATTCCGTTCGGCGTCCGCACCGGAAAAACTTCGCGCCGCACCGCGATCCGCTGCTGCACCACCCATTTGCTATCGCGGTCGCAAAGCGCCCGCTGCAGGGCGTCGTCCCACGCTTGGTCGTTCATTTCCCAGCCCAGCGTCACGCCTGTGCCGCCGTACTCGTCGTTCGGCTTCAGCACGAAATCATTTCTGCGTTTGCGAACGTACTCAAGCAAGCCGAAGGATTCGCCGTCGCGCGTGGTCTTCGCGTCTTCCAGCAACCGCGTCCACGGGATGTGGCGGCGGATCACCTCGCGCTCGTTCCCGCTGAATAGTGCCGCATTCCGTTCGTCGGTAAGAACTGCGAAGAACGCTTTCTTGTGGGCGATTTTGCACGTCAGCGCGTTCGCCACGCAGACAGCCCCCGCTTCGTACGCCTTTACCAGCGCTTCGCATTCAGCAGGACGGGCAAGAATGTCGTTGATCAGCACACGGCGATAGACGAGATCGATTCGGCGGCCATTCGCCATCAGTTTCGTGCTGTCAAATACCAAGTCGGACGGAGTACAGACGATCGTGGGCACTCCTGCTTTTTCAAAACGCGCCTGCAAAATTTCAAACTCGCTCCAGGTAGGCACCTCGCGCCAGTCCACAATTGCAATCACAGGAGGCGAAGCCGTTCCGCCCCATTCGCGATAGCTCGCGAGCAGCGCAGCGAGCAATTGCTCGATCAACGAAAACTGCCGAACCGTATAATGCTCCGCGAAACGCTCCATGATCGGCAAAGTGCGAAAAACTCCGGCCAAAGTCTCGGCGTAACCTGGCCCCGCGGGCGATTCAGCATTGTATTCGGCGAACTGCAAGGAATTGGGAAGCAAAAAAGCATCGAGACGCGACGCCGTGCTGGCAGTCTTGTACCGCGGCGAAATGCGCGCGAGGCGCTCTTCTTCGCGCGACAACCCTACTTGCGCCAGCAACGCCGGATCGGCTAGCGCCCGTGCTACAACGCGTTCGCCAAGCTCCGCGATGAGTTCCGCGACTTCGCGCACACGATTTTCATCTTGCGTGCTGAGGAAGAAAGGCCGCAGGAATGGACAGTGTACGCGGTCTCCAAATGTGAGTTTCTCCGCGCGCATGCGCGCATTCAACTCGGCCCAAAACGCCGGAGCAAGCTCCACGTCCGGACGCAAGAGCCCGTTCCAATGCTCAGCGGGAGAAGACGGTGTTTGCGAAGCCCGGACGGAACCGCTCACGCAGTTTTCGCTCCCGCGCGGCCCTTCTCCGGCGCGCCCGTAAAGCCGCTAGCAGCGCCGATGCCCAGCATTTCTTCCCAGCGAGGCCAGGAATTTGCCGGCGTGCCGTTAAGCGCGCGGTCGATTACCAGCCGAGCCATTCGATCCACGACAGTTTCGAAGTAAAACTCAGTGATGCGATCGCGCTCAAAATCCGGCGCAGGATTCAGAAAATCAATTGCGTAAGGCACTCCTTCCTTAACCGCAAATTCAATCGTGTTCATTTCATATCCCAGCGCTTGGTTGATCGTTTGCGCATCGCTCACAATCCGCGAACCCAGCTCCGCGGATAGATACTTGTGGTCCACCAGATAGCGGCGCTCCTTCGGGTCGTAAGCAACCGGCATGATATCCATCTTGCCGAACGTGAAGCAGCGGACATACTTGTCAAAATCGATGAACTCCTGAAGCGTCATGCAGGTGGGCCCGGTGCCGTCGTATGCGGCTAACAGCTCCTCTCGATTATTCACTTTGTAAACGTGCTTCCATCCCCCGCCCGAAAAAGGTTTCAAAATCGCCGGACGGCCAACCGCGTCGAGTAAAGCGTCCCAGTCAATCGGGTGTTCCAGGTTTCGCAACGATTCCGCCGTGATGTCCACATCCGACGGATAGGACTTCTGCGGCAACAGAATCGTCTTGGGAATGGCGATACCAAGTTTCGAGGCCACCGCGTAGTTGAAAAACTTGTCGTCCGCTGTCCACCAGAAAGGATTGTTGATGACGTACGTGCCCTGCAGCACCGCGTGCTTCAAATATCCCCGATAAAAGTCCACTTCGTGCGAAATGCGGTCCACGATCACCCGATACTGCGCGGGATCCCCCATGCGCACCCCGCCCAGGTGAACGAATTCCGCCGTGACGTTGTCGCGCTTCCCCAGCTCATTTACTTTGTCGATAAAGGCCGGCGGGAAACTGTATTCGCGGCCGCAAAGAAGTCCAATTTTCATCGCAGCACTTCCTTTGTTCGGAACGGAACTCTTCACGTCTGGTGAGGCATCTCGTTTTGGCGAGTTTCGCTCGTTCGGCATAACAATTCGCCTCCAGCCCATCTTGGCGCGCCCGAAGCGGCCTATGCGGAGGATGCTTGCAGGGTTATACCCTCGCTCGTTTCTTCCACAATGTGCTTCACCACTTGCTTCAAATCGCCCGTTTCCTTGAATACGCGCAACTGCCGTTCGGCGCTGGTGCCCTCGCGCAGAATCCTGTGAATCGGTTCAAGCGCTGAGCGGCTCCCAAGTTCACCGGCGACATCGTATGTGAATTCAAGAAGCTCTTCACCCAACTCCTGCATGGGCACTTCCGCTTGCTTGCCGAAATCAATGAGTTTGCCTTCCACACCCCAGCGCGCCGCCCGCCATTTATTTTCTTCGATCAGCGCGCGAGGATACATGCGATAGCTGATATTGCGCGTGTAGAGCCGATGCAGCTTCACCACTAGGGCCTGCGTCAGAGCCGCGATGGCGATGCCTTCGTCCAATCGCGTGGCCACGTCAAATACTCGAAATTCAAGTGTCCCGAACGTGGGATGCGGCCGAACGTCCCACCAAATCTTTTTTGCGTTGTCGATGCAGTGCAGACGCACCAGCAGATTTACGTAATCCTCGTACTCGCTCCAGGAGCTGAAGTGGTCCGGAATTCCCGTGCGCGGGAAACGCCGGAATACCGTCGTGCGAAATGACTTCAAGCCCGTATCGCGCCCCATCCAAAAAGGCGAACTGGTGGAAAGCGCCAGGAGATGCGGCAGGAAATAGCGCGCCATATTCATCAGATCGATCATGCTCGTGCGATCGGGCACCGCCACGTGCACGTGCATTCCGAAAATTAGCAGCGAGCGCGCCAGTTGCTGCAGCTCTTCAACGATGTTTTGGTAGCGCTCTCCCGGCGAGATCACCTGATCGATCCAGCTTGAAAACGGATGCGTGCCGGCGGCAGCAACTTGCAGGCCCACTTTTTCGGCAGCTCGCACCAATTCGCCGCGTGTGCGCCGCATGTCCGCCGCCAATTCGTCCACGTTGTTGCAAATCTTCGTGCCGATTTCAACGATGGACTGATGCATCTCGGGCTTCACCTGCTCGCCCAGGCCCGGCGAAGTGGCGGCAACAAGCTCGCTTACGTGCGAACGCAGCTCTCCCGTCGCCGGGTCAACAATTTGAAACTCTTCTTCGACACCTATAGTGAACCGGTGATTCATGAGAGGTCTTCTCCGGTCCGCAACACGGGGAGTTCGTCCCTATCATACGCGAACTTCGGCCGAATTACATCGCTGGGGCTGGTTAGAATGGCTGGTGACGGCCTCATTTTGGTCTAATATCAATCATCATGTATTTCGTTTCCCTCACACGCCTCCGGGTGCGATCTTGGCGTTACCTTCCGGCGTTTTTCATCCAAGCTTTCCGCTCGGCGCAACAAGCCAAGTCCGCTCAGGGGAGTCTCGTTGTTACCGTCCTCCGTGATGCCCACAATACGTTTTGGACCCGCACGGTCTGGAACTCCGAGCAGGCCATGAAGGCTTATATGCTCTCTGGAGTTCATCGCCAAGTCATGCGCCGCTTGCCTCAGTGGTGCGACGAGGCTGCCGTCGCCCATTGGACTCAGGAATCGCCGCAGCCGCCGTCCTGGCAAGAAGCTCATCAACGCCTTCAGCAATCCGGGCGGCCGTCAAAGGTCAACCACCCGTCGGAAGCTCACCGCAATAATCTTAGTATTCCCGCACCCCTGATCCGCCCCTCCAACGAACTCCGATTCAAATGATCATGTGGTAGTCTCATTGAACCAATTGAGATCTTGAATTTTAATCTGGGGAAACCCTGTTTCCCCATTCTCACAAGAGGAAGAATGGCTATCGCGACGATTAATCCCGCCACCGGAGAGCTCATAAAGTCTTTCGACGCCTTGTCAGACGCGCAAATTGAACAAAAGCTTCATCTCGCAACGGAAACATTTCGCTCTTACAAAAGCGTTCCCTACTCGAAACGAGCGGAGATGATGTTGCGAGCAGCTGAAATTCTCGAGAAAGAAAAAGAAGCATTCGGCCGCGTCATGACGCTCGAGATGGGCAAACCCATTCGCGCCGCGGTGGAGGAAGCCGCCAAGTGCGCGGTGGGGTGCCGCTATTATGCCGAGAATGCCGAACGTTTCCTGGCCGATGAAGTAGTCGAAACCAGCGCCTCACGCAGTTTCATTCGATATCAGCCCCTGGGTCCCGTGCTCGCGGTGATGCCCTGGAATTTCCCTTTCTGGCAAGTGTTTCGCTTCGCCGCGCCGGCGCTGATGGCCGGCAATATGGGACTTCTCAAACATGCCTCCAACGTCCCGCAGTGCGCTCTTCTGATTGAAGAAATTTTTCAGCGCGCCGGTTTCCCGCAAGGAGCGTTTCAAACTCTGCTTATTGGCTCCGACAAAGTCGGCGGCATTATTGCCGACACTCGAATCGCTGCTGCCACGCTGACCGGAAGTGAAGGCGCAGGAATTCAGGTTGCCGTAGCTGCGGCAAAGAAAATCAAAAAAATCGTGCTCGAGCTTGGAGGCAGCGATCCCTTCATCGTGATGCCCAGCGCAAACCTTAAGGAAACGGCCGCTGCCGCGGTGAAAGCACGCGTGCAGAACAATGGCCAATCCTGCATCGCCGCCAAGCGGTTCATAGTGGATCAGCGCATCGCCGACGACTTCGAAAAACTCTTCGTCGAGAAAATGGAATCCCTGAAAATCGGCGATCCGTTCGATGAGGCCACGGAGTTGGGCCCGCTCGCGACAGCGGACGGCGTCACCACGCTCGATGCCGACGTCCAAAAAACGATTAAAGCCGGTGCGAAATTACTCACCGGCGGAAAGCCTTTGAACCGCCCCGGAAATTTCTATGCTCCCACGGTGCTGAGCAATATCCCCGACGGTTCTCCCGCAGCTTGCGACGAGCTTTTCGGCCCGGTCGCTTCCCTGTTTCGCGCGACAGATATCTGTGACGCGATTCGCATCGCCAACGCCACGCCTTTCGGATTGGGCGCCAGCGCGTGGACCAGCGAAAAAAGCGAGCAGGATCAGTTCATCAACGGCATCGAGGCGGGCATGGTGTTCATCAACCGCATGGTCGTGTCTGATCCGCGCCTTCCCTTCGGTGGCGCCAAACGGTCGGGCATCGGCCGTGAACTGGGAGTCTATGGAATTCGCGAGTTCACCAACATCAAAGCAGTTTGGAATCAGTGATAGCTGCTATAAATCGGAAAGGTGACCTCGCAGAACTATGAACCTCTCCACATTTCCCTTGAAGCTATTTAATTCACCTGTCCCGATGCATCAAACATTTTCACCGCCCCAGGATTCCAGATTCGGCTTGGCGGGCGCTGGATTGACACCAGGAGTTAGCTGCGGTAGGGTTTTTCGGAAATGAACGAGACTAGCCCGGCGCCTAATCGCTTCAATCGTGTGCTTGATTTCATCCCTAATTGGCTGGCGAAAAAAACGTTGCGCATGGCCATGGTTATGGCTGTAGTGGCTATATTCGGCGCCGTCACCGCCTTTCAAGCTGGGAAAGCGGAGCTGGATGCTTCGCTCCACGAGCGTATGCTGGAACACGGCCAGTTGCTCGAATTGAAATACTGGCAGGAATATCTTTACGATCTTTCTCAGTACAATAAGTATTGGGCCACCAGCGACCTCCACTATCAGGAAAGTTACAACCGCAGGCTGAACGCCGAAGATCTTCGCCGGAACCATGATCTTGCCGGCGCCGCTCTTCAGGATCTCTATTCTCAGCAACGTTCCGCCATGGGCAAATCGCAGATTCCCTTCTATAAGAACTTCACCAACCTTGGCTTGGTATATGAAGACACCAAGGTATTTCCGGCGGCCAAAATCCAGCTGGCTATTGCCAACACCCTCGCGGGCTTTGGCTTCGAAACCAACGGCCCACAGCAATGCTCGGTTGAAAACGCCGGCATTTGGAACGGCCTGGAGTGCGAAATAAGAGCTGCCCAGGGACGCGTAAAGCGCTTGGCAGTTTCTGTTGTGCTCCTCGTCATGTCGCTGGCCCTGTTTACTTTTGCCCAACTGTATAGGGACAAACCCCGGGTTATGATTTGGCTTCTACGCCTGGCATGCGTCACTGCTATTGCCGGAATTCTACTGTCCGTTTGGGGCGACTTGGATTCCTGGAAGGTGTTCGGAAGATATAGTTTAGTGATTGCCGTACTAATGATCCTGGGATATTGGCTTTCTACCACTTCCAGAATCAAAGAGTTTTTCCTGCTGGACAAGGAACTGGAAGACGACGAAGTCGTCCACGCCGGAGAAATTGGGCCGCATTCGTATTGCGCCGAGCACGTCCACGTCGGCCTCGATAAGCACCGATTTCACGTATGGATCGTGGCTGCCATCGCCATCACAGCCTCACTGAGCGCCCTCGATGGCGTCTTGTATAGCGTCGCGGGAATTCACCAGAGCCAGACTGCAGGCGAGGCGCTCCGCTATCAGATGGAGATGGTGAAGAGCAGTACGCGAAGGACCGCGCAGAATAACCAGATGCTGCAGGAGTTTGCTGAGGGACAGGAATATCGTGCGCAGTTCAGGGCCGGTCAGCAGCGGTTGGACCTCGCCCAAAATCGAGTTCCCGGCGCCGATATCGAAGATGGCAAACTCGCTATGGAGCCTTGGCAGGACTTTACCGAACAGCCGGACCACAAGTCGCTTACTGCCTCGCTCGACGGGCCCCAAGGCCCGGATAGTGACGCTTTTTTCCCCAGGCAGCTCATGGCCAAGGATCTAACCATAGAACAAACCGACTTTGCTAAGTGGGACGGCAAAAACGAAATCAGCTTGGCCTGGAGCAAGGCCTCGACTCGTTACCTCCGGGCCCTCACTCTCTTTGCCATTGCCCTCTACTTGTTCGGTCAGGCGCTCAGCATGGGACGCACGCAGGAGGCGTTCATTTTATTCTGCTGCGGGTCCTTTTTGGCGCTCGCCGGCCTTTGCTGGATGGCTGGGGTGACTTATTTCAATCTCCGAATTCCCCGCGGCGATAAAGTCGAGCAGGCGGCAATCCTCTATGGCCAGGGCATGGAAAAATTCAGGGCCGCCGGCACTCCGGAACAATATGGCGAAGCTGTCAAAGATTTCCAGCATTCGCTAAATGCGCGCCCCACTTTCGCCTTAGCCAACTACTACCTCGCTCTCGCATTGTCGAACCAGATGACTCCCCAAAAAGAGGGCTATCAGAGCCTGCATCTCAAACAATCCCTCCAGGAGATTGTCGATAAGGAGGAGGACGCCATTGTCGCGCTAGGAAACGAAAATCTTACGCCTCCCATGGATTTCCTTCTTGATCACGGCTACGACAGCACCGATCTCGGGCTGACCCAAAGACAACGCGACCGTGTGGAACACGGTATTGTTGAGGAGCAGAAAGCGCTCGGTCGGGACAGTACCAATACCATGCTGCTCTTCAACACAGGTATGGCCCTATTGGCGGACGGCCCGCAAAGAAAATCGGAAGGTCTCAAAACTTATGACCAGGGCTTCGACAGCCTTAAATCTGCCGGCAACCGCCCGGGGCTCGCTGCCGGCGTAATCACCGATCTTGAGATCTTGCGCAAGTATTGCTTCGCGCTTAATACTGCGACCTACTGCGATGAAATTGACCGCGAAGTGAAGAAGCAAAAAAGCCGCATGTCGATTGCGGGATGGATGCCTACAGATTGGTCCGCACCGGCGAACGCGGGCAACTCTCAGATCTCTGACGTGAACCTGTTCGCCTCCCCCGCTGGACTGGGGTGGGAAGCCCGCGTGCCAATGGACTTGAGCGACAACAGTTTGGTGGTTGTCTGGTACGCCTGCGATACGGCCTATCCTGAGAGGCGCGCTTGCGACTCCGCTACCCTGGACACTGAAACTGGAGACGGCAACTGGGGAGTCTGGTGGGTTTTGCCTGGCATTTCGGGTCGCGTCCTACCCGCCGACTTGCTCGATATATCCGATGGAAAGAAATATGCGTTCAAATCATCGTTACAGTCCAGCAGTGTAAATAGCTGTCTTCCTCCGGGAGAATTTCGCGCTGAGTTTTATCTCAATGGGCAGCCTCTCGATCTTGGCTCGAACGGCAGGATTTCTTTTGGCCAGGCCTCTTCGCACACCGATTCGCTATACAAATCCGCCATCCTGCGCGACCTTGATCTCGAAATGTGCTACCCCAGCGACTGGGTCACCTGGACTTCCAAAGATAAGCCGGATCCCGGATTGATGGCAGGCTACTTCGCCCCCGATCGCAGCAGCGGTGCGTTTTTGTTCAGTTACTACTATCCTACGCCGGACGCCCAGACGTCCGGGTCCGTAAGAAGTGCGCTCGTCGAGAAGTCACTCAAATCCCTGGCATCCGAGGGGTTTATCTCGCATGGCGTTATGTCCCCGGAACCGCTCTCCTGCACCGGTTATCTGGAGGATTCAAGCATCTCGCGCGTTCGCTACCGAAGCGCGGAAGGAAGCGTGCTCGCCAAAGTGTGGTTTGCGAACGATGGAATCGCTCACGTCGGCTTGGTGTTTCGCCGCGACTCTGAGGCCCAGGCATCGCAGGAATCTGCGGTTACGGGGATCCCTGACCATCAAAGTTGCGACGTATTCGCCTCGATCCGAGTCTATTATGCGAGTTGGCTGTTCCCCAACCCGCATTAGTGATCTGTCGCATCACCGTGCCATGCGGGGCCCCGAAGCGCCCGGCCCGATTTCGCCCCGGTCAGCGCCCCATGGTCAAATTCGAGTTGCCCGTTCACGAAAACGTAGTCCACGCCCTCTGATACTTTTGTCGGCTCTGTGTAGCTAGCCCGGTCGATAATCGTTGCCGCATCAAAAATCGTTATATCCGCATAAAAGCCGGTCTTGATCAGCCCGCGATTCACCAGGTGTTCGCGCTGCGCCGGCATGGAAGTAATCTTTCGAATCGCCTGCTCCAGAGGCATTAGGTGCTCATCGCGAACATAGTGCCCAAGGAATCGCGGAAACGACCCAAAAGAGCGCGGATGCGTGTGCGGTTCAAACAGCGGACCATCCAGCGAGAGCTCGCCACTGTCCAGGCAAAGTGAAGTCCAAGCCTGTTTCAGCCCGTAAACTAAATCCTGCTCGCTGGCCATGAAATAGATCGCGCCGGTCTGCGCCTTGTCCGCCTTGATGAAATCAAACAGCGCGTCGAGTTCCGGTTTGCCTTCTGCCTTGGCCATCTGCGCCACAGTCTTGCCGTCGTATTTCTTCAACTCCGGGTTGACCACGCCCGATATCATCACCCCTTCTCCGCCCCCGCAATCGAAATAGAGGTTTTCCCAGTCGGCGTGCTCCGTTGCCATTTCATTCTTGATGCGCTCGCGAATCTTCGGATCCTGCAAACGGCCGAGAAGTTTGTCCACTCCGCCATCCGCAACCCATGGCGGCAACGACGAGGCCAGCGCTGTCGCACCTGCGACGTACGGGTATTGGTCCGCGCGAATATCGAGCCCTGCGTCTCGCGCCGCCTGAATTTTTGCTACCACTGCGGGCATCGTTCCCCAGCGCGGCTTTCCGCTCACTTTCAGGTGGAAAATCTCCACCGGAATCTGCGCCTCGCGCCCGATTTCTATCGCTTCATCCAGCGCCGCCATTTCGCTGGCCCCCTCGCTGCGCATATGCGACGCATAAATACCGCCGTACTGCGCCGCAACTTTCGCCAGCGCAATCAATTCGTCCGTCTTCGCATAATGTCCTGGCGGGTAAATCAGCGCAGTAGAGAGTCCCAACGCCCCATCCTTCATGGCTTGCGCCACGAGCGCTTCCATCTGTTCCAGTTCGGCGGGAGTCGGGGCGCGATCGTCGTCGCCGATCACGCTCTCGCGCACTTGCGCCGCCCCTACGTAAGTGCCCAGATTAATCGGCGTGCCGTCTTTGTCCAGCCTGCGGAAATAACCATCGAGCGTCGTCCAATCAATTGTCAGGTGATAATTGGCCAGGAACGGAGCCATCGGCGCCAGCGTCTTTTCGTTCTGCGGCGCGATGGAACTGCCTTCTCCTGTAATTTCCGTCGTAATTCCCTGCGAGAGTTTGCTCAACGAGCGATTGTCGATCAGCAAAGACATTTCCGATTGCCCCAGCATGTCGATAAATCCCGGCGAAACGATTTGCCCAGTGGCATCTATCACTTTCTTGGCTTGCGCGTCGCCTAGCTGCCCAATCGCCGCGATTCGATCTCCGCGTATTCCGATGTCGGCGGAATACCAAGGCCCGCCTCCACCATCCAGAATGTGCCCGTTCTTGATGATCACGTCGAAGGGCGCCGCCTTGTCCGCCGGCGTGGAATAAATCGCCCCGGCGATTTCGCCCAGCGCCTGCCCCGCGATCTTCTGCGCGGCTTCCGGATCGTCCATCGAAATCGGAACACGGTTTACGAACGCTGCGAACGCCAGATGCCGGCCGTCAACCGTGGTCATATACCCCGCCAGGCCCTTTCCGTTGAGCATCAAGTCCTTGTTCAAAGCGTCGTACGAACTAAATGTGCCGGTCTTGGCGAACACGTGGCCGGCAGCCGGCGAATTCACTTGGATATTCCAAAGCGTGCCGTCGCGTCCGAGAACCGGCAGCGCCTTCTCGAAGAGCGCAAAATCTTTTTGTTTCGCCATAAAAGCCAGGTAATGGACCATGAAGTCCGGCGTGTAATACGCCGATTGCGCGCCGCCCGCGCCGTCGCCTTGTGAGGCGCCGCTCAAGTCCAGTCCGGCCTTGGCCAGAAAATCATGCTCCAGATCGAAACCACCCTGATCGATCTCCTGCGTCTTATGGCCCACGACTGCCCCCAAAATGAACGGCATCATCGTGGCGTGCAAATTTTGGCTGACCTTCAACGTCACTTTTGTTTCTTCGGAAAGCGGCGGAGAAATATGCTCGGCTACCATATTTTCCTGCGTGTAATTGCCTGAGACGGATTTGAAGTCATCCTTCCCTGCAAACGGAGCGACGTCCACCTTTATCAGCTTTTCACGCAACGCATCAACGAATGTCGCCTCCGCGAATCGGCTGGGCTCCGGGACGGTGTAGGTGTACAGAATCCCAGGGCCGCCCAGCGGAAATTTCCCGGTCAACGTGACCGTGTGCGACCCGTCTGCATTCGTCACATCGGCTGGCGGTTTTATGTCCGGCTTCGAACCGGCTGGCCCGGTGGTGATCTTGTTGACGAACGAAACGTATGAACTTGCAGGCGAAACACTAAGCCCCACCGAAGCGTCTTCCTTGCTCCCCGGCGAAACGGTCAGGTCCACGACATTGTCATTCACTGAAATCGGTGAAACCACCACGTTCGTTCCGAGTTCTCGATCACCCTCCGGAAATAACGTGGCGTCTACCAGCACGCGCCCTTCGATCCGCTTCACACCATGCGCCGCCACCTGCGCAGCGAGGTCGCGAATCACGAGCAGCGGATCGCCCGCAACAGCTTTCGTGTCCGGGCTTCCATCGTAAGAATGGTCTTCGTTTTCAAAGGCGAGCGTGCCGTCCGGCTGGATCCGGCCGGAGAGATTGGGATCGCCGCTCGCCACTAGAATCAGATCTCCTTTCAAGATGCCATTTGCGCTGAGCGGGCCCGTGCGGTACACGCGCGTGTGAAAGCGGAAATCCGATCCCAGCAGCTCAAGCCCCGTGCCTTCGGTCAGAAGTTTGGTCGTCGAACCCGGCGTGAAAAGATCCTGTCCATGAAGCGCAAATACAACTTTCTCTTCATCCAGCGAATACACTTCCACGCCGAAGGTCGAATGCTTGTACTCCGGCCGGCTTCCGATCTCGTGAATTTGCTCGGCAAGCGCGCTGTCCTTTTGCGCGGCCGTTATGTGTGCCGGCGATAGCAATGCAAAGACGACTCCAGCCGCGAGCACGCACAGCAGAGCTGCTTTCCTGCGATCCATGATTGACCCTCTAGAGTGAAATAAGTGGTATGACAAAGTGATGTGAAAATTGGGAAGTGATGTCGTCCCCCGCTAAATTGCCTCCGCGCCGTCTTACCCGCATCGCGTCTAACGCATCTGCAAGAAGCTGGAGCCGAGGAGAGAACTTGAATTTCCGACCTGTCGACCGCCAAATGGATGTTTTTCCTCTAACTCGTTGGCGCTCAGTGTACAACATCCCACTCCTTTCGGCGTCATTCACGGTACGCTAGCGCGCTTAACATTGTCTTGACAATTCTTTACATAACGGTGTACACCCTCACGAGAACCAATACCGAGATTATCCTCCCAGGAGGGAAACCCGTCGGCGATTGTACTAATGCCCGGACGGCGCCCATATGGAAACTTCAATCGGAGTGTTTAGTTCGCGTGACCGAGCGGAAGAAGCGCTGAAAGAACTGCTGCAGAAGCATGTGCCGGAAGACTCCATCGTCTACCTCACTCGCTCCGAGAGTGAAGCAATAGCACTGGGGAAAGAGATCGGCACGGTGGCCGGGGGCTTTACCGGCGGCGCCATCGGCTTGGGTGCGGGAATGGTAGCCGCATCCCTGGCTCTGATTCCGGGTATCGGCCAGGTCTTCGCCGTGGGTGTCGGAGCCGCTGCATTGCTTGGGTTTCTTGGAACCAAGACCGGCGCCAAGGTCGGCAAGTCACTCGCGAAGGAGACCGAAATTCCGGCTCCCGCCACCGATGAAAAGGCCCCTGAGGACGTGCAACTCTTCCTGGAAGTTTTGAAGATGGGGCGATCCCTCGTTGTGGTAAGGACCGAGTCGCCTGAAATCGCAAAAGTAGCCTCCGGCATCCTCGACCGCGCCACTGTGACAGCGCAACCAAAGACAACCACAAGGATGCAGGCCGGTGTTCGCCAAGTCTCGGCGGGTGTCGCTGCCGTGGACGTGAAAGGCAGAATTGTAGTCGGTGAAGGTAATATCGTGCTTCGCGAGACCATTCAGAAATTAGTGGATGATGGGAACATTAAGGTTCTTTTGGTCATGCAAGAAGTGGATCATATTGACAGCTCCGGAATTGGAGAAATCGTGAGGGCTCACGCCATGATTCGCAGGGTGAGCGGCCAGTTGAAGGTCGTCAATCCCAGCGCAAAGGTCCAGGAATTACTTCAGATGACCATGTTGCAAAAGGTTCTTGACGTTCACAAGGACGAAGCCAGTGCTATCAAATCGTTTGGCGCTTCGTCCGCAGCACCGGGAACCAGCTAAAGGTCCAATCGCGACGTATTTTCGAATTCGGATTCCCGCCTGCTAGCGCCATCCTGCGTGTTGAATTTGTTTCGCTTGCCGTAGGCGAAGAACCCGATGCCCGTCGAAATGAAAAGTGGAGGAAAGAGCAGAATAAGAATGCCGTGCCTCAGCGCCTGGGCGCCCTGAGCCCCGGACGCAGCTGCACTCTGGTAACACATAGCGCAGCCCTGGCCGAAAAGCGGCATGGGAATCGCGAAAACAACAAGCAGCAGCGCCAGAATTGGCCAGCCTGTAGAGTCTAACCTTCTCATTTTATTCCCCGCAAACTTATCTTGCCCGGCCAACTGCTGCGCTTCCTGCTTTCGAAAAATCAAGCTCCCGGGGCTAGTGCAAAAACTCGCCCAAACGCTCGATCCGAACACTATCCGGGAAAAAGACCACCATCATCACCAGCACAAAAACCATTGCTGGCAAAAGGGTCCAGGCCAGAGTACTTCGCTCGTATCGCAAGTGCATGAAATAGGCGAGGATTAAAGCGGCTTTGATGATTGAGATGCCCATCAAGAGGATGAGCATGATATGCAGCGGGAGGTCTTCATAAGCCAGAAACACTTCTATAGCCGTAAGGAAAAGCAGGACCCCCCAAATCTTAAGAAACCAGCCCATCCCTGCTTTACTGAGGTCGTGAGAAGTGCTCTCACTCATCTTTGGCTCCTCGCCGAAATTCTAGTGCATGCGCGCGGACAGCAAATACACGAGCGGGAAAACAAACATCCAAACCAGATCCACGAAGTGCCAATATAGCCCGCTGATTTCCACGTCGTCGGATGTGAATTTGCCCCGGCGAAACCCGATGGCTACGATACCCAGATAAATGACGCCAACGGTGACGTGGGTCATGTGCAGGCCTGTCAGCGTAAAGAATGCCGCCCCGAACAGCGATGAACCCCAGGGGTTTTGATACAACCGCAGGCCCTCGTGAATCAAGCCGAGCCACTCGCGGATGTGCAGAATGTCGAACACAACACCGCCGAGCATCGTTGCCGAAAGCCAGCGGACGCTGGCGGCGATGCGCCCGTGCTTGGCTGCTTCAACGGCTGCCACCATGGTGACGCTGCTGGAGAGCAGCACAAACGTCATGATCGCCCCGTTTACAATGCTCGAGAGCCGGAAGGGCGTGGGCCAATTCGGGCTTGCCAAGCGAAGATAGGCGTAGCAAACCAGCACGGCGCCGAATGTAATCGAGTCGGAGACGATAAAGAGCCACATCCCCAGCTTCTTGGACGGAATTGCATAGGGCAGTTCCCCGCCCAGCCAATCCGCCCGTCCGCTCTTCAGTGTTATGTCAGATTCGCTCACCGCGTCTCCCCCGTGGGTTAAGACTGTGCCAGCTTTTCCGGCGAATCCTGCATCACGTAGTCGCCTTTCGCGCCTTCAACTCCAAGCTCGTACGGATCGTGGTACACAATTGGATGCCGGCCGCCAAAGTTGTCGAATGGCGGCGGCGATGGAATCGTCCACTCCAGCGTCGTCGAATCCCAGGGGTTTTCCTCCGCCTTCTTGCCACGGTACATGCTCCAGAAAAGGTTGAACAGAAAGAGAAGCTGCGCCGCTCCCGTGACGAATGCCGCGATGGTGATGAATTTGTGCACCGGAATCAGCGGTATCAGATAATCGTCCACAAAAGCTGAATACCGCCGGACGTTTCCGGCCAGCCCTATGTAGTGCATTGGCATAAAGATGCAATAGACGCCGATGAAGGTCACCCAGAAATGAATCTTGCCCATAGTTTCGTTCATCATTCGCCCGAACATCTTGGGAAACCAGAAATACGTTCCCGCGAACATGCCAAAAATTGCCGCGACTCCCATCACCATGTGGAAATGGCCCACCACGAAATAGGTCGCGTGGAGGTAGATATCGAGCGATGGTTGCGCCAGGAAGAAGCCGCTCAGCCCGCCCGTCACGAACACAGAAATGAACCCGATGGCAAATAGTCCCGGCGTATGGAAACGCAGCCGCGCTCCGAAAACCGTGGCTATCCAGTTCAAAGAGATGATCGATGCCGGAATTGTGATGATCAGCGTCGGCACCGAGAAAAGCAGCGACGAGAAGGGGTTCATACCACTGATAAACATGTGATGACCCCAAACCGTGAAGCTCAAAAAGGCGATCGCGACCATGCAACCGACCAGAACCCGGCTGCCCCCTAGCAGCGGTTTGCGCGCCGTAGACGCCAGAATGTGAGACGTAATCCCGATGCCCGGTATGATCGCGATGTAAACCTCCGGGTGGCCGAAAAACCAGAACATATGTTGCCATAGCAGCGTGGAACCACCGGAATGCGGCTGGAGCTTATCGCTCAGCACCAATCCCCCGGGGATGAAAAAGCTGGTTCCCCCAACGTGATCCAGGACCAGAAGAACGCATGCCGGCAGTAACACGGCGAAGGCCAGCAGGCCCAGCACTGCGGTGATAAACCAGGCCCACACCGTGTACGGCATGCGAGCGAGCGTCATTCCCTTGCAGCGCAAATCCAGAGTCGTGGCGATGAAATTAAGAGCGCCCAAGAGCGAGCCGATGCAGAAAATCCCGATAGAGATCACCCAAAGAATCTGGCCTCTGCCTAGGCCCGGCCCTGCGTCGTTTCCCAAGGCGCTCAGCGGCGCGTACGCCGTCCATCCCGAGATGGGCGGGCCGTCGCTGATGAACAGCGTGGAAACTAGGGTCACGAAGCCCACGAACGTCACCCAGAACGAAAGCATGTTGAGCCGGGGGAATGCCATGTCTTCCGCCCCTATTTGAATGGGAAGGAAGTAGTTCCCGAATCCGGCTTGGGGAGCGGTGGTGAGCACAAAAAAGACCATCAGCGTGCCGTGCAGAGTCAGCAGGGAAAGGTAATACTCCGGAGTGATGATCCCGCCGGGCGCCCCTACCTGCGACAGATGCTGGAGTCCGGGAATCGCGGCTGCAGCCCAGGCCAGATGGAAGCGCATGATCCACGACAACACCATCCCGATCACCACAGCTGCGAGCGAGAGGAAGTAATACTGCTTACCGATGACCTTGTGGTCTAGGCTGAAGACGTGCGTCCAAAGGAAGCCCTTCGGCGGGGCGTGGTGATGAACCGCTGCTTGGTCCGACGTGTCGTGCATCTGCCTGCCTCGCATGGAAGAGCCAGCCGCCAATCGTGCTTGCGCGCGTCGGAGCGGGCCGATTGCCTATTGCCCTGCCTGAGCCTTCAGCCACTGATCGAACTGGTCCTGGGGCAATACCTCGAGATACGCCTTCATGTTGTAGTGACCCAATCCGCAGAGCTGCGTGCACACGATTTCGAACTTTCCGGTCTGCGTGGCTGTGAAATGAACAGGGATGACGATTCCCGGAACGAAATCCTGCTGAATCCGCAGCTCGCGGACGTAGAACGAATGCCCCACATCTTTGGAGTGGATCGTCAGCAAGATTGGCTGGTTCACCGGAATCGTCAGCGAGCCCACCACGATGTCGTCCCGCGCCGGGATATCGTTCTCGGGATCCAGACCAAAATAATTCCCGTTGCCGTCGCTGATTTTTTCCGGATGCACTGCGCCAAACTGTCCGTCCGGGCCCGCATACCGAAAATAAAAAGCAAACTGCTCGGCCTGAACGTCAATGTGCATCGCATTCGGCGGAGCCGGATCCAGATTCACCGATGCCCAAGCTTTTTGCCCTACGAATGACAGCGCAAGAATCTCAAGCCCCACCAGGACTACTGCGGTGATGATCGTCACTTTCGGTCCGCCGGGGAATTCACGTACCTTGCGGCCATCACCCTTATCGGCGAACTTCCAAAGAAAATATGCCAGGCTCAGCTGCGCCACCAGGAAACCGAACCCCGTCCCCATAAGTGTTTCGCCAAACTGCTTGTCGAGGGCTGGCCCGTGAACCGAAATGTCCACAGGCATCCACCAGATGTGCATGGCAAAAATCGATGCGGACACCAGAGTGATCACGGTCAGGACGATCGCAAAAAACTTACCCATCTTCCGCCCCTCCGATGTCCTACGGGTGGTAATTCAAAGATTTAGGGCAACAGCCTTCCCTCGCTAACTAAAAATACGGCCACGACGGTGCCAGATGCCCTAGTAAGGCAAAACCTTGAACACAAAATTGGCTGTCTTGGCTTCGCTTCCGCTGATTGTTACTTCCTGCGATTGCGCGGGATACTGCTCTTGCCACGCTGTCACCGTATATTTCCCGGGAGGAAGGCCCTTGATGTCGAAGGAGCCATCCTCGCCGGAAACCGCGTAGTGCGACGTGTTCAGCACTGCGAAGTACCCGTGCATCCATGGGTGAATGTTGCACTTCACCGGGATGAACTCGGCCTTGTCATACTTTGTATCAATCGGTGGCGAGCCAGGCGGCTGAGACTTGTTCCACTCGGGGTTGGTTTTCGAAAGCGGGTGAATATTGTGCGAGGTCTGATCGTCATTGTAAATCTGAAGTTGTTGAGCAACCTGCATCGGCAGAACGTGAGGCAGATATTCGCAGCCCTTCTGATCGTATCTGGCGCCTTGAGAAGGCGCTGAAGAACCCTCATCGCCGGCCGAGATATATACAACCACCCATTGGAGGGCATTGCCGGGCCCGGTGGTCACATTTTGCGTCATGACCGGAGTCGCATGTTGCTTTGCGCATGACGGTTCTTTAGACATATCAATCGGCTTCATCTTCGGAGGCGTGCCGGTGTAAGTCACCTTGCCCGTTATTGATCCGGATCCCGCAGGGGGCTTCGCAAACACCAACATTCCGCTGCCCAGCAACACTGCCACCGCGAGAGCTGTGAAATACCCACTTCGCATAGGATTTCTCCTCGGAATATAAAATAGACTACTGCCCGCCCGGTGCCGCGTCCGGACCTATCGGCTTCAGGTCCGCGCCATGCGCAGCCCTGTAAGCCATCCAGAGATCTGCCTCCTGCGTCTTAAGCGGTTGCAAAGTCCGCAGAAAGTGCACCAGATCCCACGCTTCGTTCGGCTTCACCACGTCGGCAAAAGACGGCATTGGCGATCCGTCTAGTCCCGTCATGAAAATGCGGTACAAGTCCCGATTGGTTGTGCCACACATGAACCGCGATCCCGACGAAAAATCGTACGGCCGAATCGGATTACCTTTGTCGTCGGTAAGCGTGATCGCCGAAGGACCGTCTCCATGCCCTTCCGGACCATGGCACTTCCAGCATTCCAATCTCTGAAAGAGTTCTCTCCCGTGAAGGATGCTCTCGATCGTGATGGGCGTTTCGGCCGGGATGTCCAACGGCGCCCCAGCCTTCCCCTTCGTCCACCGAGGAGACCATGTTTTCACGAACGCAACCAGGTCGGCTCGCTGTTGCGGCGTTAGCGGTTTCCAGGCCGGCATATTCGTCGTCACGAATCCACGAGTGATTGCGTCATAAAGGTCTTGATCAGTCGGCAACGTTCCGGTGGGCGTCGACCGGCACTTAAAAGTAGCCTCGGTGAAATCCCGCGGCTTGGGATCGATCCACTGAGCATTCATGCCCTCGCCGTTCCCGTCCGGGCCGTGGCACCCAATACAATACCGGCGATAAAGCTGCTTGCCCTCTCCGGCGTGCCCCGTCATGTTCCCGATGTGGCTCTCTGCGGATGAGACGCTAGGCGCCCCAAGCGATGGGTCTGGCGAGTTTACGTGCGACTGCGCGAGGACGGATGTGGCTCCGACTGTTACCAGAGCCATCGACCCCAAAGCAAATGTCACAGCAAGTTTCTTTAGTGTCATTGTGGGCCTCTTCTCTAGAAGTCGAAATCAAATCCGATAAATACGCTGCTGCTCCAAACACCGTTGGTAGGCAAAAGCGGAGGCAGCCCTGTGCCATCGCCGCTCTCCGGAACGTTACCTATGGTCTTAACTATTGAATACTCATTGTGCCAAGCGACTCCCGCGCGGCTAAACATGATGGGATACCACCGGTAACCTACGGAGTAGGCTGTGACGTTGCCGAAATTGCCCGGAACGTTGCCGCTGGCGAACGCTTGCTGCCCCACGTCTATTTTCTCGAACCGGCCAAGGAGCACAAGTTGCGGGCTCACGAAGTATTGACCTTCAAGAAAGCCACCGTTAAACGTCGGCGCGTGAGCTCCTGCCGGCAAAGCCTGGGAGTCAGGAACGCCGGCCCCAAGGTAGGCATTATCGTGCCCGTGCATAAAGTACGGTAACAACTCTAAGTTTTTGAAATGAAGTTGGCCCGCGAAGCCAATGCGATAAAAGGGTTCATTGCCCAAGCCGACCAGTGGAACCCCTTGCGAGGTTTGGTAAAACGTGGGCCTTTGACCTACGTAGGCATAGGCCTGAAATTCCTGGTAACCCCAGCTTCCCAAATCGAAAGCCTTGGTGAAGGCCATATAACCATCATAGCTCCGGCTTGATGCGGTGCCCCCTGGAAGGTTGTTATTGGTTAGGTTTACGCCGCCTTCATTACTACTTAGCAGCGATACGGAATAGCGCGTGTAGCTGTTCGTATCGTGCCCCGACAATTCGATGCCTATTTGATTGTCGCCGATTCCGAAGTCGTTGATGCTCCCAGGAACATTGAAATGATAGGTCTGATAGATGCCCCCGTTATTCGAAAGGAACAAAAAGCGCTTCTCGGAAACCAGATTGTCGAGTTCAAATCTTCCAAACTTGAAGTTGAGCCAGGAACTTCCCTTAATGTTGTCGATGCGAATCCAAGCGCTCTCAAAGTGCCAGACTGCGGTCGGATCAGAAGAGGGTAGTAGCTGAAACGAAATATTCTTATAGAGCGTCCCCGCGGACCACAGGTCCATTCCCGAGAGATCGAATCCGGCCTGTGTCACGTTGTGTGACACCAGGACAGAACCGGTGCCCCCTCCCGGAATCGAGTCAACGGGTTGATTGCTCGCGGTCTCACGATGCCAGTTTGGCGTGATCCGAAAGGATATCGGGAAGTAAGAAGGGTTTTGCCAAATCGGCGAGTCGCGATCGTTCATCAGCTGATACCCGTTATCGCGAAAAACCATGCCGAAGTTGTTCAACTCCGGCCAAGCCGTGTGGCACGCGGAGCAAGGAAGGCCGTACTTGCGCGCGAACGCCGGAATCGCCATTACTTTACTTGTTGGTGACGCGCTCGCTGTCTGGTAATCGCAAATCACGATTGCCATTACCAGTAGCGCACATGTGACCAGTGGCCGCGCAAATGATTTCCGGATTCGGCCTGCACGATTTGGAAACCGCTTAAACATACAGCCTCCTATTCCAGCTGCCAGAAGAGTGGATTGTAATTCGCGTCATCGACACTTGGAAAAAGTCAGAACCAGCTCTTACCGCATGCAAACTTATAGCGGGAGGAATAATTTTTTCGCGGCTTCCGAACGTGAAATGGGTTGGACTATTCATCTGCTCGCAGAGCCCACACCTTCAAACTCCCCAAAACGCCTCGAAAGTACTCCTCCCAATAAAGGAACGCAAGCACAAAAATTAACAAATCTTAACATCCGGGTAGCCCCCCTACTTCCTCGTCCCAGGGTGCGTCCTTATTACCTATTACCCGTGCCGGTCTGGATCATCCGCCAGCAGCGACCGTAGGGTACGACCCTACAGGAACCCAAGGCAACACTTAAAGAAGAGGACAGCGAACAATTTGATACGGTGGGAACTGACGCATCCCAGACTATTTCAAACAAATGACACGCGCATAAAAGGTGACGCCATTAGACACTGGAGCTGACTGGTATCGCCTCTTTGGCCGCTGGCGTTTCGTTCGCCGTCAAGGGGAATTTCAATTCGACCACCAGGCCCCCGTCCGCGGAGTTCTCAGCCTTCACGCTCCCGCCATGCAATCGCACCGCGCGGTCCGTGATCGAGAGCCCCAGTCCTGAACCGCCGGCGGACCTCTCCCGGGCGTCCCCCACTCGATAAAAAGGAAGGAAAATATCCACTAGAGACGCTTCCGGCACCCCCTTGCCGTGATCCCGCACACGAATCACGGCGTCTCCCCCCTGCGAGTTGGGCACATGCTTGAGTACCACGTCCACTTGCGTGCCTTCCTCCGTGTGGCTAACCGCGTTGCGGATCACGTTTTCAGTCGCCGCACGAACCAACTCCGCGTTTCCCGTGATCGTACAACCATCTGCGGAAACTACGCGCACGCGCCGGTTGCGGCTCTGGGCTTCGTAATCCGCATCGGCAGCGACTTCGCGGACTAGAGACTCGAGCTCCACCGACCTGCTTTCTAGGATTTCAGCTCCGCTCTCGAGACGTGCCAACTCCAGCAGGCTTCCAATCAAATGATTCAAACGGCTCGATTCCAGATCGATCCTGTCAAGAGCGCTGGAGAATTCCGGCCCGGCATGCCGCCGGGCAAGTCCCGACGCCACGCATAAACGAGTCAGCGGAGACCGAAGCTCATGAGAGATGTCGGAGATCAGTCGATGCTGCGATTTCAGCAAGGATTCTATCTGCTCCGCCATGTGATCGAAATCCCGGCTCAGATCTGCAAGTTCGTCTTTGCGTCCGGCATCGTGGCCACCTACGCGGGCCGAAAGATTTCCCGTTGCCAGACGATGCGTTGCCGTACGAAGGTGCCGGATCGGAGCCGTGATGTAACGGGCCAGCCAAAAACAGACCAGCCCGGCGATGAAAAGGATCGCTGCCCCTCGCAGGATCTGAATTCCCAGCGGGGCGCGCAAGACGTTGGCCACCGACTCGACTTTTGTTCCGATCACAAAAACATAACGCGTTCCTGTTGATCCCGTCGTTCTCCTGGCCACATATTTGATTCCGTGTGACACCAGGAATTTTGTATCGCTGGCTTCCAGGCCCCTTTGCGCCAGGGCATCAGCCTCCGGAGGCGTCGGCTGCGATAAAATTTCTTTACCTTCGTCGTCAAATAGAAAGGCCTCCCAGTTCAAGGTTGTTTGCAATGATGTCAGGTAATCGGCCAGGGAGCCCATACCGTGATCGTCGAGGATGTCCGCCGCGCGAGCCGCCACAATGGGGATCAACGTCCTGTCAGACTGTTCGGATCGGCTTAAAGTGAATTGCGATTGCGTCGTTACGACTGAATAAATCAGAGTGCCGCTGACCAAAACCATAGCCAGCCAAAAAGAAAGGAAAATCTTTAGAAACAAGGTTCGCATTTTGCCCTACTCTTCCTTTGGCATTCCTGGAATCGCGTAAATATATCCCACCCTTCGGATGTTGCGGATGCGATTGGCTCCATCCGCGTAGGGACCCAATTTCTTTCTCAGGTTGCTGATATGCACATCAATACTGCGATCGAGGGGGGCGAGTTCACGGCCCAGCAGGGTCTTAACGAGTTCTTCGCGCGTAACCACTTGGCCCGGTCTCTTCAGGAATATTGCAAGAATATCGAATTCCAGCGATGTCAATTCCAATTCGCGGTTGCCGCAGCGCGCGATGCGCGCGCTCTCTTCCAGTTCCACGTCGCCCAGAATGATGCGCTCGCCTGCCGTCGTCGAATTTTGGGTGCTGCGCCGCAAAACGGCTTGAATGCGCGCCGCGAGTTCCCGCGGATTGAATGGTTTCGGAAGATAGTCGTCGGCTCCAATTTCCAAGCCGACGATTCGATCCACATCTTCGCCACGGGCCGTGAGCATGATCACCGGCAACCGCGACTTTGCGCGGATCTGTCGAAGCACTTCAAACCCCTGCATACCGGGAAGCATGACATCCAGAATGGCCAGAGAATATTCACCCGAAAGCGCGCTCTCAATTCCTCGAATGCCGTCGTAAACCGCCTCGACTTCAAATCCTTCCGGAGTCAGATATTCCGCGACCAACTCGCATAGCTCGACGTCATCGTCCACAACCAGGATGCGCGGTACCGCCCGCTCAGCCGCCTTCTCGATCTTAGCTTGCTCGATCACCGCAATCCCTGTCTCCCCGGACCGCTTTCGCCGCGATTCCTATCACAATTTTAGCCTATTAGGCTATGGTCCGTTCAAAAGGACCATCGTTTCAGCCTAATTTCCCGCTTTATACGCTCTTGAGCATGGAGGCAACATTGCGGTATTGTGATTTGAAGCCAAAACCGGTTGGCTGCTGCTCCATGCCAGGAAAGTATTTTGCGAAGTCCTGCGCATTTGGGCTGGTACTTTTTCGGCTGCCGGACTTGGATAACCGATGCGGACTTTACCAGCGTTGAAGGAAAATGTTTTGAAGCAACCTCTTACTTCGTCGCATTGCTGGAGTTTTTTCTTAATTCTTGCATTCTTGGCGCCTGCTATCGCGCACGCCGCACCACAGCGGGACAAATCCCCATTCCCCGAAGGTTTTGCGATTGACGTCAAGGGGTCAGAAGACGATGTCGTAAAAGCCGTGCAGAGTGTTACCGAAGATCAAGTTATCCATGGAACTTGGGTCTACGCGCGGGAGACCACGCTGACCGACGCCTCAGCCGAAACCTCTTCTTCGTTCTACGGGCCCTGGCAAGGTCCCGGACATGCCTTCTATAAGGTCCGTCCGGGTGCTCTGTCACCCAAGCATTTCAAGGACAGCACTGACATTGGAACAATCACCGTACGATACGTCGTCCAAGCTGTATCTCCGAACCGAACTCACATTCAAATCGACGCTGCATTCGTCGAAGATGCCACTCACAAAGTTCATGTATCCGACAGCAGCGTCGAAACAAGCGAATTCGCCGAGATCAATATTCGCCTTCTTGAAATCCAGCGGGAAGAACAAAAGACCGCGGAAGCTCTGAAGCAAAGGGAGCTGGAAGTGCAAGCTCGGGCTGCGTCCAAACAGCGCGACGAAGAAATAGCCCGCCTCAATTCCGCGGAGTCTTCGCTGCGGGATTTGCAATCGCGCGCCCACCAGCTCCGGCACGATGTCGAGGTAAGAGTTAAAAACCCCAACACCGAGCTAAAAGCCGCTCCTTTCCAGCGCGCCGCCAAGCTGCAGTCTCTCATCGCAAACACGGAAGTTGTCGTCGAGATCATCACGCCCTATTGGTACGGAGTCGAAACCGCGGAAGGTCAACGGGGTTGGCTCCGTCAGGACCAGGTCGAGCCCCTGCCATGAAAAAATCGCCAAGCTTGCTATTTTATGCTGTGACTCTGCTTCTCAGCATCGTGGTTGCTCCCGGCGCTCCCGTTTTTGCACAGGCTCATTCCTTCGAGCGAACTTTCCCCAATGCCCTCTCGGAAGTCCAACGAGTCGTCGATGGCCTTCGTTCATCGTCCAGCGGCCGTTTGCCGATTTTAGATGGCTTTGTCGATGCAGCCGACCACCCCCTCACGGATTATCAGCGTGGCTACTTCGTTTGCACTCTTCGAGTCCTTCCAGCTCCGAACGGCGGAGCACTGGTCCAGGCGACGGCCAAGATAACAGCGTGGTACATGGATCCCACATCGGCGCAACCGGGCTACCGGGAGTTGGTCTCAAATGGCCGCGTCGAGACAGACCTGTTGGACCAGATCGAACAGGGCCTGCCCGGCAACCCCGCCGGGAAGTCAGCAACCTCGCGCGCTCCCGCTTCTGCTCCTTTAAATACGACGGCGAGGCCTGACCGCAAAATCGATACATCTACCGCCTCCGGCCCGGAATCGTCCTCATCCTCAGCCAGAAATACGCCGGGAGTCCCTGCTCCGGCAGGCCGTTCCAGCAAGCCAAGCGCTACGGCGCCCGCTGATTCGGCCCCGGTGGAACCTGTGGAATCCATAAGACTTCGTCGTGACGAAGCTGAAAGACAAGCGCAGGAGGTTAGCGCCGATATAAAAAGTCTTGAAGAAATTCAGCAGAACCAAGTACGCCCTGCGGATTTGGTTGTGGTCAAAAAGGCCGGCGTAGCAATCTTTTCCAAGCCGGAAGACGGCGCGCAAGTGCTCCTCTCCGCGGATCAGGAAGACGAGTTTCAGATACTCGACGTCGACGGCTCTTGGGTGCATGTGCAGATTTCAGGCGCCTCTCGAGGCTGGATGCGGCGCTCTCAAGTGGAATTGCCGCCCAGCTATAGCGCAGCCGGAAGCAAAACTAACAATGCGGTGCCCGCGAGTGCCAACCTTTTCAAAGTCGCTCGAGAAGAAACCAATACTTTCAGCGGTAAATGGCAACCTCTGGTAGGAAAGACCGTGAGAGTAGTCTGGATCGAGCCGGCCTCAGCCGCCGCATCCAGCGCAGCAGAAAAACGAAAATTCGCAAAATCCCTTCTGCTGAAAGCCTACAACGACATGAATGCTTCGAATCCAACGGTCGCGGGAGTCGTAATTGTTTTCGATTCCGCTGACGGCGGACAAATCGCTGCCACCATGGAGAATCTAAAAGCGCTCCAGGATGGTTCTTTGACCGAGGCGGCCTTCTGGCGATCGTGCTCTCTCGACCCCCCCGAAACGTTTCAAGACTCCGCGAAATCTTAGAGCAAACCTCGATCCGCGCCACCCGTGGATTGGGACGCCACTCAGAAAAGTCCGCAGCGTCAATCTAGTTTTCGGAGATTGAAAACTGTACATCGCTTGTCTGGCCCTTTCGCACAACAACTTTCTTGGCCCATGTCACCGGCGCACTATACACGGGCCGGCTCACCTCAACCTGGGACCCAACATCTAGTACTTTTTGTTCTGAAGCGATTCGCCAACCCTCATGCCACGCCTCAATCTCGTACTCCCCGGGCGGAACGTCCGTCAGCTTGAAAAACCCGTGATCGTCGGTCACGGCGTAATACGGGTTCTTCACGACCAGAGCTTCTGCGTTCATCCACACATGCCCGGCGTTGCATTTCAAGTCCACAACCCCGCTCCGCCGCATCGCGATGGGGATGTACTGGTTTTGAAACGGAAACGGAATGTTGTTGGACACCGCGCCCGCCATGTGCACCGTGTGCAGGATGGCGTCGCTGCTCTTCACTTGCAAATCTGCGCCTTGTGCCACAAGCAGAATGTGCGGAATATAGCGGCAGCTCTTCTGGTCCAAATGCTGGCGCGCTTCCGGAAGATCCATCGCTTTGCCTTGGGTGATGTTCTTCAGATAGACCACGGTGTTGGCAACTCCGCCATCCGCATCGACGAGCAATCGCTCCAGATCGCGCGTTTTCTCCCCATCCGGATTGCACACCTCGGCATTCTTCGTTATCGGCAATCTGGGAATTTTCGGAATCGGACCGGCCCAACGAACGGTCCCGCTAATGGTTCCCGCGTCTCCCACCGTAATGGTGGTGTAGTCTGACTGAGCGGCAGCGCGCCCCGCGCATGAAACAGCAGCAAGGCAAAGCACCAGCCCGAATATTGCGCGCCTGTTCTTGATGAATATGCCCACGGTTATCTCCTTGCAATTAGACCCTTATGATCGGCCGTCTTGGATTTTTCTCCATAATCGGCCTGCAGTGTGCGCAAATAATGGACTAGGTCCCAAGCTTGCGCGGGCGTCACCCAGTTAACATACGACGGCATCGGTGTTCCGTCCAGTCCCGTCATGAAAATACGATAGAGATCCCGATCGGATTCTCCGCACTTGAAGCGTGTTCCAATAGTGAAATCGTACGGAACGATCGGGTTCTCCTTGCTGTCGCGAAGCGATGAGACGGAAGGACCATCCCCTCGTCCCTTTTCTCCGTGGCACTCGGAGCATTTCAGGGATTGATACACCTCGCTGCCGCGCTGGATGCTCTCGGGCGTAACGGGTGTTTCGGAGGCAATATCGACAGGTTTGTCCGGCTTTTCCTCCACGAAACGCCCCGAAAAAGTCTTCACATATGCAACCAAGTCCGCGCGTTCTTGTGGCGTTAGGGGGAACCAACGCGGCATCCCGGTCGTATCAACGCCCCTCCCAACCGTGTCAAATAAATCACTGTCCAGTGGAATACTTCCA
>Ga0209530_1000327_pt1 | contig 37369 bp, 30 predicted proteins | sample BlaSpr_A8_Ref_O1_FD_187987 | JGI IMG/M metagenome (GOLD analysis project Ga0209530, IMG submission 187987) | Forest soil microbial communities from Thunder Bay, Ontario, Canada - Black Spruce, Ontario site 2_A8_Ref_O1 (SPAdes) (version 2) | ecosystem: Environmental > Terrestrial > Soil > Boreal...
GTTGCAGAGATGCTGACGAAAAATCCCCGCCAAGGGAAGACGGAAGAAAATGCCGAATACGCTAAAAGCAGAGAATGACGTCAACATAGTTACGAAACCCGGTACGGCGGTTCCGAAGCTGCTGATCATAGATGATGATGAATCCGTTCGAAAAGTGATGGGATTCCGACTAAGAGATTCCTATAGCATCATCGACAGTGGCTCCCCTGAAGAAGCGTTAGCACTCGCGCTACAGTACAAACCCGACGCTATCTTGCTCGATCTTATGATGCCAAAATATTCCGGCTTCGAAGTCTGCCAGACACTTTCCTCACTGAGTTTCACATCGCACATCCCCATTGTGATCGTCTCTGGAGAGTCCAGCGAGCGATACAAATCGCTGTGCGAGAGCATCGGAGCGAAGGGCTTTTTTCAAAAGCCCGTCAACATCGAGGCTCTGCAAAAAAAACTAGCTAGCCTGATTGTCCTCAGCCACGAAAAATCCCAGCCCAAACCCCGGGTCCGGTTGAGGGTGATGCTGAGGCTTCGAGGGACCGACTCGACGGACACGGATTTTGAAATCGTCACGGCTACCGAGAACGTGAGCGCGAACGGCTTTCTATGTGGATGCTCGGCGCTTGTGGGGCTGAATTCCATTCTCGAGGTTTCTCTCGCCATGGACGGCGCGCCATCTGCGGGGAAGGCGCGAGTCACACAGGTAGACTGGCCGGGGACCGTGGGTCAAAGATGCGACTTCGAGTTCCTTGAAAAGCCTGTCGATTGGATTCTGCAATAAACGAGAGTAATGGCCGAAGGGTCGGAGATTCCGGGCCTTTCGGCAAGGATTTCTACTTCCCCCGCCCTTCGTTAAGCTTCGATGATTCGATTGCGCACCGCATAGCGGACCAGTTCACTTACGGTATGCATTTGAAGCTTGCGCATGATGTTAGCGCGATGAGTTTCGGCAGTCTTTACGCTGATATTCAGAAGCGCTGCCACTTCCTTGCTGCTCTTGCCCTCGGAGAGAAGCTGAATGATTTCTCGTTCGCGGGTCGTAATTCGACTCCTCGGCCCTTCCGCCCTTGGAGAAATACTTCCGCTGCTCGAATTGAGAATCACCTCGGTTACGCGCGGGGCGAAGAACGGTTTGTGATTTGCCAGGTTGTCTAGAGCGATGGACAGGTCGCGGTCCGAATCGGACTTGACGATGTAGCCTCGTATGCCGGCTTCGATCACGTCGCGGATGAGCTGGTCCGAATAGTGCATCGACAACATCAGGATCTCGGTTTTCTCCGATACTTTTTGGATTCTCTTGGCTGCTTCCAAACCGTTCAACTCCGGCATGGTGATGTCCAAAATCGCAATGTCCGGTTTGAGTTCCTTCGCTTTGGCCACTGCTTGCACACCCGTCTGTGCCTCTCCACAAATTTCCCAACCCTTCTTCGTGTCAATGATCGATTTGATTCCTCGCCGCATTAAGTCGTGGTCGTCCGCTATCAAGACCTTGATTGTGTTCATATGTAATTGGCTCCCCGAGTTTCAATTTCAAAAGACCTTTTACCGTGCCCCAGATAAGCCCCGCGAGCCATACGGTAATTACAGCAGATTCTTAGAGGTGTCCCCTGTAGGCGTTAGGCACGTTCAGTTTAGGACTCGAGATTTCCTACAAAACTGGAAGGTCCCGGGACTTCACCGAAGCCTGCTGTTTTCCTAGGCGAAATTAACTGAAAATATCTTGCTGCCCTCTACGGTGAGCAACATAAAATCTACACATGGCGCGAGGATGGGAAAGCAAGGCCGTCGAGAGTCAGGTTCAGGAGTTTGAATCCAAAGAGAACCGTGCACATAAGAGAGAGTTAACTCAGGCCCAGGTTGAAATTCGGCGCCAAAAGGAAATACTTCTTCTATCGCGAGCTCGCGTTGAGAAGCAGCTGCAATCCATCCAGGACGCGCGCTATCGCGAACAGCTCAGCCGCGCTCTGGCCGACCTCGATGCACAACTTTCGAAGCTAAACGGAACCGAGTAAGGCGCAGCCAGATAACAGTCAGCCCAAATTCTACCGATTTTGCAGGCCTGCAGCATAACCCTCTGCGCGATACGGCAATGGTGACCGCAGCCAATTGGGCTACTAGTTCAATCGTGCGGGCGCGCGGGGTCTGAGTCGTCGATGAAAACTACGCCCACGCCGTTTTGAGTTTTTTCGCGGCCCGCGTCGAAATGAACTACGGTTCCGCGCAAGGAAAGAATACTGGAGGCCGCGGGATCCCCGGTGGCTTCAATCACCACGCGCACTTCCGACTGCAACTTTGGCCGGTTGTTCAAGCAGAGGTAAGCCCCTTGCAGACTCAAATCTCGTACAGTAGCTTTCTCCTCGAACCGCTTACCGTCGTCAGATTGTCCACTGACAGTCGCGGTAAAACGTAACCGGCGTCGCTGCCCGCCTCGTGACTCGCGCATCTCCACATTTATGCCGCGCTCGCTCATGGTGATGGACATTCCCTCGGTGGCCGCCCAGGTAGCGGGGAATTCCTGCCGCGCCGCGGAAAGGAAGCCATCCACGGTCTTGTCGACTGAATCTGGGTCGTGGTGAAAGAGGACCAGGTTTCTCACTTTCGCTTCACGCGCAATCTTCACACCTTCCAGCCAGCTCGAATGGCCCCAGCCTTTGCGTTCTGAGGCGAGCTGCTCCGGGGAATATTGAGAGTCGTATACCAACACATCCGCATCCTGAGCGAGCTGCCGAAGATTTTGGTCAAATTCCGCCACACCCGGCTCATTGTCCGTGGCATAGACCACCGAGCCCCCCGAGGTCTCTACGCGATAGCCCAAGCATCCTTGCGGGTGGTTCAAAAATCTGGCAGTGATTTGGGTGCCGTTGATTTCCCATTTGTCGCCACCGGTGATTTCATGAAATTCGCGGGCCGCCGTCATGAGGCTAATTTCCACCGGAAAATACGGTTTGGCGAGCTGCGCTTCAATCACTTGGCGAAGACTGTCAGGCCCCAGATATTTTGACTGGAAACTATAGAGATGGAAGCGATTCTGTGCCTGAAAGAAGGGGTTGAAGAACGGAATACCTTGGATGTGGTCCCAGTGGTAATGCGTAACAAGGATGTGGGCATCGATGCCCTGGCCACCGTGCGCCTTCGTCCAGCGATTCCCCAGCATCCGCAATCCCGTTCCACAGTCCAGAACAAACCGCGTGCCGTCCGGGGCCATTAACTCAAGACAAGGCGTATTGCCGCCATAGCGCCAGGTATCGCGCTCGAGCGTCGGCGTCGAGCCGCGCACTCCCCAGAAGGTCAGTTTGGCAACGTGGTGGGTCATCGCCGACGCGAATCTTAACGCCTCCCGCCTGCGCTCCATCGCAATTTCAAAAGCTTCGGGAACTGTTGCAATGGTAGGCGGTGGCGGCGATTGAAGTCAATCCAGTTTCATCTGCAAAGTTCATTCCGAACTCAATCGTTGTCTTCGGTCCTAATCAGTCACAAACGGCAATGCCGGCCCTGTGCACCAGCGCGGCCTGCGAGTAGAATTTAGGCCATGCAGGCGCACTCACGCGGACAGGCGGGGCACAGCCACGACCATGATCACAGCCATGGCCTCGGCGGGCATGCGCACGCGCATCTACCGCTGGAGGGCATGACTGGCATCCTGGGCGCAGCAGTCGTAGCCACGTTTATCCTCGTGGCAGTCGAGTTGGCGGCCGGTTACGCCGGCCATTCCATCGCGCTGATCAGCGATGCTCTACATAACCTGACGGATGTCCCGACACTTGTAATTTCCTGGCTCGGCATGCGTTGGGCCAAACGCCCGCCGACGGCTGAAAAAACCTACGGCTACCATCGAGCGGGAATTCTTGCGGCGTTTGTGAATGCAATGCTGCTGGCAATCTTGTCGCTCTTCTTAGTCTATGAATCCGTTGCGCGTCTGCGCCATCCGGTGGCAGTCCAAACCGGGATCATGCTATGGGTTTCACTCTTTGCCCTCGTTATCAACAGCGGCATCACGCTTGCCGTTCACAGCGGCCGGCATGACCTGAACATCCGTGGCGTTTGGATTCATAACCTTGGAGATGCGCTTTCGAATGTGGCAATCGTACTGGGTGCGCTTTTCATTCGCTGGACCGGAGCGCTCTGGATCGATCCGGTCATCGGCATGGGCATCGGCGTGATGGTGCTTTGGTCAGGAATCGGCATTCTCCGCGAAAGCAGCCACATCCTTTTGGAAGGGCTGCCTCGGGAAATGCGGCTCGATGCTGTGGCTGCCGCAGTGCTGCGTGTGGAAGGCGTGCAAGAGGTTCACGATATTCATGTCTGGACTTTGGGAACCGATTTGACCGCACTGTCGTGCCACGTTTGCATTCCCGACATGCATATGGAGGATAGCGAAAGAGTCCTCAAACAGGTCCGTGACGTGCTGGCACAAGACTTCAAAATAACGCATACCACCATCCAATTCGAACGCGCAGGATTGCCCTCTGAAGCCGGGCTCTATATGCCTGAACCTGCCCGTCGCTCAGAATTGTAGGAAGATCTGAGGTGCTTGCCGATCGGAGTGGAAGCAAACTTCAGAGAGGCGACTGTAACGGTGTGCCGCGCTCTTGATTAACTCTTAGTGTGGAATCTGAATCGAGTTCGTTCGCAGCGATTGTATAGCGGCTGCCTGCCGTGGTTATGTACACAATCCTGTCGTTAGAGTGCGTGAACGCCACGGCCTGAATCCACCTCCCGTCATTTAGCACCAGGGTGAACTCTCCTTCATCAGGAATCGGAGCCTGCACTTCCTGGTCCGCAGCACTCTGCGGAGCGTACGAATCTTCCTCAGCAGACTGCGCTTCCTGGCCTTGCAGCGTCACAGCATTGGCATTCTGCGATTGGTTCCGGCTTGATTGGTCAAGAGATTGATCGCCGCCTGTTTCATCCGCGTCCGCCTGATCGACGGTCGCTTGGTCGGAAGCCTCGTCGCCGTTGGTGGGAACCCAATACGTCCCTCCGCCATAAAGCAAATAATATCCAGTTGTCCGGAATGGGTTTCTGGGCGACGGATTGCGGACCGGTGGGAGCTTGGATCCTCCGTGGCCGGACAGGCCGATTCCATCCGGACGCGCAACGCTAGACGCAGCGAATGCGCGAACGGTCGCCTGATTCGACGTCGTTGTCCGCGCGCGGCCTGCGTGTGGACCCACCAGTACGGAAGGAGCAGGACGCGCCGCTGCTGGAGCCGAACCGTGCGAACCGCGCTGGGCCCGCGCAAGAGGACAAACTAAGAGGCCTGCAACAAGAATCGTGAGAACTGGCCCGGGTTGAAGCCTAACTTTCAAAGCTCTTCTCGCTCTCCTGATTTGACGCGCCCCACCGACTCGCGGTTGCTCGAATTCCACACTTTGGCCCACCACATCCGTTATCCTCGCCAAGAGTCTTCATCTCCGCAATTTAGGGGAACTAAGCGCGCCCAGTGGTGTCTATACCCTGTGGTTCACCTCTTGGACGTCTGCGGGACGTGTACCTACGCTTTTCCCTTAGGGCGGGATGTGCTATAAACATGCGTTCAAAGGCCTGTCAGCTATGTCACAGCCAAATGGAGCGAATCATCCGGCAGACCAAGTGGAGTCCCAAATCGGTCATGACTTGCCGAAGCATGAGCCGGAAATTGCATCTGCGTTCTGCCCGAGTTGTTCGGCCCGTTTGGCGCAGCGAAGTTGCAAGTTGATTTGCCCCGCTTGTGGTTATTATATGTCTTGCTCTGATTTTTACTGAACAAGGCCACGCGAGAAGGTAAACTGTGTGTCTTCTTCGTATCACAAATAGGGAAAAACGGATTCAAGACTTCCAGGAGGCGAGAACGTGGCACTGAGGATGACGGATCAAGAAGTGAATGGCGTTACCGTGCTGGAGATTGAAGGGCGCATTGTGCTGGGCGAAGAGAGCAACGCGTTTCGCGAGAAAGTGAAAAGCCTGCTGGCTGCGGGCAAGAAAAAGATCGTGCTGAACCTCGCGAACGTCGGCTACATCGACAGCGCCGGTCTTGGTACGCTTGTGGCCACATTTCACAGCGCCCGCTCGCAAGGTGCCACGCTGAAACTGGCCAACCTGGGTTCGAAGTTTAAGGAAGTGCTCCAGGTTACGAAGCTCATGACCGTGTTCGACACCTACGACAGCGAGGCTCTTGCCGTCCAAAGCTTTGCCAAGTAACCCGGGCGGAAGCCTTTCGATTGCGGCCCAGATCAAACTCTGGGCCGCGCCTGTCTTCAGTTATTGATCGACCTTTCCTTCAATACTATAGATAGCCAACCCGCTTAGCAGCTTGGGGTAGAAGTCCGTGGATTTTTGGGGTAGAACGTCACCGCCTAAAGCGATTTCGATAACCTGCTGCACACGCACCGGATTTAACAAACACGCCAATTGCGCTTCGCCGCGATCCACCGCTGCAATTGCAGTGTCGATTTCACGCTCGTAACTGACGTTGCTCTCCGCTACGACAGCTTCGGCGGTGATGCCCAATCCTTTTTCTAAAATCAGACGGTGCAGCAAAACCACATCCAGCCCACGCTGCGCTTCAGACAGATCCGGCAATACCGTTTCGAGATCCACGTCCCTCCGCAGCAAGAATAAATAGAATGCCCCTGCGCTCCCATCGATCGCGCCTGGATAAATACCGATAGCCCGGCGGCCATGATTCTGGCCTCCCAAGTCTTTGCGGAACTCGGAGTAGCTTGTTACGCGTTCTTCGAGCGTCAGAAACGGATAAGAATACCAATCAAAAAATGGCGCGAGTGCTTTGCGGAATTTCTCGAAGTCAAAATTCGCGACACCGCGAACCAGGCGATGGGTGGGTAGGATGGTTAATCCCCTTGAGTGCGAGTTTATAAACGTCATCATCGCAAATTCGTGAGCGGCGAGGGGATCGATTCTTCCGAACTGCGCGCGGCATTCGTTGCGGAAATTCAGGGCGGTCTCGTAGCGATGGTGGCCGTCTGCGATTATGATTTCTTTATTCGCCATGGCAACTTGGATACGGCGGATGAACGCGACATCAGCGACCGGCCACAGCCGGTGCTTCACGCCGAATTCATCATGGACTTCGAACGGAGTGGGTGCGCGCGCAATTTCTTCCAGGTAGATGTCAATCTGTCTGGGCGCATCATCGTAAAGCATGAAGAGCTGGCCGGTCTGGACGTGTGTGTGACGCAGCAATTCAATGCGGTCCGCTTTGGGAGCGGAGAGTGTGCGCTCATGTGGGAAAACGATCCGCGCGTCGTAATCCTCCAAGCGGCCCAGCGCGACGAATCCGATTCGCACCTTGCGCGTGTGCGTGCCGGGCACCAGATATTCCTGCGAGTAAACATACATCGCAGGCTCCGGGTCTTGGGTCAAAATCCCTTGTGCAATCCATTCCTTGATTTTCTTTCCCGCGCGCGTATAGACATTATTTTCGCTGGAATCATCAGCGTGCGAGACGCCCTTCTCGATTGCAATCAGATTGTATGGACTCGTAGCATAGTACCGCTCCTGCATGGCGGCAGTGATTTTGTCGTAGGGTTGGGTAACAACGTCGCCCAGCTTCACGCGATTGGTATCGTATCGCAGGGCGCGGAAGGGATGAATTTCTGCCATGGGGCCTCTCGTAGCGGTGCGAGCGCCGCAGAAACAAAACATTGTAGCAGCGAGCGCCGGCTAGTTGTAGCCCATCGTTCCGGAGCACTTTTGCGTTCGACGAACGTGAAAGGTGACAACTCTGATCGGTCCGCATAAAATCTGAGAGTTCTTGTAGGACTTTCCATAGGAGCGGCGCGTATGTCGTCTGAGGACAATCGCTTCTCGGCTGTGCGAGCCCTGATCTTCGACCTAGACGGCACGCTCATCGATTCAAAACTGGACTTGGCGCTTTCGGTCAATGCCATGCTCAAACGCATGGGCCGCGTGGAGCTAGCGCACGAAGAAATTTTCAGAATGGTAGGAAATGGCGCGCCCGTGCTCGTTCGCCGGGCGTTAGGAGCAGAAACCGCGAGCGATGAGGAAGCCGACGCGGGGCTCGCGTATTTTCTAAGCTATTACCGCAATCACATGCTCGACAACACGGTGACCTGTCCAGGCGTTCGCGAAGGATTGGCGCTCCTGGAAAATCATCCCATGGCTGTCCTGACCAACAAACCTGTTAACTTCAGCCGCGCAATCCTCGATGGCTTGGGTCTCTCGCGCTATTTTCGAATTGTTTACGGCGGCAATAGTTTTGAGAAGAAGAAGCCTCATCCTATGGGCGTGGAAACTTTGTTGCGTGAACTGGCGGCAAAGCCCGAAGAAGCGATGATTGTCGGAGATTCCGAAGTTGATATTCAGACGGCGCGCAACTCCGGCATTTGGGCCTGTGGAGTGACTTACGGTCTTGGAGCCGAAGGCCTGCGCTCGTTTCCGCCAGACCTAATGCTGGACAGCCTTACGGAGCTCCCCGCGTTCCTTAACGGCCGCACGATCTGAGCCACGCCTCATTTCTTGCCGTATACGCTTTTGTACCACTCCCAGGTGCGCTGTAAACCTTCCTCGAAATGAACTCGCGGCTCGTAGCCGAGCACTTTACGTGCCAGCGAAATGTCAGCCTGAGAATCGCGGATGTCACCCCCGCGCGGCGGATCGTATTTAGCCTGAATCTTTTTCCCGGTGATTTTCTCAAGAAGCCTTAGAACTTGATTCAACGTGATGCGGGCCCCGGTGCCGCCGTTAAACACTATTCCGGATGCGCCTTTGGCTTCGCACGCGCGTAAAGTTTCATCCACGATATTTTCGATAAAGGTGAAATCGCGCGATTGCTCCCCATCTCCGTACACCACCGGGGACTGCCCCTGTATCACTGCCAGCATGAACCGCGAAAGCACTCCCGAATAATGCGAAGTCGGATCCTGCCGGGGACCGAAGACGTTGAAGTAGCGAACGCAGACATTCTCGAGGCCATAGACGCGGCCGAAAACCTGCGCGTAGAGTTCGCCGACATATTTTGTGATCCCGTAAGGAGAAATCGGGTTGGGCTGCATGGCCTCGGTTTTCGGAAGCGTTGGGGTCTCACCATAGGCGGAGGAGGAAGCGGCGTAAACCAAACGGCGCACTTTGGCATCTCGCGCTGCCACCAGGACGTTCAAAGTGCCATCAATATTTATGTGGTTCGTCTCGATGGGGTTTTCCACTGAGCGTGGAACCGACGTCCGCGCGGCCAAGTGAATCACGTAATCGGCACCGTGACATGCCGACTGCACCGTTGCCAAATCTGTGATGCTGCCTATGCGGAGGTCGATCTTCTCGCGAACATCGCTGAGGTTTGATTCCTTTCCCGCGGAAAGATCGTCCAGCACTACCACCTGCTGGCCTTGGCGAACAAGGTCGTCCACGATGTTTGAGCCTATGAATCCGGCGCCACCCGTAACCAGGTAACGCATTCAGGGAATCTCCTTGACCGGCAAGCTGCAGGGAATTGGTGTCTCGGAACGATTTACTATAGCTTGGCACAGCGCGGCGGGACATAATTATTTGTCTTCTTATCGGTGAGCTAACTCAGTATCGAGATCAGCGTGTGCGGGTCTATGGCGACGAAGGGCAAAAAATTCCGTTGGCATCTGGGCCTCACGGTGTCCTTACCATTCCTCATCTCCGTCATGTTCCTGCCGGCTTATTCCGCAAGAACTCAAGATGCCCCGGTCGGATTCGCTAAAACGAATGGCAGCACGAAAGGTCCCGTCGACGAAAAGTCCATGCCTTTCCGCATCGGCGAAACATTGAACTACCACGTTACCTGGGCAGGATTCTCAGGCGCCGCCGCGGTAGAGTTGAGCGTTCCGGAACATCGCCGGATTCTTGGCTGGAGTACTTGGCATTTTCGCGCGTCAGCCCATACGTTGAGGCCTTTCAGGTCTTTTCTCACTGTTGACGACCAAATCGATTCCTATGCCGACGCCACAACCCTCGAGAGCCGCCAGTACGAAACACATCTCAACGAAATGGGAAGTGTTGAAAATCAGATCTTGCATCCTTCTTCCATAGGCCAGCCCCACCGGGCTGGCATTCCTGTGGTTGAGGTACTTCCGGGCACGCTGGATCCGCTTGGAGCTTTATTCGTGCTTCGCACCGTAGATTGGCGGCAGACAACCGAGTTTCGAGCGCCAGTCTATGATGGAGAGGATCTCCTCGAGGTTCGCGCTCGTCGGGAAGTACCGAATGAAACCATAGCTGTCGACGCGGGTAATTTCTCGGCCGCGCGCATTTCTGTACACCTCTATAAACAAGGCGTGGAGGTATCACAGGAGAGCTTCACTATGTGGTTGGCTAACGATGTAATGCGGACCCCTGTTCTGTTGCAGGCCGAGCTGCCCTTGGGTAGCGTGAGAGTTGAACTGACTTCCGCTTGGCGGTAATTTGTAATTTCCGGAGGCCTGCCAGAATTCAGTTTTCCGGCATGACCCAGTCTTCAGGTGGAAAATCAATTTGCCAGAACGTAGGCGAAGGGCTTAAGAACTCAACTCCCATCTGCGCCTTTCCCGCCTGTGTGTTCCCCAGGTAAACGATCCGGCATTCTTCGGTCTCTTCTGTGGCATTGTTGGATACAAAGATCGTTTGGTTGGCGACAACCGGAGCTGCTAGTGAGATCAGTGCGCCGTGTGCGTTGACCACAAGAGTCCGCGTCTCCTCGCTAAAATCCTGATTCTGCACGGTTTTCCCGTTCACCGATATTGGCACGCTCAGAAGTACCCGCATGCTGCGGCGGCGGCCTGGATCGGTGATCCAGTTCTGCTTTTCTTTTTGGGTTGTAAGTGGAGCGCCCATAATCGATACCGTAACGTTCCACCGCGTTTGGGGCAATAGGACTATCTTACTAGCTGCCTTCTTGAGTAAACAGGGCGAGAAACGGGCCTGCAAAGCCTGCCATCCGAATCATAGGCCGCCGGACCCACGTGCGGATCAAGGCAGGTCAGCAGTTGACGATTTTTTCGCGATGTTGCTTCACATGGCGCGTGGCATTCCGTGTATCGACCACTAGCTTGGCATTTTTCACGATTTCATTGAAATCATAACTCGAGTGGTCGGTTGCAATCAGCACGCATTCATAGTTCGCCAATCGCTCGGGGGTTAATTCCACTGATCGCATTTTCGAGAAATCGTAGTGGCGCATCTTAAATAGCGCCGGAAAATACGGGTCGTTATAATCCAGCAGCGCCCCGCTTCCCGTAAGCAATTCGAGCAGTTTGAGAGAAGGAGATTCCCGCAAATCATCTACATCCTTCTTATAGGCCATTCCCAGCAATAGGATTTTCGATCCCTTCAGACTCTTCTCTCGCTCGTTCAATGCTTTCGCCAATGCATCCACCACGTGATACGGCATCGCGGTATTGATCTCGCCGGCAAGTTCAATAAAACGCGTTGCGAAATCATATTCCCGGGCTTTCCAGGAAAGATAGTAAGGATCCACGGGTATGCAGTGTCCCCCCAAACCCGGTCCCGGATAAAACGGCATAAAGCCAAAAGGCTTCGTTGCGGCGCTGTCAATCACTTCCCAGATATCCAGATCCATCCGCAACGAGAGCTGCTTCAGCTCGTTTACCAGCGCGATGTTCACGCAGCGGAATATGTTCTCGAGCAACTTCACCATTTCCGCCGCGCGCGTGGAGCTCACCGGAACCACCTTCGAAACGATCTGCGCGTAAAGTCCCGCCGCTGCGCGCCCGCTAGCAGGATTGATGCCACCGACTATCTTGGGAATCTGTGCCAGGCCGTACTGTTTATTTCCAGGGTCTTCGCGCTCGGGAGAAAATGCCAAATAAAAATCCGTTGCCACATTTTCCGACCCCTCGCCTTTTGCAATGGGACAGTGCAACCCGCCCTTTTGCAAAATCGGCAACACGAGCTCCTCGGTTGTGCCGGGATACGTCGTGCTTTCAAGAACGATTAACTGATTGCGTTGCAGATTCGGCGCGATCGATTGCGCTGTTTTTTCGACGTAGCTCAGGTCCGGCTCCCGGCGTTCGTCCAGCGGCGTGGGCACGCAAATGAGCACCGCGTCCATTTCGCGCAACTTCGAAAAATCCGTAGTCGCATCAAACCGCTTTCCTTGAACGTGGTGCTGGATCTTATCGGCGGGTATGTGCTGGATGTACGACTGCCCGGCGTTGAGTTTTTTTATTTTTTCCTGGTCGGTATCAAATCCCGTCACTCGGTGACCCACATCCGCGAAACGCAGCGCCAGCGGAAGGCCCACGTAGCCGCACCCGATGATGCCGATTTTGATGTCCTTCCCTGCAAAAAACTCCGGCTTACGTTCCACGGCCATCCTGTTCTCTCTCTTTACGAGTTATGACGGCTGCTACAAACCTCAAGAGCCGCAAAGTAAGTGCAATTCACTATAACAAGAATCCGAATGAGCATAAAGATTGGTGCGCGCAGGCGTGCGAAGGCTGCAATTCGCGTTTATCTGCCGACATCGCGAGCTGCGCACAGCTCCGCACCCGGCTATGTTGGTCCACTTATATTCCTCTTGCGGGATCTAGGGATTCAGACGGCAGTTAGTAAGCGTTGCGGCCGATCACGGCGGATATAACGGTCAGCACGATAATGCGAAGATCGAAAAAGAAGCTCCAATTCTGAAGGTAATATAGATCATATTCCAGGCGCTTCTGGATGGAAGTGTCCCCTCGCCACCCGTTCACTTGCGCCCACCCTGTAATTCCCGCCTTTAGCCAATGCCGGTTGTTGTACCGTGTTATGTCGTTCAAAAATTTCTGAACGAAGTGCGGCCGTTCCGGTCGCGGGCCCACTACACTCATATCGCCCTTAAGAACATTGATGAACTGCGGCAGCTCATCCAGGCTCGTCTTTCGCAAAAATGTGCCAAGGCTTGTTCGCCCCACATCACTCTCAGTGGTCCAGTGGGTGTCGCTCTCCGAGCAGGCGCAAACCTTCATGGTACGAAACTTCAGCATGTGGAAAAGTTTCCCGTTAAGTCCCAAACGGTCCTGCCAGAAAAACACCGGCCCGGGCGACGTGTACCAAATTCCCAGCATGATTAGCGCGAACGCGGGCGCCGTCACGATCAGCACCGAAGCCGAAAACACGATGTCAAATGCCCGTTTCAGGAGATTGTAATCCAGCGATTCGGCGGGGGTTGAGGTCAGGTCGAGCATTTGCATGCGCCCGAGCTGAAAAAGCCGTTCGCGCGCCACAATGCCTTCCCCCAGATCCACGATGGCGCGCATAGGAATTCTCAAGTGTTCTAGAGCTTTCAGTATCCTCGGCATTTCGTGAAACTCCGCTGGATCAATCGCAATTACTGCCTCATCAATACCTTGTTCCACGTCCAGTTCGCCCAGCTCTTCCAGTTCGTGCACGGGCTTATCCGTGACTGCCGCCTGCTGTCCGGGCAAACGTACAAACGCAGCCACTTCGCAAGATACCAGCGGCACCTGTTGTAGGCGGAATACAGCCCTGTGCGCGAACGTATCGGCGCCCACAACTACCAGGCGAACTCGCTTACCGTCACTGATCTTCAATCGAACGTAGATCCGAAAGCATGTTCGCATGACGACAGTCAAAAACAACAGAAGCACGGCCCAAATGGCGAACAACCCGCGCGGAAAAATAAAATCCTGGCTAAAAAAAAGTGCGGCAAGCAGGACGGCGCTGGTTACTGCATTCGCAGCCAGGGCCGCACGCGTGCCCGTGCGTTCTCGGAATAGCGTGTCAACGTTCGTTACGCCGTACTGCTCAGCCAGAATCGCCCAGACCAATGCCGCCAGAGCCAATAATCTGAAATGGCCGAAAGAATCAAAGTCTGCCAAGCGCTCGAGACTCTTCCAGGCATTGGTCCACACCCGCCAGCCTAATTCGAAGGCTAGGAAAGGAAGCAGATAAGTTACGACTCGAAGGCAAAACCGATAGTATTTCAGGCGAAGAATCATTGGCTGGTAGATGGAATCCCTTGCTCTGCGTCTTTCGAATTTTCGCGAAATGAACGCCTACTGCAATCGAAGAACACGTTCATCCCATTTGACAAGCAAAGCGTGGAAGGAGCTTTGTCTCTAGCGTAGTAGTTCGAGAGCCTCGAACTTAGTTACTTGTGAAGCGGCGGGTAGAAGAGAACCCCACTCAACCCTCTACGATTTCTTCTCGAGCAGGCGAGAGCGCGGCCGTGCATAAAGTGTTCAGGAAAAGTTCGTCGTAGGTTTGCAGCACGCTGCCCTTGGTAAAATGTTGTTCGGCGTAAGCGCGCGCATTGGCCCCAAGCACGCGGCACAGTTCGGGGTCCTTTCGCAATGCAACCATCACGGCGGTGAGGGCTTCGGGATTCTCAGCCGGCACGATCACTCCACACCTCGCCTGGCGCATTATCCGAGCCGCTTCGCAATTCTCGTTCACGGCTGCGACGATTGGGCGTCCTGCAGCCATATAGGTCAAAAGCTTGCAAGGAATCACCGCATCTTCCATTGCCGCGATCTGGTTTAACAGAAGCGTGTCCGCGGCTGCGTACATCTGCGGCAGAGCGACAGCAGGCTGCAAAGGCAACAGCCTCAGATTAGGCGCACGAGCTTCCGCGGCGTGTCTCAGCGCCGGGAGTTCTTCGCCTTGGCCCACAAGAAGCCACGCTAAATTTCTGTCGCCTTGTGACCTTTCGGCTGCGTTCACAACATTCATCAGGTTCTGTTTCTTCCCCATATTTCCGCTATGAAGGATCAGGAATTGCTCGCGCAAAAAGCCATTTTCCCGCCGGAATATTCCATCGGATTCTACGGGGCGAATCTGTTCGGTGTCACCCCAATCGGGAATCAAACGGAGTTTTTCGGGCAGGACACCGCGAGCGATGAGCCTATCGATGAAACCCTGACAGAGGCATACCACCGAGCGCGCCTTTCGGTATACGAACGCCTCGAGCGCGCGTGCCACGCGTATCGCCAGGCCTTCCTTCAAGATTCCTGTCGCCAGCGCGGCATCGGAGGCCAGGTCCGTCAGCTTGATAACGTAAGGTGCCCGTTTTATTTTTCCCAAAATGTAAGCGGCGAGCCCCACGGTCGGAGGAGGACATGAACAATAAATCACGTCGCACTTGCCGGTAAAAAGTCCGGCTACGAACGCAGACATCGTGAAAGTGAAATCGTAGGCGAGGCGCTCGATCAGGCGACTGGCCTTGCGGGGGATGTAGTGCGCGACGCGATGCACGATGACGCCGTTGATGATTTCTTGGCGGTGGAGAGAGCCGCGATAGCCGTCCCACACCCGCCACTCCGGATAATAGGGAAATGCCGTCACCACTGTTACCTTGTGGCCCTGCGCGGCCAGATGTTCACACAACCCTGTTGTGAACGGACCAACAGAAGTCTTTTCCGGTGCATAATTAATTCCGATGACTACAATGCGCATGAAAGGTATCAGCAAGGCCGGGAGCGTATTGATTGTTTCTAACGCGCGGCCACCAACGCAGTGTTCGTTCTCGCTTTCGTTTTTTCTCGGCCGAGTTCCTGCGCGATCCATCGGTAGGTGATCGCCAAGCCGCGCTCGAGCGAAATCGAGGGCTCCCAGCTCAGCGCTTTCCGTAGCAGGCTGTTGTCGCTGTTCCTGCCCCGGACTCCTTGTGGTTTGCTGGGATCGTGGCGCTTGAGCAGCTCTTTGCCGGCGATAGCGCAAACCAGATCTACCAGCTCGTCTACGCTGATCAGCCGGTCGGTGCCCAGATTCAAAGGCTCGCGACAGCCCGACGCCATCAGTCGCACTAGTCCTTCCACACAATCTTCTACATACATGAACGATCGCGTCTGCCGGCCATCGCCCCAGAGATCGATGATCCCGCCGTCAAGCGCCTGCGCTACTTTGCGGCAAATGGCCGCCGGCGCTTTCTCCCGGCCGCCATCGTAGGTTCCCAGCGGACCGTACACGTTGTGGAATCGCACTATCCGAGTCTCAAACTGATAGTCCTGCCGGTAATATAGGCACAATTGCTCCGCAAAAAGTTTCTCCCAGCCGTAACCCGGCTCCGGATCAGCCGGAAATGCGTCGGACTCTCTTAGCGGTGTCACGGCTGCATCCGTTTGCTTGGACTGCGCATAGACGCATGCCGATGAGGAAAACAGGAAACGGCCCACATTCTGTACCCGGCTTGCTTCCAGCATTTGGGCGTTAATCAAAATGTTGTTGCGGGCGAGTGCCGCGTGGTTGGCGGTGATAAATCCGATTCCGCCCATGTCCGCCGCGAGATTGTAAACCTGCTCGATTCCGCCTCGTGTGGCCAGCAGACAATCCTCAAAGCCCCGAAGATCCAGCAGCTCAAATTCGTCCGCCGCCGACGTTTGATATTCCGGGTGTTTTAGATCGGCTCCGCGAACCCAGTGGCCGTCGGCCTTCAGGCGATTTACGAGGTGATGGCCGATGAACCCGCCCGCGCCGGTAACCAGAATGCGAGATTTGTTTTTCATACCGTCATTTGTCCTTTTTTAGGAAAGTAATGTTTTAGAGTCGGGGAACAAAATGGATCAGATTTTTTTCGCTACAATAACTAGAGCGTCCCCTCGACCCGCGCTGTTCGCCATACCTAGAAAAGGAAACAGGAGAATCTTCGCGGCGATCATGGCCAGAGGAAACAGCAGAGGATTTCGAAGCTCCCGAGTCGGCTTACCGCGCTGAAAGAACACAAGGACAATCAGGGAAGAAGCCAGCCACGCGCCCGGAGACACTTGGCGAACTTTGACGGGGGTAAAACCTGCATTACGCAACAAGCGGTCCAATAGATCTGTGGAGAAATGCGAAATATGGAATGGTACGTGCCAATTAATCCAGGAACGAGAGAACAAAGATCTCTGCCAGCTTCTGCTGTTCGGGCAACTGATCCAAATTTCGCCTCCGGGCTTCAATACCCGCGCAGCGTCCCGCAGCATTCGGCTCGGATCGGACGAGTGTTCCAGAACGTTGGATAGCACAGCTACGTCGAAGAGCGCTGCCGGTTCGAAATCGCCGATGTCACATGTGTGGACCGTGAATCCGTCGGCTCGTGCCGCCGTCGCCGCTTCTTCGCTCAACTCCAGGCCTGTAACCTCAAAACCATTTCGAGCAAAGATCTTGAGACTACGCCCTTCATTGCAGCCTATATCAAGCAGGCGCCCCGTTCCTTTGAAGCTATGGAAGGAAACATCGCCATCCGACCATATCCACAACCGGTACAGAAAGGAATCCAGGAAATACCCGCGCATCTTGGTATAGAGAGTTCTTTTCTCTCCGCGAAAGTTGTAGTGGTTCTCATAAAGATCTCGGAGCTCCTTTGGCCCAGGAAGCGGATAGATCTGCTCCAGCCCACATTCCACGCATCGCCGGATATCATACGTTCCATCGATTCCATAACGCGTGTCGAAGAGCTCGTTCAACAATTCTTCGAGTGACCCTCCGCAATCCAGGCATGTACTCTGGCGGAGTACGCAGTTTTTCTCCTCTTCGTAGAGGAAGCCGGTAGCCGAAAGCTGATTCATGGAGTTTTGTATTACGGAATTAGGCAAGTCGCGCGCGCCTACTTTTTGCAAAGAAGTACCGGCTGCCAATCCTGAGGTCCCACCAGCATTTCCGCCGTCTGAAATCCGGATTCGCGAGCAGTTTGGAATAAGAACTCTTCTTCATAAGCAACCGCTGCTTCCGGTACGGCCAGCGATTCCACGCGCGCGTTACCCATCTTGAATCGGAACGTGTGGCGATCTCCGAATGTCGGTGGCGGATGGTCCATCGAAAAGCAAAACATGGCCATGGAGCAGCCCGGCTTCAACACCCGGTAGCTTTCGCGGCAATAGTTCATCATTTCCTTTTCCAGGAGGTGCGTGAACAGCGAGGACGAAAAGACGAGATCCACGCTCGTATCCTCCAAGGGAAGTTCGTAGTAAGCGCCGGCTCGCCCTTTTGTGTTATAGGCTTTGCTGCCATGCTCGGAGCGATGGAATTCGAAGCGCGTGCGATCGAAATTCGCGCGGCACCAATTCAACATTTCTTCGTCGATATCAATTCCAATGTATTTTCCGGAGAATGTTTCATACTTGAATTGATAGTCTCGCAGTGGATGGGCAAATCGCCCGCAGCCGCAGCCAATGTCCACAATCGTGGAATCAAGCCGGAACAGGCCCGCATGAAAGGCGTGGGTCCAGAAATCCCTGGCCTCGTTCAAGTAAAATATCTGGTTTGCGAAGAGGCGGTTCCCAACGCCCACTCGGATACGCATGTGATTGGGTGGAATTCGCGAGAATTCTTGGAACATGCGGTTCGGCAATAGATCGAAGGAATTTAGTAGCATCTTGAAGAGCGGGTTGTACGTCAACCGCGCCGCGGATGGTATGACTCGCCGGATTGCTCGATCCAGTTTCATTCCTCGTTCCTGTGGATATTCACAGCGCCCTGCTTCCCAAAAGCAGAGGGAAACGATGCTATTTTAGAAGGGAGTCTTTGCCAGAAGTTCGTTGCGATCGGAACTCTTTCCGCCGATCTCCTTCAAATCGTAGCCCCATTTACGCAGTAGCTCACGGCATTCTGTTTCTACGTCGGCGCCATGAGTCGCTAAAAAAAGTACGGGATGGAATCGTTGAAATACTTGGCTGGACCCTTGCAGGGCAAGCAATTCCGCCCCTTCAATATCCATTTTGATGAAGTTTGGTGGAGCGATCCTGCCGCTTTCAACCAGAGAATCCAGAGTCGCGGTTGCAACCGTTGTACTCCCTCCCTCCGCCAGATGGCCCATCAGACCGCTGGCCTCGATTTGGAAGTGCGCTTGCCCCATCGTGTTGCTAATTGCAAGCGGAAGAACCTGCACGTTTCCGGCATGATTCAATTCCAGGTGCCTCCGCAAGTAGGGAAGATTTCGAGGCGCCGGTTCGAATGCAAATACCTTTCCGTATCCAACCAGCAGGCTGGAAAGGAGCGAATAAAATCCGACGTTGGCGCCTATGTCGTAAAAGACCGACCCAGGCCACACCTCTCGAGCAATGATCTGCTGCTTGTCATATTCATAAGACCCTAGCCAGCAGCCGTGAGTAGCGGAACCGCTGATCCACCGTTTGCCGCGAAGCGGTCCTTGCAGAATCGGTAATATCAATTCACTGGGAACCAGCGCCAGAGGAAGCCGCGCAAGTCTTCCGAGCCTACTCTCGCTTGAGAGATTCGGAAAATTCATATCGGCGCGGACTCCGAGGCTCGCCACACTACATTGCGGCTGACCAGTCCCTTCTCCAATCGCAAGCTTCCAGAAAGAACGAATGCGAGCACGAACGTGATGAAGTTATCTTCAAAAGAAGACCTCGCAACCCATATGAAAAGCACAAACACAACGGCAGACAAAAGCGCATGATTTTGCATTTGCCCGGCAAGGCTCGCGGAAAATTTCATAATGATCACGGTCGCCAATGGAAGGAGCAGCAGGCTGAACGGTCCAAAATTTGCATAACACTCTCCAAATTGCGTCACCGCCAGGCTTCCCAGATTGCCCGGCTCGTAAACCGCCGCCATACGAACTGAAAACCCTGATGGCTTTTCTGGGTAGATACTTCTAGGAACCAGAAAATAAAGGACTCTGGCATAGGATGCGCCGTATAGATAATCGTACTTCGTTCCAAAGTCGTTGATCATGTGAAGCAGGATCATGGTATCGACGCCTTCGAAGGCGTCCATCAGTGAGGTCACCGATCTGTTTCCGAGATCGCCTTCGACATATGTAGGAATGTTTTTCCCAATCGCGCTAAGGTCACTACGGAAATAGTTCCAGGCGCTGAAAACGGATATCAAGACCGGAGCGGCCGCAAGCAGAATTACAATCGGCGTTTTCCTCCGATAGAGCCAGCACGAGGCCGCGAACGACAACAAATAAAGAGCGAAGAAAATCCGGTTTCCGGTCATGACAATCTGCAGCAGAAAGAGGAAAAAAATAACAATCCAAAACAGCCGGTCATACTTGCGGCGTTTCATTTGCGTGTGCGTAAACAATGCCGCCCCTGCAGTGAAAAGAATCTGATTCGCCAGCGAAAACTGCGAGAACAACACGTGCCAATCACCCAATCGCGCCACTAACTCCTCTTGCCGGTTGTACCAGTGGGAGACGAGGAAGACGCCGACTCCCCCCACCATTTGAATCATCGTGGCGTAAGTAAAAATAGCCACACCCGCCGTCACGATTACCGCCCTCTTCAGACTCGACTCATTGATTGGGGCTCCAAACCTTTGCCGCGATTCACCGGCCGTAGGCGTGAAGAAAAGCACGGCCAGGAAAGAAAACAGAAGCGACGCCCATACGACAATGATCGGAATGCGAAATTCTCCCGTGGAGAGATCAACGTGTGAATAGCTGTCGTTTACTTCGTAAAAAGAAGGGATCGAATAACCGCCGTGCACAACAATCAGCGTCAGCGGCGCAAGAATGAAAAAAGCTAGTCCGAGAACCCAGCCCAAAATCGGTGTTAACGCCAATTCATTGTGGCGCAACTTCACCAGTGCCCTCCAGAAACTTCCTAGAAGAATTGCGATCATGAATAAATATAGAATTCTCATTCGAAGCTGAATGTAACGAGGTAGTTTATGCTTTTGGCGGCACTGCAGAGTTCAGCGAAAAGGCTTATGAAGTTACAATTCTTTCAAAAAGATTTAGGTACTTCCGTGCCGCGTTTGCCCAGGAATAATGCGAAATAGTCCGGCGATTGTGAGCGGCCTGCGCCGACGCTGTTATCTTATCGCCCCAACGCAACAGGATCAGCGTGGCCAGTTCTTGAACGTCTAAGGGACTGAATAGATTTAATTGCAGTTTCTGTCCGAGTTCCTCGTTCGGCGCGATCCGCGCAGCTATAATCGGTGTGCCCGCTGCGGCCGCCTCCAGGACCGGCAGGCAGCTTGCTTCATAGACTCCAGCGGCAATCAAAAACTCCGCCTTTTGATACAATCCGACCAAATCCTCAAAGGGCACCTTACCCAGGTAGCGCGCGTAATCCATTCTTTCATTTGAAATGAACTTCGCGATTGCGGGTCCAGCAGAGAATTCCGCGCCGGTCATCACTAACGGAATCTTCATGCTCTCCCGTACTTCAATCAGCTTGAGAGCCTTGAGCACGGTTATATGGTTCTTATGCGGCCAAAGCTGTGCAGGATAGAATAGAAATCTCTCCGGAAGATCGTAGCGTGCGCAAAGCTGCGAAGTATCTCGCCGTGCCGCAAAGTCTTCCACCATTACTCCTTCCGAAATAGTCTCGATACGCTCCGGCCGCATATCCGGGAAATGAGACAGAATGTCTGCCTTTATGAACTCGCTGCTCGCTTGCAGATAGCTCGCATACCGGGCGCTCAAACCGTACGTAATGTTCCTACTCAGCCTTTTTTCCCAGGTGAAGAATTCCGGATAATGGACATGCTGAATGTCGTGCATGGATAGCACCGCCGGCCTGCGTGTATGGAAGCTCTGCAACACGACGCTGGGCGTGTAGATGATGTCAGAATCCGAATCCATCTTTGTCTGAATTCCCCGATAGGACAGATTGCTCGCGATCCGATAAAATCCCCGGCTGCCCGAAAGCAGTCCCGCTTGGCACAGCCTTTTTCGCAGGGCCAATGTTCGGTCGTTGGTGACCACTATTTCGAAATTGGGCCATTTTTCAAATTTCGCAAAGAGCGACTGATTCGACTGCGTAACGTATAAGATGAAGCGGTGCCCGTTTCCTGCCGTTGCAAACCCGTTCAGTAGCCCCAGAGTGAATGTGTTTAACCCGCCCACGTAAGATGGGTCGATGCGCAGGCAATTAATCCCGATTCGCATAAAAGCGACGGATCTGTCCGATCACAAAAGACTGATCTTCCACCGTCAAGCTGTACGAAGAAGGCAAGGAAATACCTCGTTTGTGGATGCTTTCGCTGATCCGAAAGTCCTGGCCTACATTGCGGATGTGCTTGCCGTCTGCGTAGCAAGGTTGCTGATGAAGAGGATAAAAGAATCCGCGCGTTTGAATTTGTTGACTGGCCAGGAAAACGGAAAGCTCTTCTGCCCGGTCGCAAAGGAACGATGTAAACCAAAACACCGGCTCGCACCGCGAGTCAGTTTGTACCGGGAGAAAGTGCTCAAGTTCGCGCAGTTTCTCCACGTAACGATCCCGAATCTCGCGCTTCTTCAGCACAATGCGTGGCAATTTTTTCATTTGTGCGATGCCGATAGCTGCTTGCAAATCCGTGAACGCGAAATTAAATCCAATGGCCTCGTGAATGAACGTCCCTTTCTTCTTGCGGCCGTGATTTTTAAGCCGGTAAGCCGCTGTCGCCAGTTCGTCGTCGTTCGTCAGCACGACACCGCCCTCACCGCACGTGATCGTCTTGTTGCCGTAGTAAGACAGAATGCCCATCTCCCCGAACGTTCCGACGTGTTGGCCATTAAACCGCACACCGATGCCTTCGGCAGCGTCTTCGATTACTTTCAATCCATGCTGGCGGGCAAAGGTCATCACCGCGGTCATGTCGGCGCTTTGTCCGTAAAGATGAACCGGCATCACCGCGCGAGTCCGGTTCGTCACCAGCGTTTCCGCCTTCTCCATGTCGATACAAAATGTGTCTTCCCGGATCTCGCAGAGCACCGGTTCGGCCCCCGCTAGAATCACCGCATTGGCCGTGGCCGCGAATGTCAGGTTGGGAATGATGACTTCATCTCCGCGGCCGATTCCAAGCGCCCGCAGGCAAACGAACAGGGCTGCCGTTCCGTTGCACACTGCAATGGCATGCTTCGCACCCGTCAGCCGCTCCGTCAGCGCCTCGAATTCGCGTGTGAGTTCGTGCTCGATCACAAACGTCGATTGAATTACTCGTTCGAGTTCGCGAAGTTCGCAGTCATCAATCCATGGTTCGATTTGGACGACGTGCGCAAGCGCAGTTTGGCGTTCTGAATTCGCTATTTTCATTTGTACGGTTTCGGAAATCCGAAAAGCGTGCGGCATAGAGTTCTTCTTCCTTGCAAGGGACTGCAGCGCAAATACATGGAATCTGCCTGCGTCATAGTTTGCGCTCCAGTTGTTTGTATAGATATCTCAGAAATCTTTTTCCCAGGGAGGGGCGAGGGTGAAGGCGGCGAAGTTCGGCGAGAAAATAAGGATCGGGTTCTAGAGAATCAGTGAGGCGGCACGGGAAACCTTCACTTCGCGCTAGAGCGGCTTGTGGCGTGGACGGACGGCGGCAGTGCACGCCGGAGCCGTCTAACCCGATGTTATAAACCTTGGAAACCGTGGAAACCACTGCGACTGCATCATGCTTGAAATGCGCGTAGGCCCAACGGATGGCCCAGGAGTCAATCGTGCCCGACATTTGCAGGCCCAGCATGTAAGTCAGATCGGCCCCGCCGCGATTCAAGAGTTCCTGCTGATTTTTATTGTTTAGAAATTCTGCGTAGTCAGAAACCTCCCAGTCCACGCGTTCCCAGCGGTCTTTCCAAGTACCCCATCCCCAGGAACAGCTGCGGTGCGAACAAACCGCATCGTATCCATAACTTTCCGGCATTCTGACCGAGTGACTGAAGCCGGTTACCGAGAATATTCTCGTCTCCTTCTTGTAATGATTGAGAACCTCATTCATGAAGGTCAGAAAATCCGGCGCGGTCAACAGATCGTCTTCCATCACGACCTGGTGGTCATGCGTGCGGAATATTTCAGTGACCCCGTTGATTACTGATTGCGCCAAGCCGGAGTTTAGTTCGCGCTGAATTATAGTTACGGAACGAAAGCCCTCGATGGTCCGAAGATAACGTCGTACTTCGTTCACCGGCGCGCTATCGGACTTGTTTTTTGCGCCATCGGAAAAAACAAACAACTGGCTCTGCAGCGCCAGGTCGTTGGCAACAAGAGATTCCACCGTCCTACGCGTGTGTTCCGGACGGTTGTAGACAAATAAAACGACCGGTGCCAAATCCTGTTTCAAAACGCCCGGAGAGTTTCGGCGGTGCAGCGAGCTCGACAAAGTCTGAGTGGCAATATCTTGGGGCTTGGCCAGCCGGGCCAAATCTGACGCCTGTTGCCAGGGTTTTCGTGAAACTTGGAATAGAAATCCCAGGGCTAGGACCCCCGAGTATATAGCGGCTGAAACCAGCATGCCGTACACCGCTCCCTTCAAGCCTAAGAGTCTCACCAGCGGAATCCCCAGGAGCAAAGTGGCCGTGCCGCTGGCAAAATATGCGTAGAACACCACTCTGGGCATTTCCGCCGCTTTTAGCGCATCGTTCATGGTGTTGCCAATTCCCATCAGCAGCGGCAACAGAGCCAGCAGGAACAGCAAGGGGACAACGCCATCGAACTTTCCCGCATAAAGAACGTCAATTACGGAGCGCCCCGCCATCCTGACACCGGCTGCAAAAAGTCCTGTCGCGCAAACCGTCCCCAACCCGACTCTTCTCCATAGTGAGAAATATTCTCCCATTCGCCCGGCTGAAAAATGCGCAGCCAGCGCCGGCAGAACAAGGTAATTCACGGCGATAAAAAGCTGATCTACAGGGGTCACCAAAATATAGATGGCCTTGAGTTGGGCCACATCCTTCACCGACAGCAGCCCGGCAACCAGCCAGTAATAACCCTGCGTCGTCAGCTGAAATACGAAGGCGGTCGCCAAAACCCACTTCGAGTATTTCCAATGCTCCTGCCAGTAGCGTGGCTCGGTCTGAAGGAATTTGTTTTGGGGCTTTGAGATCGATAGCTTTGTGGCGTAACCGGCGCCACCCGCGATCCATCCCAACGCGAGGATTAAGAAAACGGAAAAGCTGTTCAGCAGGTGGAAGTGAGTGGTTAGCAAAACGCCGGAGACCACCGAAACGAAAAACACGAAGGAGACTTTCGCGGCGAGCTCCGCGCGTCCCTGAACGTAGAAAACTCGCCGTAAGAATGAGCTTGAAAGTAGCACGCCGACCGTCAGTGCAAGACCAAGCAGCGCGCGGGAATCGAGATGCGGCGCGAAGACGTTGAGAATGACGCAGGCGGACAGCAAGCACGCAGTGAGAATGACGGCGACCAGCGCGTTACTTTGCGCCATCAAACTTATATATTCCTGCATGCGCTTCCGGTATCGCCCGGATCCGTACACCGTGCAAGGCTCGAGTATTGCAGCGTTGTGAAGGCCGCTTAGAAGCGTATAGATCGAATAGGAGAGCGCGAACATTCCGTACTCTTCCTTGCTTTGCGTGCGAGCCAGCATCACATTGATTAGAAAAGTTCCGCCAACGGAAAAAGCCTGGTCTGCCAGGCTATATGCCAGCGGCATTGCTTTCGAGACATTAGCCGCGGCGCTTGGCGAAAATTGCCCGCCTGGAGTTCGCGGGCTGGTCGCCAACGCCGGATCAGCAGCCGGGTCAATCGTGCGAAGATTTCGATCTGCGGTTAACGTCGGTGCGTTTTTCATTGCAGGAATGCGCTGTCACGCAATCTTGATCGCGAAGAGCGGGGGACAAATGTTCAGATTCTTTCGATATCCGCAGTTTCTACTTCCACCGAAGCGGCGCGCGCAAGCAAGTCAATCGATACCACCACACGGTTGGCTTTCTTCTTGCGAATTAAAACTCCCTCGGCGCCCTGAAGCGCGCCCCGCACGATTCTTACCGTTCTGCCGATTTTCAGGTACGGATGCGGCTCCGCCCGCAATTGAGGAAGCAAGGTATTTCTCAAAAAATCGATTTCCTGGGTAGAAAGCATCGCGGGATGACCGTTAAAACCCACTAGCTTCACTACGCTGGGAACTCGTAATACGTCTACCCGGTCCCGGAGGCCAATTCGCACGAAAACATATCCATCGAACAGTGGCAGTTGGATTCGCTTCTTGCGGTCTGCCCACCTCCGAACGCTGTCGTATACCGGCAGGAAATGCTCGATGTTTCGCTCGAGAAATTGTTTTGCGACCTGCTTCTCGTGATTTGCGCAGGTGTAGACTGCGTACCAGTGAGGGTCTGAAAGCTCAGCGGGATGCAGTAAGAATCTGTCGCCGGAGAGAATCGTAGGGTTTGAAGTAATCATCAAGTTCTACCGTGTTTTATTAACGGCCTTCGAGCGACCGGCACAGCTTCGCCCCGCGGCTTACAGGGAAAATTCGTCATATCCCGTTTCCTGCGAGTCACTTACACAGAGAAAGCAGCTTACCGCCCCCTGTGAGACCCGATCGCTTTCTGAATGGTTCCCGAAACAACGCTGCCTCGTCCTGAACTATTCTGCGACCTACGAAACATCCCGATTTTCGCCGTCTGAAATACTTCGCGCGCCAGTATCTTGCGCGGATCTTGCGTGTCGATTTCCCGCCAGTTGGACGCCAGGAAAATCCAGCTCATGGCCCCGGCCACCGAAAGGCAAGTCCCCAGAATTGTGATCAACAAGCGCGGTGGGTAGGACCTCCTCTCCGGCACCTCGGCTGGATCGATCACTTTTACGCTGGGCGTCTCTTTGGCCTCTTGCACTTTCGCGAGTTCGTTCTGCTGCGTCAGCGTTTCGAAAACGGCTTCCTGCACTTTTGTCTGGCGGTACAAATCAGCGTAAGTGACGCCCAGCAAGGGAAGCTCGCGAATCGATGGATACGCTGGACCAGCGGATTGCGTGCTCGTCTCGGAATACCCTCTCAGATCTTGCAAGCGTCGCTGAATCTCATCTACCCGTGCCTGCGTGGCGCGAACCCGCACGTTGCCGGCCGCGTAAACCTGTTTCAAGCTCTGGAGTTCCGTCTGCGCCGCAATCAACTGGCCCTCCAGCGTCCCGGCAGCTTCGATCATCGCCTTGCCCTGCGCCTCAATATTTATTGCCGTGTTTTTGCTGGCGAACTCGCTGAAGTTTTGCTCCGCAATTTCCAAATCGCGGCGAACTTCGACCAGCCGCCCTTCCAGGAACACTCGCTCCCGGTGCGCCGAAGAAGTATTTAGTTCCACCACTACGGTGTTCAGCTCCGTCACATATGCCCGCGCCAGTTCAGCAGCACGTTTCGCATTGTGGTCGGTGACTGCGATAGTGATGATCCCGCTCTTCAGGTCTTCTGCGATCTGCGTGTTTTCTTGGAGACGCAGTCTCGCATCCGCTCGAATCTTCGATCCATATACCTTCTCGAGGTCAAATTGCGTCACCAAACGGTCTTGAACCGTTCTGGTCAGCAAAATCGCCGTAAAAAGAGCTCCCGTGCTCTTCAGGCCCAACAGATCTCCTGCAATGTTGCCAAGCCCTCCCCCTTTTCCCGACAGGGCCGCCATCATCATCAAGCTTGATGATTGGTTTTCCGGCGGCATCAACCGCGTTGTTGAGTTGTATCGCACCGGAATCACAAACGCCGTCAGTAGCGAAGCAAGAAGTCCCACCCCAGCAACGCGTCCCAGCAATTCACGCCGGTTCCAAAAAAGCCGGACTCGCGCAATGTTTCTTTCACGAATTGCTCTCTCATCGATCGCTCCCGCGTGATTTCCGTTATTTTCGGAAATCTGCGCCAGCAACTCCTCAAAATTGGCAGACTCGGTCGCCATCAGAAAAGCCGCTCCCACCGGCCAAGATACTCTTCTGTACTTTTAGTCATCTCGTCTCGCCCGGATAAAAACCCAATTCCAAAACTGTCGTAAAATTTCTTTGCACTCCTTTGAACAGTATCGGGAAATGCGAGATGTGCTCGTACTGCACCTGAGCCTTCGCGTAGAATCCTGACTTCAAACCGATTTCGCTTCGAATTCCGTAGTCCTGCCACTCACCCCCTCCGGGAATGAAGTCAGGGCTAACCGAGCTGTGCTTGTACACAAATTGAACGGTGTCGCGCGGCGATATCCAATAGCTTGACCACAGCTGAATCGCGCGCCCCTCTCGTCCTACGGTGTTTCCTATCAAATTCCCGTCATTGGTGTAACCGTCGCGATACAGTGAGTTCCAATAGTTCAAGTGTCCGTTGGCCTGACTCGGACCGACGTCGGGAGATTCGGTCGATACTGCCTCCATGTGAAAATCGAGCTTGGAAATTCCGGGAAATCGCGTCAGGTAAATGCCGGGTCTATATGGGTTCTTGGCCGGCTTCTGCCACGCGATGAAATCGTCATCGGCGTACACCTCTCCGTAAAACACAATGTAGTTTCGAACTTTTGGAACGTAAAAGGTCCAATCCATTCCCGAGTGACCGTCGCCGGGAATGGATCCCGCCGTTGTCGGATTGTAGCCAAAAAAGCTATACAGAAAGTTGGCGGGCGTTAACGGATTGCCGCCTGCGCCGCCAATCGTTACCGTGCGCCCCAAGCCGATCTCAAGGCATGACCACGGCTTGAAACTGATCTTGTTTCCGTAAATAAACGGCCGAGGAATAAAATCGTGCCCTCCCAGCCTGCCGATAAATTGATCCATGCGCACCGGGCCAAGAAATCGAAAAAATCCCGGCAACTCAAGCGGTTCCGGATTCACCAGCCGAATCATGTCAACGGGAGCCGCATTGTCGCTCCAGATTAGTGACCCGCCGGGTCCCGGCCCCCAGGAAAAACTCTGCCTTCCAACCGCGATTTGCCAGTTCTTTACGTCCAGCGTGATGTAGGCATCGAGCAACTCCGGCCGGTTGATCGCTTTTACCGGAACATCGGGCGGCTCGGGAACCATGTCGACTCCGGCGATGGTTTCGCGGACCGCAACCGACGGCGCCGCAGCCGAAGGTGCATGCTGGTATTCGGCCCGCACGTAAATTGCCAGCGGGCCCGCTGCCGCGCGTGCACTTCCCCCGGCTTGTCCGTTCATTCCGCGTTCAAACGGACGACCGAAGTCGTAGGAAATCGTTTGTCCGAAGTGATAACTGTCTGTCAGAGGCGGCCCGCTGATCGACACGATTCGCGCGTAAATAGACTCCACGTTCGCCGTGAAATTCCGTCCTCCACTCAGCAAATTCTCCTCGTAGGAAAATTCCCGTTGCAGGCTGGCTTGCAAATCGGCTGCGCGCGCGCTGGGGTCTGGATCTTGCTGCAAGTTTTCGTCTGCTTCTTCTGTCAGTCGCGCGCATTCCATGCGCGTCCACGGTTGCATTCCAGCCATCGAAGTCGTCACGTAACCAAGCGCCGCCAGTTTTTCCAAAACTGGATACACCCAGCTATCCAGTGGCACGAATGTGGATCCCATGCTCTGCCGCTGGCGGTGATTTTCGCCGTAGTCGCTGGACTCCGCGTGTGTTTCCCACGTTGCTCCATCCAGCCCCGCGTCGTGATGCGTGCGATAAACATGCTGCCCCACAAACCATCCGATGGCGCTTCCGATCAAAACGTCCGAAGGGAAGTGCTGCTTCGCGGTCAGACGCGACATGCTCACGGCTGATGCCATTCCGTATGCCAGCACGGACGTCAGCGGCCCGGGATATTCGTGCGCCACAACGCTTGCAATGGACCACGCAATCGCTGCGTGGTCCGACGGCATGGAACTGCCGCCCTGAAAAAAGTTTCCCCGGTAATCATTCGTCAGTGGACCTTGCCTGCCGAATGCGTATTCCAACGCGGTAGTCGCAGCGAAGCTGTCCGCCGCCGCTTCTCCCGCCAGGATTCCGGTCTCGCGTTTGTGTTCGTCGTGCGTGATGCGGCCCCACAGGTAAAATCCGCCGGCAAGTCCGGCCATCGAATAAAGTCCGTAGTTCGAAAAATTCGCGCTGTATTTTAAACGGCTCGGAGAATTGGAGAGGTGCTTGCTGAACTCCGTGTCGGTGGCGAGCAGACCGCCGGTTACCAGACCGAACGGCACCAGCCATTCGGTATCGGATAGCCGCAACCGAAGTGGGCTCGTCCACATCGCTATTTGGTCCTTCTCAATGTTTTCAATCAGGCGCAACCCCAACGAATTCTCGTTTCGTTCAGGCTTTGGGCTCGCATCCGTCACGCTGGAGGACTCTTTGTCCCGCGCGTGATCTTCTTCGGTGCCCGCACCATTTGCCGAAGCCGCCTGAGGCTTGGCGTCTTCCTGAGCCTGCACGCAGTCCCCTACGGCAAATGTTTGAAGGGCAAAAAGAAAGCAGCAATTCATCACCAGCCTATTTCTCCTTCGATTCATCCCAACTTTCTCGCTAGAACCGCACAGCAATAATGATTGCGCTCGCCACGGATGCTGCCGTTTGCGCGGCCAGGAAAACGTTTTGCCACTGCACCCCACCGCCCAGCGCCCTTTCCGGGACTACCAGCGTGTCTCCCGGTTCGAGCACCCGAGACATGGAGTCTCCGGCCCATGCACTGCTGCTCGAGCCGATCACCGAGCCATCCGCGCGAATCACGAAGATGGCCTTCTTGTTTGCCAGTTGCGTGGGGCCGCCGGACTGGCTCAAGTACCATTTCGCACTCTTTCCCGGCCGGAAAGAAACCGCTGTCGGATTGAAGACTTGGCCCGTCACCATCACGAAGCTCGGCCGCTTCGGTATCAGCAGAGTGTCGCCGGCTCGTACGTTGATATCGGCATTCGTGTCTTTCCAATGATCCACATTTGAGGAAATGCGAATCGTCACGCGGCCTAGCGGAGGGTTGCTGTTCAACAACTCGAGACTTGTCTGCCACTGCTGCAGCGCCATTTCTTTCGCCTGTTTTGCCTTCGGATCCGCATCCGGCAAGAGTTGCAGTGTGGTTTGAGCATCCTGTACCCGCAGGATCATTTCGTTCTGCCCTTTGGCTTCCAATTCGCGCACTTGCGTCCGTTGCAATACCGCTCCGTATGGGTAAGCGTCGGATTGGAATCCCCCCGCTCGCTCGATAATTGAACTCAGCCGCTCGCCGGGGCGAATTCCATACGTACCAGGGTTTGCCACTTCGCCTTTCACGCGGATGGAAGCGCCCAAATCGTTCCAGCCCGGAAGCTGCCCGATGGTGAGCACGTCGCCGTTGTGAAGCGCGACATCTGCCTTCGGGTCTCCCGCAAGCGCGGCGGTGATTGCGATGGTTTCGTGTTTCGCGGTGAGTTGATTTGGCGCCGAAGTCGGATTCGCTGCCCCGTTCGCGGCCTGCCCGTTTCCCACCCATTGATAATGGGTAAGGTCCGCGGTCTGAGTTTCCGCGCTGGGAGTCAGCCCGCCGCCCACGCGAATCAAATCTCCGACCTGCATGTTTGTCGTTAGTGGATAGCGTCCCGGCTTGGCCACTTCGCCTTGTACGTTTACCGTGGCTGGTTCCACTGCGTCCGGGTTGCGGTGAACCAGCAGCCGGTCGCGAGGCTGCATCAAAATGTTTTCCGACGAATCGCCCGCCAGTGCTTGATCGAGGTTTACGCTGAATATTCTGACTTTCCCATCCGGCAAGTAACGAAATACCTGGGCATCCTCGGTCTGCGCGTCGGGTGCAAGGCCGCCCGCAAGATGCACGGCATCGCTCAAACGTACTTGGCCGGAAGTTCGGTAGGTTCCCGGTTGCCGCACATCGCCCCATATGGAAACGGCCGGAGGATTCTCAAAGTCAAACCTGCTGAAAATTCGAATGGTATCCATCGTTTGCAAAAGCGGCGCTTGCGAAGGATTTTCCAGCGCACTCGACAGATCGAAACTCTCCACGCTGGGATGGAAATCGGGAGCATTCAACCGAATGATCTCCGCGTACTGGTTCGACGGCTCCGGCAATAAATCCTTGTAGGACGAAATCACATCCGTCACGCGCATATCCGCGCGATAGGAATAACGCCCCGGCCGGATCACGTGCCCTTCGAGGTACACCGCATCCTGGTTGTATGGCGCGATGGGATAAATGCGGATGCGGTCGCCGTCGTGAATTTCGAATGCTACAAGCTGCTTGGTAACTTCCGAAGCTTGATCCGTCTCCGGGATATCCACGCTCAGCATCGTCTGCTTTTCGTGCGCCAGAATTCGCTGAACCTCAATGTGGCGCAACGCCGCGGTGGGAAGCAACCCCCCCGCTAGCTCCAGCACGCTGGCCAGATTTTTCTCGTCGCGCAACTCATAGATTGCCGGCCGCCGAACCATTCCTTCCACCGTAATTTGCGCGCCGATGGGAGGCACCAGCACTGTGTCGCCACTCTCAAGCCGCAAAATGTCCGTCTTCACTCCTCGCAACAGCAGGTCGTACACATCCACTATCTGCACGAGCTGATCGCCCCGGTAATGCTTCAAAATCCGTAGTGAGCCCCCCGCGGTTGGTCCCCCTGCGGCAAACAGTGCGTTCAGTGGAGTGGAAAGCGAGCTTACGTCATAAGCTCCTGCGTTTTTTACGTCGCCGACGTCGTAGATACGAATGGTTCGAAGGCGTCCGAGTGATACATCCGCGGACACGTCGCGAAACTGAGTTCGCAAGATCTGCTGCAAGTTTTCCTGTACCTCAGCCAGACTTTTTCCGCTTACCAGAATGGGTCCGACTTCCGGAAGGCTAACGCGCCCCTCGTGATCTACCGTGCGATAAAGTCGCTGCGAAACACCTCCCCAAAGGTTGATCGACAAACCATCGCCTGGCCCCACTACGTAATCGGGCCCAACGGGGAGGTCCATCGGGATCAGCTTCGAATCGCGCGCGCCATGCGCGAAAACTTGCATCCCAAAGCGCTGCGGAGTCACAGGCTGCGGAAGCGCTTGCATGTACATGTCGTAAAGCGAAGGAATATCGTTGTAGGGATTCGCCGTTCGGACCAAGTCCGCTGGTCGCCCCAGCACCTCGCGAGCATTCGGAGGCTTGGCAACGGAGAGTTCTTCAGGCGCCATCCCGTTCAAGCCGTTACTCCGAGGTTGAGACCTGGTCGAGCCCTCTGGGCGGTAGGTGCTGGAGCCATTCGGTTGGTAGGTCGTGGATTCCTCTATTGCGTTGCGATTTTCCTCGCTGCTATCGAAGGGTTCAGGTACGGATTGATTTCTGCGGTTTGTCTGCCCCACGGACAGTTCGCGAGGCGTTCCATCGAAAACGAAGCTGTCCGAGGATTGCCTAGATCTCGGAGAATCGTCCAACGGAGAAGAAATTTCGGAAGACTCGCTCTCCGCCTGCGGAGTTTGCTGATAATCCGTCTGGGTTGTTTGCGGGGAACCATAAGAATCTCTGGCGGGAGGATTTGCGGGTCTCGACTCCTCGCCAGGATTTACAGGAACGCCGCTCTGAGGGGACGGCTGCGCACTCTCGGTGGGGAATTCTGAATGTCGCGCGGTGCAGTCAACGTCGAGCTTCGGATCGCAGGATTTCGCATTTTGCAAATCCCGCTCGCGACGCCGTCGGGCATTCGCCAACTCTTCCTCCTGATTTTGGGCTAGCCATTTCGTTCGCTCCTGAACCAGGAGTTCATGCTCTCTGGCTACGTCCGATTCGGGATTTAACTTGGGCAGCAAATAGCCGTAGCGCTGGACCAGCGCGGTTGCCACCGACCGGAACTGGGCGTCTTCCTCCAGCCGCTCGAAAATTGCGTCATTCGTCAGATCAGATTCGCTGATGATCTGGCCGTGCTCGGTGGCATCCTTCGCCACCCAATATTTCAGCGCGACCATCAACCCCGCATCCTTGAACAGCACCGCTTTGATTTCTCCCGCCGATGCCGCCACGCGGCTCAGATTCTCCCGGCCGAGCTCAGAGCTGGGCATCGGAGCGCGCCGTTGATCTGCTGCTTGGGCCATGACGCTGGGGCTGTTTGCCGCAACACAACAGCCCAACAGCGCCGTCAGGAATACGGCGAAACTACGCCCATGGAAGAAAAAAGATCTCCGAAGCGGGACCGTGAGCTTCATTCTCCGCCTCGCGCTGACATTCTTCGTTCCAGGTGGCCGCTAAGCTTGTCCTCCAGCATTTGTGTATCGGCCTCGATCATCACTTTCACCAGGTCCCCGAACTTCGTGCGCGGAGCCCATCCCAGTCTTTTGCGCGCCTTCGAAGCATCGCCTACCAGCCGGTCGATTTCAGTGGGCCGGTAATAGTCCGGGTCGATTTCCACGTACGCCTGCCAATCGAGTCCCGCCTCTTGAAACGCGAGCTCCAGGAACTCCCGCACCGTGTGCGTTTCCCCCGTTGCCAGAACGTAGTCATCCGGAGCGGCCTGCTGCAGCATCTGCCACATTCCTTCAACGTATTCCGGCGCGTAGCCCCAGTCGCGCTGTGCTTCCAGATTTCCCAGATAGAGTTTTTCCTGCAGTCCATTCGCTATGCGCGCTACCGCGCGCGTTATTTTGCGAGTCACGAAGTTTTCACCTCGTCTCGGAGATTCGTGATTGAACAGGATCCCATTCACCGCATAGAGGCCGTAGCCATCGCGCGCGTTCGCGGTCATCCAGTAGCTGTACAGTTTTGCGCAACCATACGGACTGCGCGGCCGGAAGGGCGTGCTTTCATTTTGCGAGCTCTCGCATGCTTGTCCGTACATCTCGCTGCTCGCCGCGTTATAGAAGCGCGCAGGAATTCCCGTCTCGCGAATCGCGTCCAATAGCCTCGTCGTTCCCAGCGCTGTGATGTCGCCAGTGTATTCGGGAATATCGAAACTCACGCGCACGTGACTCTGCGCCCCGAGGTGATAAATTTCGTCCGGTGCCAGGCGATACAACAATTTTGCCAAACTCGTCGCGTCTGAAAGATCGGCAAAGTGAAGATAAAATTGCGCGTCGCGCTCGTGCCAGTCGGCCAGCAGGTGGTCCACCCGGCTGGTATTGAAACTGCTCGACCGGCGTTTGATCCCGTGAACTTCGTAACCTTTCGACAGCAGCAATTCCGCGAGATAGGAGCCGTCCTGCCCCGTCACGCCGGTAATCAGCGCCCGTTTGGTCCTGCTCTTGAGCTCTCGAGTCATTGATGCGTGTCCGGAGTCTTGCTGAATTCGTATTCGCTACTCGTTTTCGAACGCGTTGCTGGTTCGATACACGACCTCAAAGTACTTCCCTCTGAAGGAATCAATCTCGTGCCACTCCCTGTTCCATTCAGGCTTCCCGGAACGGAACAGTTTCAGGGTTTTCGGTGGTGTGATTGCAAGCGCTTGGCCAATGTCATTTGGATTCTAAAGATCATCTGTAAGGTTTTGCCCTACTTCGTTGTCATCCCATCTCGCTTGCGTTATCCTCGTTTTTAATGGTCGACATTCATTGCCACATACTTTCAGGCCTCGATGACGGCGCAGAGTCGGTCGATATGTCTCTCGCCATGGCCGAAATGGCCGTCGAGGACGGTATTACCCATATAGTTGCTACTCCACACGCCAGTCCGAATCACGAGTTCGTTCCCGAATTGGTAAAAATGCGCCGGGATGAAATTCAATCTCGCTTCGAAGGCCGCCTCACTTTCGCAACTGGCTGCGATTTCCATCTCAGCTTTGAAAATCTCCAGGAGATTCGGCGCGACCCTTCTCGTTTCACACTCAATCAGAAAAGCTATCTGCTCGTGGAGTTCGCGGATTTTTCCATCCCGGCGTCGATGGACCAGGCCCTCCACGAGCTGCAGCTTGCGGGGCTTCGGCCAATCATCACGCATCCGGAACGGAATCCTCTTATACGTACGAAACCAGAGCGGTTATTCCGTTGGCTGCGGCAGGGATGCTACGTGCAGGTGACAGCGCAGTCTTTGCTGGGAAGGTTCGGCAAGGCGGCGAAGATCGCGGCGGAAGAGTGGATCGATGCGGGGGCGGTGCATTTCCTGGCGAGCGACGCGCACAATATTTCGTCCAGGCCGTTACGGTTGAGAGAGGCGTTCGAATACTTGGAGAATACGCAAAGTGAGGAAGTTGCGCAGGCGTTGCTGGTCGATAATCCGATGGCGGCGTTCGAGGGGAGGGCGCTGCCGTTCGTGCCGGAACTAGATGAAGATGCAGGGTTTGCGCCGGGTGCGAACTCACCGAGGCGGCGAAAACGATTTTGGTTTTTCTGAGTACTCCTCATGAAATTAGCTAGCGGAAAAGCTCCAGGATTTCTTCGTAGCGTTTGAACGGAGGAATCAGGTAGGCCCCGGCGATACCGTAGCTTCTTGCTGTGCGCGCCCAATCGAGCATCCTGCGAGCGAGAACGAAGCCACGGTCGCGCGCGGCGTCCCCTGCTTTTTCCATTTCGCGTAAAGTGGCTTCCGGAATCACGATTCCTGGGACTTCATTGTTCAGACGCAGAGCTTGTTTGTAGCTGGTTAGCGGCCACAACCCCACGATCACGGGTACCGGCGATTTTCCGCCCATGCGTTTTAGAAAGGCGTTCCAATGCTCGGGGTCGAAGATGGGCTGGGTCATGGCGAAGTGCGCGCCGGCTTCGATTTTTTCCTCGAAGCGGCGTAGCTCATCGTCGATGTCCTCGGCCACCGGATTGACCGCTACGCCAATCGTAAAGTTTGTGGCGCCGCCCAGGCTTTTTCCGGCCCAGTCGGTTCCCTGATTCAAGCGCGCGAGAACTTTCACCAGGCCGATGGAATCCACTTCGTAAACTCCGCTGGTTTCGGGGTGGTCGCCGAGTGAAGGCGGGTCTCCGGTGATGGCGAGGACGTTGCGCACGCCGCCGACGGCCCAGGCGCCCAGAAGCATGGCTTGCAGGCCGATGATGTTTGCGTCGCGCGTGGTGAGATGGGGGATGGTTTCGAAGCCGTGGGCTTCGAGGGCCCCGGCGAGAACGAGGGCGTCCATGCCGACGCGCGCGAGAGTTCCGCTATTGATGTCAATGGCATCCACTTCTCCCGAAGCGATGACGCGGCCGGCCTGTTCGACGATGCGCTCGACGGTGACGCCCTTGGGCGGATCGATCTCGACGGAGACGACGAATTTCTGTTCCTGGATTTTGCGCCAGAGCTTGCTGTCCGGTTCGCGCGTGGCGATACGGCGAAATCTTTCGGCCGGCTCGAAGACTTCTATGGAACGTGCCTTGGCCGTCGTCGCGCCGCCGTCCGCGGCCGGACGGATTTTCTTCACTGCTTCGGCGATGGCGCGAATGTGTTCCGGCGTAGTCCCGCAGCAGCCGCCGATCAAGCGCGCGCCCAGCTCGGAAGCTTCCTGCGCAAACAGCGCGAAATATTCGGGCGAAGAACGCGGATACACGGTGCGGTCGCCAACGCGTTTGGGAAAGCCTGCGTTGGGCATGGCGGACAGCGGCAGCGAAGTGGAAGCCGCGAGATCGCGCAGGATGGGAAGCAAAAGCTGCGGGCCGATGGTGCAATTCGCTCCGATGGACTGAATATTTTTGTCTTTCAGTTTTTCCCAGGCGTCCTGCGGGCGAGTGCCGCCGAAGGTGGTGCCTTCGTCGGAGTAGGTCATCTGCGCGACGATGGGCAGACGCGAGAAGGAACGGATGGCGTCGATCGCGCGGAGGAGTTCTTCGATGTCGCTGAAAGTTTCCAGGATGAAAAAATCGACGCCGCGCTCTTCGAGGGCTCCGGCTTGCTCCTTGAAGATGGCGAAGATCTGATCTTCGGGGAGTTCGCGGACGTGCTGGACGATTCCCAGCGGGCCGATGGAGCCGGCGATGAGGACTTCGTGCTTGGCGGCTTCGCGCGCTTCGCGAGCGATTTTCACTCCGCGATGATTCAATTTCGCGA
>Ga0209530_1000328_pt1 | contig 37348 bp, 36 predicted proteins | sample BlaSpr_A8_Ref_O1_FD_187987 | JGI IMG/M metagenome (GOLD analysis project Ga0209530, IMG submission 187987) | Forest soil microbial communities from Thunder Bay, Ontario, Canada - Black Spruce, Ontario site 2_A8_Ref_O1 (SPAdes) (version 2) | ecosystem: Environmental > Terrestrial > Soil > Boreal...
CGATCGCGTAATCCCCGACGCTTCGAGTAAGTCGGCGTCTACAACACCGATGTCCGCAACCTTCTCGGCTACGATGACCAGCAAAACCTCAAGGAACAGTCCACCTCCTACTCGTCGAAAACCGGGAATCTATGCCACTTTTCACCGTCACAATGCGTTCCGGCAGAACGGTGGCAGAAAAGGACGCGATATCGGCCGCCATTCATGAAGCTAGCGTCAGCGCTGGCTATCCTGAGGACGATCACTTCCAGAGGTTCATCTGTTTGGAAGAAGCTGACCTTCGCATCAGCCCTCTCTATCCCGATCTGCCGAAGCCTCGCAGCGAGCATGTCCTGATGATCGAGGTCCTGCTCTCCTCAGGGACTGCGGAAGACAGGAAGCGCGCGCTGCTTACCACGATCGTGGCTCGCCTAGAGGCGGCAGGAACGGACCCAAACGACGTTATGGTCTTCTTCGGCGAGATCGACCGTGCCAGTAGTTCCTTCGGTGGCGGCCGCACCGCCTTGCCTGTCGAGCTGCGGCCTTAAACAATCACTCACCCAGCGTTCCTTTGAGCACCGCGGTGAGCACCCGGCGTACGCGCGGTTCGACCACGAAGACTGCGTGAGCCATGCGCGGGTCGCTACGGTAGAGGGCCGCTACTTCCGGAGCTGGGTTGGCCATTTGCCAGAATGCGCCGGACAGTGAGGTCGCGGTGGCGATGATGTCGATGCAGTCTCGTTGGGTGAGGCCGGGCAGCAGCCGTCGCATGACCTCGACGATGGCGTCGACTTCGTTGTGGGTGACGAGCTTGAAGGCGCGTACGGCTTCCAGGGACACGTTTCGTTCCAGGTTAAGCGGCGCCTGGGCGAGCAGGTCGCAGAACATGCCGCGGTCGGCCAGTGTGGTGGAGAAGGCGGACGCCATGGTCTTCGCGGTCTTCGCGGTCGGCGAGCCGCCGACTCTCTCCAATTTCGCGCGCAACACCGCTGACCATTCTCGCCAGTCCTCGGCGGTGAGGCGCAGGAAGATCTGCTCGCGGGTCTCGAAGTAGCGCAGCAGGGCCGACTTGTGCATGCCGACCGCCTCGGCGATGTCGGTCAGGGTGATCTGCCGGATACCTCGCCTGGCGCCGAGCGCGCGGGCCGCTGCCAGGATGGCGTCTTCGCGCTGTTGCTTGGCCTCTGGGCTGCGGGCCCTCTGAAAATCCGAAGCATCCATCCGCTGATAATAACGCAACCCTGTTGCACTAGTAACGCAACAGTGTTTTACTAATGCCATGACGCAGACATGGTTCATCACCGGTTCGTCCCGCGGCTTCGGGCGTGCCCTGGCTCGCGCCGCGCTCGAGGCGGGTGATCGAGTCGCTGCCACCGCACGCCGGCCAGAGCAACTGGATGATCTCGCCACCGCCTACCCGGATCGCTTCCAAGCGCTGGCCCTGGACGTCACCGACGTAGCGGCCGCCGGCGCGGCGATCAGCGAAGCGCGCCAGCGGTTCGGCCGGCTCGACGTCATCGTCAACAACGCTGGCTACGCGAACCTCTCACCCATCGAGACCGGACATGACGAGGATTTCCGCGCCCAGTTCGAGACCAACTTCTGGGGTGTCTACAACGTCTCGAAGGCGGCCATCCCCGTGCTGAAAGAACAAGGAGGTGGATTGATCATGCAGTTCTCGTCGATGGGCGGCCGCGTCGGCGGCTCTCCCGGCATCGCCTCCTACCAGGCGGCCAAATTCGCGATCGACGGGTTCAGCCGCGTGCTGCGCACCGAGACCGCGCCGTTCGGCATCAAGGTGATCGTCGTCGAGCCGAGCGGTTTTCGCACCGACTGGGCAGGGTCGTCGATGACCGTCCGGCCCATCCCGGAGGAGTACGCCGAGATATTCGCCTGGCGTCGGGAGGGCGGTGGCCTTGCGGCCGGGGACCCGGACCGAGCGGCCGAAATACTCGTCCGGGTCGCGAAGCGCCGCGACATTCCCCGCAATCTGCCTCTTGGGGTTAATGCGACGGAGGGCTCGATCCGGCTCGATGAAGAGCGCCTCGCCGAAGACCGCAAGTGGTCAGCAGTCAGCAGGTCAGCCGATTTCGCCGAGTCCTACCCGGTCCAGTTTCCCCCCGACATGTCTTCACCATGACACGGGCAGCTCGCTGAGCCCGCCGGCCAGCACATCACGACGCACCCGCAGTGTTGCGGGGTCAGCCGTGAGCTGCATGGACGGGAATCGTGGAATCAATTGGGTGAAGACTGTTTTCAGCTCGATGCGCGCCAGGGGAGCGCCGATGCAATAGTGCGCCCCGTATCCGAACGTCAGGTGGGCGGCGTGTTTGCGGACAACGTCCACGGAATCCGGATCGATGATCACCGTCGGATCGTGATTTGCCGATCCGATGTCCAGCAGCAACAGGTCCCCGGCGTGGATGGCGACATCATCGATCTCGAAGTCCGTGCGTGCATAGCGCGGAATCCCGGCAATACCGGCGCCGCCTCTGGTCGATGCCCGCAACAGCTCCTCGACTGCGTTGGGAATCAGGGCAGGGTCATGCGAAAGTGCCTGCCACTGACCCCGACTCGTCAGCAAAAGGAGTGCATCCCATCCGATCTGCACCACGGTGGTCTCATGTCCGGCGAACAATAGGTGCATGGAGCTGGCGGCGGCCTCCTCGTCGGAGACGCCGTCGGTCGCGCACAGCCGCGATGTCACATCATCGTCGGGATGGGCGCGTTTGTGCTTGACCAACTCGATGCCGTAGCCGTAAAGCTCGGCCAGACCCTGCTCGGAGCGGGCGTGATCGCAAACGTTGGCAGCGTCCTGGGTCCAGCTACGGAACCGGTCACGATCGGAATACGGTACCCCGAGCAGCTCGCAGATCACCAGAATCGGTAGCGGCACAGCCAATTTCGCGTGCAGGTCGGCGGGCGGTCCTTCCTCGTCGAGCTGGTCTAGCAGTCCGGTGGTCAGCGCCTCCACCTTGGGTACCACCGCTCGCAAATGCTTGGGCGAAAAGCGTGGCTGCAGCAGGGCCCGCATCCGAGCGTGGTCGGCCGGCTCGGTGTTGAAGTTGCCCAGCGGGCCCCCAAACAGTGCCGATTCCCCGCTGCGCGCGGCAGTCTCAGGCTGCGGATGCGAGCGGCCCAGCCGCTGGTCATCGAGCAACTCGCGCACGTGGGCGTAGCCCGTGACCAGCCAGGCTTCGTGGCCCACCGGGGTGCGGACTCGGTGGATCGCACCCCGCGACTGCAGTTCACGCAGCGCGGGCGCGGTTTCGAGTGGGTGTGTCTGCCGGAACGGCAATTGCGGCAACTGGGCTGATGTGGTCACCACATCCTCCGGGTGATGGCAAATTTGTATATCCTCAGTTATACAACTCTAGTTGTAAACTCAATCTTTAACAAGAGGAGGTCGGATTGACCGCTGCAAGGTCTGCGGTGACGACGCGGCGGATGCCCCGCGCCCAACGGCGTGAACAGATCCTTGGCGCCGCAACGCGTGCCTTTGCCCGAGCCGGCTTCACAAACACGGGCCTTGACGCCGTCGCCGCCGAAGCCGGTGTCACCCCCGTGATTCTCTACCGGCACTTTGCCTCGAAGGCCGACCTCTACCGGGCGGTCCTGGTAAGCGCGGGCGCCCGGCTGCGCGAAGTCGTCGGGGCAGACACCTTCGACGACGCCAGCATCCCGGCACTCCTGCGAGCCGCCGCCGCCGACCCGGACGCTTTTCGACTGCTGTTCCGCCACGCCCCGCGTGAAACCGAATTCCGCGACGTCATCGACACCTTTCGATCGACGGCGACCGAGGTTACCCGCGGCCACCTCGCCGACATCACCGACGACCGATGGCGCAGCTGGGCGGCGGCACTGTTGCCGACGCTCACCACAGAGGCTGTCATCGCCTGGCTCGACGCCGGCTGCCCCGACCTCGATCAAGCGGCGCGGGGTATCCGTCAGATCGTCGACGCCGTGATCAAAGCCCCCCAAGTTGACGAACTGGCCGACGTTACTTCCAGGGGAACGGTTAAAGCAGACTAATAGTCTGTTCTAGATCGTGCATCGCGCGCTCGGCGTCCGTAAATAAACATGCCGCGTTCAGCCGCGCGCTCACGGGGAAACGCTGCCGCACGTCAGCCGATAACTGTTGGTACTCGGGGATTTAGCATCGACGAAGCGAACCATGAAACTGACCTCGTGCGTGCCGAAATGGTGTGGACTGGAAGTACCGAGCACCGTTGACACTATGACCTAGGCCATTGTCTACTAGTCATTGGAGTAAGGGAGTGCGGCATGAACAAGGACAACCTGATCCTGATCAGCGTGGACGATCACATCGCCGAGCCGGCGGATATGTTCGACGCGCATGTCCCCACGAGGTACAAGGACCTCGCCCCCCGGGTGGTCCTGGAACCCGATGGCGTCCAGCAGTGGTACTACGGCGAGATTCGCGGACGGAATATGGGCCTCAATGCCGTCGCAGGCAAACCCCGCGAGATGTACAACGTCGATGCCTGCAGCTACGACGAGATGCGCCCCGGATGCTTCAACGTCGATGAGCGGATTCGCGACATGAACGCCGGCGGCCAGCTGGCGGGTTTGAACTTCCCGAACTTCACCGGCTTCTCGGGCCAGGTCCTCAACCAGGGCCCCGATCGCGACGTCAACCTGGTGATGATCAAGGCGTACAACGACTGGCACGTCGACGAGTGGTGCGCGGCGTACCCGGGGCGGTTCATCCCGTGCGGAATCCTGCCGCTGTTCGACGTGACCGAAGCGGCCAAGGAAGTCAAGCGCCTCGCAGCCAAGGGTTGCCACGCGGTGACGTTCTCGGAGAATCCAGAAGCGTTGGAGATGCCCAGCATCCACACCAAGCATTGGTATCCGCTATTCGAGGCCGTCTGCGAGAACAAGACGGTGCTGTGCACCCATGTCGGCTCCGCCTCGCGATCTCCGCAGCTGTCGACGGACGCGCCGCCCAGCGCGATGATGACGGCGTCCTCGATGATGAGCATGTTCACCTTCACCGAGCTGATCTGGGCCGAGTTCTACGCCGACTTCCCGCAGCTCAAGTTCTCGCTCACCGAGGGCGACGTCGGCTGGATACCGTATTTCCTCTGGCGCGCCGAGCATGTCTACAACCGGCACTCGGGCTGGACGCTCGCGAAATTCCCGCCCGGCTACAGCGGACCCACCGATGTGTTCAAGCGGCACTTCTACACGTGCTTCATCAGCGACAAAGTCGGCGTGCAGAACATGGACTGGTTCAACGAAAACATGTTGTGCTGGGAGTCCGACTTCCCGCATTCCGACAGCAATTGGCCGTTCGCGCCCGAGGACGTCATGGAGACCATGGGCCACCTCGACGACTCGGTCATCAACAAGATCACCCACGAAAACGCCATGGCCGCGTACTCATTCGATCCATTCCGCTACATCCCAAAGGAGCACGCCCGAGCGGGCTACCTCCGCGCCCAGGCCACCGACGTCGACGTGGTCACCCATGTCGGCCACCACGCCAGTCAGCGTGATCTCGACACCTGGACCCGAATGGCGCAAGCCGGCCTGCAGGCACTGGCACAGGGACAGGCGCCGCCGACGGTCGAGGCTTCCGATATTTCCGGGCGATCCGCCCGGCGGCGCGCCACCACACTGGGCAACTGAGCGTGGCACGCCACGCCCGGGCGCCCTTCGCGGACTGGCGTGTGTTGGAGTTGTCCAACGGGATCGCGGTGTCGTACTGCGGCAAGATGTTCGCTGACGCGGGCGCCGACGTCGTGAAAATCGAATCCCCGCAAGGCGATTTGTTACGCGGCTGGTCAGCTGACGGTTGGTCAGTTGAAGCGCCGGCCGGGGCGTTGTTCGGTTATCTGGCTGCGGGCAAGAAGTCGGTGGTTTGTCAGGACCGGGCGGAGGTCGCGGCGCTGTTTTCCGGCGCCGACATCGTGCTTACCGACCTGACCGACGGTTGGACGCTCGATGACATCACGGCTCACACCGGTCCGGCGGCGGTAGTCGTGTCCGTGACACCATTCGGAATGACGGGTCCCTACGTCGACGACCAGGTGTTGGCCAACGAGTTCATTCTGCAGGCGTTGTGCAGCTCGATCGCCGGCCGAGGCTGGCCGGGCGACGAACCTGTACAGGCGGGCGGGCGGCTCGGTGAGTGGCTGGCGGGTACGTTCGCCGCAGCGGTCGCCGCCGCCACGGCCCGGCATGCCGCCCGAGGTGGCGGTGGCGAAACCATCGACGTCTCGACGTACGAGGCGATGGTGATCGCGATGGGTGGCCTATCCACCATGTCGGCCAGTGTTCTGGGTGCGGATTCCCTGCTGCACCAACGCAGTCTGGAACTGCCTTCTATCGTCCCTACCGCCGACGGCATGGTTGGCTTCTGCACCATTACCGCGCAACAGTTCCAAGACTTTCTGGTGATGATCGACCGTGCCGACCTGGTCGATGATGCCGACCTGGCATCGTTCGCCGGGCGAACCGCACGCCGCGACGAATTTGTCGCCATGGTCACCCAATGGACCGAGACCCGCACCACACAAGAGATCGTCGACCTCGCGGTGGCGTTCCGAATTCCGGTGGCCCCCATTGCCACACCGGCCACACTGCCAAAGGTCGACCACTTCGTACAGCGAGGCGTGTTCGTTGAATCAGAGCTCGGCGTACTACAGCCGCGGGTGCCGTATCGGAGCGACGCCATCACGACCAGGACGCCGAGGCGACCTCCGCTACTGGGGGCCGATAACGGGCGCGTTCTCTGGCCGCCACGACCCGAGCGGCACGGTCCCGCCGATATCGGCGCACTTCCGTTGTCCGACATACGAGTAGCCGACTTCACCGCGTTCTGGGCAGGGCCGGTCGCCACCCAATTCCTTGGCGCCCTGGGCGCCGACGTGATCAAGCTCGAGGGCGTTCGTCGACCGGATGGCATGAGGTTCGCCGCCGGCCGTCCACCCAGCTGGGACCAATGGTGGGAATGGGGCCCGGTGTTCTTGTGCAGCAACAACAATAAGCGTGCCATCAGCGTCGAACTCAGTACGGAAGCCGGACGGGGAATCGCCTTAGAGCTCATTGCCGCGAGCGATCTCGTCATGGAGAACTTCTCCCCAAGGGTGATGGAAAATTTCGGTCTGGAGTGGGATGCGGTCGCGGTCGCCAATCCGCACGCAGTCATGGTCCGGATGCCCGCGTTTGGCCTCGACGGCCCATGGCGTGACCGCGTCGGCTTCGCACAGACAATGGAGCAGGCGACGGGGATGGCCTGGATGACCGGACATTCCGACGGCCCGCCCGTGATTCCGCGGGGCGTGTGCGACCCAATGGCGGGGCTGCACGCCTCGTTCGCTGCCGTAGCGGCGCTGGTGATCCGCGACCGGGACGGGGTCGGGATGCACGTCGAATCGACAATGGTGGAGTCGGCGCTGAACGTGGCCGCCGAAATGCTAGTGGAGTACTCGCGCAACGGAATCCAAATGCGCCGAGATGGAAATCGGGGCCCGGGCGCGAGTCCCCAAGGTGTCTACCGCGCTCAGGGCGACTCCGAGGGCCACTCCGAAGGTGACGACGCGTGGGTGGCGATCGCCGCGCTGGACGCCGCCGCCCGGGTTTCGTTGGCGAGCCTGATCGGTCAACCCGAGCTCCGAGAGGGCGACTGGCGCGAGCATGCTGACGAGATCGACAAGCTGATCTCCGACTGGACCGCACGGCGCTCGGTGGCCGCAGCGGTCGATGTCTTGCGCGCAAGCGGGGTGGCTGCGGCGCCGCTAGTGGCACCCGCGTCACTGCTGAGCGATCCACAATTATTGGCCAGGGGGTTCTGGGAGACCGTCGACCACCCTGTTGCCGGTTCGTTCCTGTGCACCGGGATGCCCTTCGTATTCGTCGGGAAGCCGCGGCGCTGGATTCGCCGCGTGCCTCCGTTGTATGGCCAGCACACAGGTGAGGTGCTGATGGGCGTCCTGGGGCACGGCGAACAGGAGCTGGCCGCCTTGCGCGAGTCGGGGGCGACGAGTGCACGGCCGGCGGGACTGTGACATGGCGGTCACGCTGTGCGTGCCGCCGCGTGCCGACGAGCTGTGCGCACCCGTCCGCTTTCTGGTGCGCCAAGACTCCGTGGTGATGGAACTGACCGCGCGGCACCGGATCACCAGTGTGGAGTGGGACGCGCGCGAACGCGCCGTGGCGATGGTCGTCGAGATCACCGACCCGCAAACCGCACGACCGGTGGACGTGCGGATCGACGTCGTCAACCCGGGCACAGCGCGGGCCGACCCACGAACCAGAACGATCGGCAGCGTTGTCCGCGACGGGCGAGAATACGAGGTCGTAGGCACCTATCTCGGCGTTGTCGCCGACGAAAACTGAATGCCTGCACAAGATTAGGATGGAGACAGGGTGAGCGCAAAGCGCCGCACTGCAGCAATCGTCGGAGTGCACAACACCGTCCAGGGGCGCCGCCTAGATGGCGAAACCTCGCGCGGCCTGGCGCTCAAAGCCATCCAGGGCGCACTCAGCGACGCCGGCCTGACCCTCGACGACGTGGACGGAATCAGCGCGGGTCCGCTGTCAACCTCGCTGATCTACGACCTGCGCATCGGCCCGGCGTGGCAGGGACTGGGCTTTGGGGTCGGCATGATCACCGAGGCTGCCACCGCGATCGAGCACGGCATGGCCGACGTGGTGGTGCTCGTCGCCGCTCAAGCAGGCGAATACCGCGATCACGAGGCCACGGCTCCGTGGACCAGGCCGGAGAATGAATTCGTGGCGCCGTGGGGAATGTTCACCACCGCAGAGTTCGCCCTCATCGCTCGTCGGCACATGCACGTCTATGGCACCACGCGCGATCAAATGTCGATGGTGGCAGCGACCATTCGCAACAACGGATCGCAAAACCCCGAAGCCGTCTACTACCAACGTGGACCATTCACTCCGGAGGACATCACCGCATCACGGCCGATCGCCGAACCCTTTCATCTACTCGATTGCGCCACCACCTCCGAAGGCGGGTGCGCGCTGGTCGTGGCGAACTTGGACAAAGTGGACATTGGCAGCCAACCGATCTACATGCTGGGCAGCGGCGCGGACTTCCACGGCCCGTCGTATCAGCACCCACCTGCGTGGGATCTCGTGGGCCGGCGCGGCGATCACGTGAACGGCGTAGTCGGCAGACGCGCGGCCGAGTGTGCCTTCAGCCACGCCGGACTTCGGCCTGACGACGTGGATGTGCTGGAACTCTACGATCCGTTCTCGTTCGAGATCATTCGCCAGCTCGAGGCGTTCGGATTCTGCGGCGAGGGCGAAGGCGGGCCGTTTGTCGCCGACGGCCACATCGCCATCGGCGGCAGCCATCCGATCACAACGGACGGAGGAACCATGTCCTTCAGCCACGCGGGTTCGAATCCGCAGATGATGCAGCGCGCCGTTCGGGCCGTTCAGCAGCTGCGGCGCGAGGCGGACAACCTCCAAGTGCCGGACGCGCATATTGCGTTATGCAGCAACGGGGGAGCCGGGGCACTGTTCACCACAGTGTTGATCCTTGGAGACGAACCGCGATGAGTTCGGACGCTTTGCGACCGCAGACCGGGCCGCTACCCCATGCCAGCAGTCACGTCAGCCTTCCGTTCTGGCAGGGATGCCGGTCAGAGGAGCTGCGCTATCAGCGCTGTGAGGCCTGCGGCCTGGCCAACTTCCCGCCAACCGAGCATTGCCGCCAATGCCTTTCGGCCGAATTGCGCTGGACGCCGAGCGGCGGTGTCGGCGAGGTATACAGCTGGACTGTGGTGCACCGACCGGTGACGGTGGAATTCGAACCGCCCTACGCGCCGGCGATCATCACGCTGGACGAGGGCTACCAGATGCTGACCAACATTGTGGGTGTGGCTCCAGACGACCTGGCGATCGGCATGCGCGTGCGAGTGCAATTCCACGCCGTGGGTCCAGACGTGACGCTTCCGTACTTCAGCAGGTCCTTCCGTACTTCAGCAGGTCTTGGTAGCCGGCTATGAGTCCCAGGCGCACCAGCAACGGTCTGCCCGTAACTGCCTACCTCGTCCTGGGTGTGCTGGCGGCCACCGACGAACAACTCACCGCCGGCGAGATCAAGATGCGCGCCGAACTGTCCGTCGGCCATTTCTATTGGTCGCCATCGGTCAGCCATGTGCGTCGTGAGCTGAACAGACTGCTGGCGCGCGGGATGGTCAGCGAGATCTGCACTCAATCCGGCAAGCGTGCGATTACGTTGTACGAGACCACGGATTCCGGGCTCGATGCACTTCGCCGTTGGGTGCAACACTTTCCGAGTCAGGATCAGGTCGTCATCAAGCACCCGGTCATCCTGCGAACCTGGCTTTCCCGTGGCGAGGATCCAGAACACGTGGTCGATACGTTGGATCGGCATCTCGAGGCGACCCGGGCCCGGCTGGACGAGGCGCTATGGTCACGGCAGCGTTCACGCGAACTCGGCATCGTCGATGATCCGGACCACCGTTACTCGTCCGCCGTGCTCGATTATGCGATCCGCGGGTTGTACGCAGAGATCTCCAACATTCAGCAGCTGCGTGACGAGATCGCCACGGGCACAACACGGGATCCCATCCAACGTGTGCGACGGTCCAAAGGACAGATGCGCCGTCGGGTGCGCCCCACACCTTAGGTCGACGACGAAATCCGGTAGGCGGTACCGCGCTCCTGGCGCACCCAGAGCGTCTCGTTCTCGCCAATGGTTGTTCCCAGCGCGATCAGCTGGCGTTTGAGCACCTTGTGGGTGGCGGTGCTGGGGAGCTCGGAAGCGATGCGGACGTAGCGTGGCCGAGCCTTTGGGGACAGGTCGGCCTGCGCGTCCAGAAACGCTTCGAATTCGTCAGGGTCGAGAACGCGGCCGTCGTTGAGGACCAGGGCGGCCATCACCTGGTCGCCGACACGCCCGTCGGGAACGGCGTACACCGCGACCCGACTAACGCAGCTGTGACGCAACAGAATCCGTTCAATCGGCGCCGCCGCCAGATTCTCGCCGTCCACCCGCATCCAATCGGCGGTGCGGCCGGCAAGGTAGATCCAGCCTTCCGGGTCTTTGTAGGCGAGGTCCCCGGACCAGTACATGCCGTGACGCATACGTTCGGCGTTGGCGTCGGGGTCGTTGTAGTAGCCGGTGAAGAAACCTGATCCCGATGTGTTGACCAACTCGCCGATGGCTTGGTCGGCGTTGCTGAGCGCCCCGCCGGTATCGAATTGTGCTACAGCACATTCGGTTATGGAGTCACTGTGGTAGACCGCGACGCCCTCGACCCCTCTGCCGATCGAGCCCGGCGGCGTGCCGGGTTCGCGTATCACGATGACCGCGTTCTCCGTCGACCCGAAGCCGTCTTCGACCTGGACGCCGAAGCGGCGCGCGAACTTCTCAATGTCCTTGTCGTTGGCCTCGTTCCCAAAGGCCACCCGCAGTGGATTGTCAGCGTCGTCGTCGCGTTCGGCGGTCGCAAGGATGTAGGCCAGCGGCTTGCCGACGTAGTTCATGTAGGTGGCGCCGTACCGGCGGACATCGTCGAGAAAGTTGCTCGCTGAGAACCTCGCCGGCACAATCGCAGCGCCCGAACACACAGCAGGGGCCCAACCCGCGACCACGGCGTTGGAGTGAAACAGCGGCATCGACACGTAGCAGGTGTCTTGCTCGGTCAGCGCGAAGCGTTCGGCGAGGCCAAGGCCGGCGACGGTGGCCATCAGCTGAGAAACCTGCACCGCCTTGGGGTCTCCGCTGGTGCCCGACGTAAAGATCATCATGAACGGGTCGGTCATGTCGACCTGCCGATGCGGGACCAGGGCGCCGGCACCGCCGACCAGCTCAGCCCACTGGGTGGTCGAGGTCTCGAAGACCTGCGTGCCCGCTAGGTCTAGACCTTCCAACAGCGGGCGATGTTCGGCGTCGGTCACGACGATCTGACAATCCGCGCGCCGGATGTCGGCGGCCAGGGCATCGCCGCGGCGCGTGGTGTTCAGACCACACAGCACATAACCGCCCAGCCCGGCCGCCGCCATCTGGGTCAGCATGTCGGGTGTATTTCCCAGCAGACTACCGATATGCATCGGCCGGGATGGATCGGCGGCCTTGAGGAGGGCCGCGGCGCACGCGGCCGACTGTGCCAGGTACTGAGTCCAACTCTGTTGCAGATCGCCGTATTTCACGGCGACGGCGGTATCGGAGCTGCGCCGTTGCAGCAGCGACTGAATCGTCTCGGTCATGAATTCGGTTCCACCTCGTAAGAATTTGCGGATGTCATGATACGCATGCATCAACTTTTCGCTGTTATAGCGCCTCGGCTCGATGCTGATCGATATAACTGCTGAGGACGTCGACGAGAACCTGGCGGTCCTTGGCCGTGTCGACCGCCCTCGGCTGGACCAGCTGGGTCGCGATCATTCCGCGCAATGTGGTCAGCATGTGTTCGCCGATGGCCGCGCCCTGCGTCGGGTCCAGATCCTTGTCGATCATCCTGCCTAGCGTGGTGAACGTTTTCGCCAGCTGCCGCAGATGCCCGGCGGCCTCGGCGCCACGGGTGGCCCGGGTCCCTATCAAAATCTCGCTGGCGGCGCGCGCCGTCGGGCTGGACATCGCATGCCAGGCCGCCGTCACCACGGTGTCCACGCGGTCCCGCGTCGTGGTTGCCGGCGTGGCAGGCGGCAAGGATTCCAGGGCGTGCAGGAGTTCGCCGAACCCCCGGTCGACCACCGCCATGAGCACGCCGTCGCGGTCTCCGAAGTGATACTGGATCACCCCCCAGGTGACACCCGCCGCGTCGGCGATGTGCCGGCCGGTGGCGGCCGCAAAACCCTCCTTCAACACGATCTGCACGGTGACGTCGATGGCCAGGGCACGGGTGCGTTCGGCCCGTGCCTGATTGCCGTGGGCGGGTCTGGTCGGCGCCACTCGTCGCGACAAAACCACAGATCACCCCACCTGTTTGAGTATCGGCCGGGCGGCCACGCAGCCTGCCTTGACGCTAAAACATTGCACTTGCTATGTTATATCGCACGCGGCAAGGGCGGGCTGTATCAGGTGGATCAATGCAGGGGAGCGGTCGGATGTCATACGACCAACTGAATCAACACGAGCTTGCCAAACTGGTGCCCGAACTGTTGCTGAGCGGGCACATGATCGACCGCAGCGGCATGGGTCACGTCCTGGCCGCGTTCGGGCAAAAGGCCATGACCCAGGTAGCCATCGAGGAGTGGATGGGTGCCAGTCCCGTCTACACGCGGCGGATGCGGGCGGCCTTCGGGCTCACCGGTGACACCGTCGCGGAGATCTTCAAGATGATGCAGCTCGACGTCGGCGCACCGCCCCAGTTCATGGACTTCCGGTACTCGGTGATCGACGATCACCACGGTGAGTTCTACCTACAGCACTGCGGAGCGCTTCTCGATGTAGAACCGCTCGGTGAAGAGGCAGTCAAGGAGATGTGCCACGACATCGAGGACCCGACCTTCGAAGCGACCGCGATCGCGACCAATCCGCGGGCCCGCTTCATCCCGATACATCGTCCACCCCGGGTGCCTGCCGATCAGCATCCGCACTGCGCGTGGAAGGTCAGCATCGAGCCGGAGAACGCGGCGCTGCCAATACCAGAGGAGGCCAACGTCATCGGCGCCACCGAGGCGGCCACGGTGCAGTTGTCCCCGATCGATCCGAACGAGGAGGGGATCTCCGACTACCGGGGACCGCTTACCGATGACCTTCGGTTCCAGCAGTGGTCGCGATCAGCGTTGACCCGGATGGCCGAAGAGGTCGCGCTGCAGCACCACCTGCTGTCGTTGTCGTTCGACCTGTCGATGCGTGGCCGATGCGAGGCCGACCAGGCCACCGATGTGTTGCGCAAACAGTTCACCGGCGTCGCCGGGGTGGCAGCGGCACGACTCCGCCGTTGCCTGAACGTCGGGGAAGGCGCCGACGATCTGGCCCGCGTCATCCGTCTGCACCCGGCGCTGAACCCATTGCAGTACACCGGCATCACCGTGGCGGCGCTCGGCACCGATGGCGTAGCGATCCGGTTACCCGCAGACTCGCCCGCGATGCGTGATCGTGGCTGGATGTCGACGATCGACACCGACCACTATGAGCCGTTGGAGGCGATCGCCGTTGGCGTCGACCCGCACTGGAACAACCTCAGTGCCCACCACGACGGCACCGATCTGGTCGTGGAGATCCGATGGTCCCAGGACGCGGCGAAGCGGCGCGGCGAGGTGGCGATGACCGAGTTCTCCAAGGGCGCCGCGTTCGACTTTGCGGATCGTGGAATCCCGTTGCCGCTGACGCCAATACGTCACTAGAGGCGCACGGCTGCGGCGAGCAATTCCGAGTTCGCGTAGTTCGGCGGCGCCGCAGCCCGAGCGCGCCCAGTGCTTTAGCCGCCGACCATCATGAGGCCGCCGTCCACCGCCAGCAGTTGCCCGGTAATGAAGGCCGAACCCTCGCCGGCCAGGAAGACCAACATCGGCCCGACATCCCGTGCGGGATCCCCGAGCGCCCCGCCCAGCGGGATCATCGTCTTGAGCTGCTGGTCGATGAGGGCGCCGGCCTCTGGCCCGAGGAAATCCCGCAACCGGTCGGCACCGGGCGTCTGCACCGCCGGCGCCAAGGCGTTGACGGTGACGTTGTCGGAAGCCCAGGCTCGCGCGGCGGATCGCGTCCACGCTTGAACCGCGCCCTTGGTCGCAGCGTATATAGCTGATATGGGGCTGCCCACAACGGCCTCAGAAGATCCGAAATTGATGATCCTGCCGCCGCCGCCCTTCATCACGGTGTAGGCGGCCTGATTGGTGAGGATGGTTGCCTTCACATTGGTGTCCAGCAGGAATGAGATCTCGTCGGCGCTGACGTATCCCGGTATCCCGGGCTGCCACAGCCCTGCGGCGTTGACTAAGACGTCGAGCCCGCCAAGGTGCTCGGCTGCTTGTTGCACTGTCGCCGAGACAGCGTCGGCGTCGCGTACATCGCACTGCAGCCAGGTGGCCGCGGTTGGCAGGAGATCATCCGGCGGTGGAGTTTGGTGGAAGGTGGCGACGACCTCGGCCCCCGCCTCGGTGAGGACTGCGACGGCGGCCGCGCCGATGCCGGTAGCTGCGCCGGTAACCAAGATCCGTCGGCCTCGCAGCGCTGCTGAGTCTGACATGCCCGAAACGCTATATCGCCATCGCATCCACCCGTCCGTGGGTCGGGCTCAGCCCGGCGGACACCGCATCCAGTCCGGTGGTCATTCCGGTCCGAATACACACCTGAGCTTCGCTTAATACGCACGTCACGTCGAGAACCTAGAGTTGGGAGTCGTGGTGAACAAAAGCAGGACGCCGGTCGCGTTACGCGTCGGCGTGGGCTTGTTCGTCTTCATGGCCGGATGCGGTGCTGGTGTCGGTGTTTTGACGCAAAACGGGGCACCCGCACCGGCTAGGGCCTCGGTGACGGCTACCATCGTCAAGAGCGCTTTATCCAGCGAAACACCAGTGCCTGCAACGGATCCCGGCGGCGCTACTGGTGGCGGAGGAGCCTTGCCGGTAGTTCCCGCCGCCGGCGCTTGCATTATCGGCCTCAACTGTGGGTGCATTCGTGGCATCACCTGTCCTGGCACTATCCCGCACCACCATCACGCTCCCGGCGCTGATCATCCAGATGCCCCAGCCGGCCCCGACCCTGGCTCCGGTGGTGGCGGCTGACTCTGGCCGCTGAGGTCAGCGGGTGCTAGGCGCGCACCGCGACCGTCGACAGCAGATCGGCGAGTCGGTCCGGCCGGTCCAGCATCGAGAAGGTCCGCGCTCCCTCGATTATCTCCAGACGGGCGTTCGGGATGGTTGCGGCCAGCCGTTGGCCATCCTCTTGGGCGAAGAACACGTCGTCAGCCGACCACGCGATGAGCGTGGGTTTGTCGAACTCCGGCAGCCGGGCCGCAACACCGGTGGCGACTTCCGTGCGCAGCGACAGCGAGAATTGGCGTAGGTCTTCGGTGACCGCGGCATCGATTAGGGCCGGACGCACCCAGATCTCGGTGAGATCGTCGATGTTGCTGTGCGCCAGGCCATCAAAGGCGCGCTTGCGCGCGATCGGTGCCCGCAGGGCCTGGATCGCGGTCCGGAACACGGCCTTCGACTTGGCTGCCAGGATCACCGGCTTGAGAATCGGTGGTGGGAAGTGTTCGAACGCATCGCAACTCGTGAGCACAAGCGCGCCGACTCGCTGCGGATGGTGCACTGCGACGAGTTGTGCGACGAGCCCGCCGCTGTCGTTGCCAACCAGCACCACATCGTCTAGGTCAAGGGCCGCAAGGAAATCAGCGACGATGCGAGCGACGCCGGTGATGGTCCGGTCGGAGCCGGGGCGCAGCGCCTGTGGCTGCGCGCCAAGCGGCCAGGTGGGGGCGATGCACCGCAGGCCAAGACCAGCGAGCCGTTGGCTGACGTGGCGCCACAATTCACCGCCCATCATGAACCCGTGCACGAACACGACGGGCCTGCCGTTCTCGGGTCCGGTTGCTTCGTAATGGATGGTTCCGGCATTAATGTCGATCGACGGCATTGATCACTCCTACTTCGAGATATAGTTACAAACAGACTGTCTGTTCGTAAGTTACCAACAGGATGTATGGAAAGCAAGAGACGCACTCAGGAGGAGCGCTCCGCGGCGACCCGCGACGCGCTGATCTCGGCTGCCCGCAGGCTGTGGGGCCAACGGGGCTACGCGGAGGTGGGGACGCCGGAGATCGCCACGGTCGCTGGCGTCACTCGCGGGGCGATGTACCACCAATTCGCGGACAAGGCAGCGCTATTCCGCGAGGTCGTGGAGGTAGTGGAACAGGATGTGATGTCCCGGATGGCGACCGTGGTGGCCTCCTCGGGAGCGACCACACCCGCGGACGCGATCCGGGCCGCGGTGGACGCCTGGCTCGAGGTTTCCGGCGATCCGGAGGTGCGCCAGCTGATCCTGCTCGATGCGCCCAGTGTGCTGGGCTGGGCCGGCTTCCGCGATGTCGCCCAGCGATACAGCCTCGGTATGACCGAACAATTGCTCATCGAAGCGATCCGGGCGGACCAGCTGGCCCGTCAACCAACGCGACCGCTGGCCCACGTACTCATCGGTGCGCTCGACGAGGCGGCCATGGCGATCGCAACAGCCGACGACCCGAAACGTGCCCGCCGGGAGACCGGGCAGGTACTGCATCGGCTCATCAACGGGATGCTGAACGAACGCTAAGGTGCGGCGGCGGTGCCTGGATCGTTCGGGTGGGGGGTCAGCGGGGTCACGCCGACGGTCATCCACTTGTGCAGCGGCATTGAGGTCAGGATCGATTGGAGTTCGGCTTCATCGGCTGCCTGAAAAAGGCCCCACGTACGCCACACCCCGGGCTCGGCTGGGGGCTTCCATAGTCTGAGTAAGTGCCCCTGCTTAACCAACTCACCGGCCCGGAGCTTTTCCGCAGCCTTGGTGGCTTCCACCTCGGTCTCGGGAGTGCCGTCGGGAACATTGGTCACCAAATCGGTAAGGAATTCCACGGGCCGATCATCCTCTACCGCGAGACCTTCCGCACGACCCGACGACCGAGACCGTCGCCGCCGTCAGACGGCCGCGGGATCGTGTGACAAACCAATGATCTTGTGGAGCGCGGCTTCGAACTCGGCACGCGGAAGTCGCTGCGTCTGCTTGAGCCCGCTCGGGCGCGTTGTCCTTCCTACGTTTGGTCGCCATGACGACGCGGATGTCGCGAGTGCTTAGAACTGGCCGCAGTTAGGTGCGGTGGGTTCTTCGTTAAAGCGTGCGGCGACCCATTGCATGGCCGGTTCACCATCGACGAGCATTGGCAGCGCGTGGTTGATGATGAGCTTGTTGAGGAACGGTGGTTCCTCGTTGGTGCGGAATTCCACGTCGGCGCCCTGGGCGCACCAGTCGCGACCGAGTTGATTGGCCGCGGTCCACGGCACCAGCGGGTCGTAACGGTTGCTGTCGATCATCACCGGCGCGTTGGGTTTGTAACGCCCGATCCGCTGCGCATCGAACAGGCTGCTGAACGGTTCCTCGTTGACCAATTGGTAGATGTCTTCGGTGAAGTAGGGCCGTAGGTGGCGGAACATGAAATCGAGCAGGGTCTGGCCGATGCATTGGCGCGACACCGATTCGAGCATCGCCAGTCCGCGCGGCGTCATCTTGGAGCGGATGGCGTCGGCGGCCTCCGGATAGGCGGCCATGACGCTGTTGAGCGCGTACCCGACGGCGCCGACGAGAACGCTGCCGTCGGCGTAGGGCAGTAGTTCCTTGAGGTTGGCCGGTGGCGCCCCGGCGTAGGTGCCCACGATATGCAAGTCAGGGGCATAAGCCGAGGCTAACTCGGCCGCCGACGCTGTCGCGCCGCCGCCTTGTGAGTATCCCCAGAATGCCACGGGCCCATGCGGATCCAGCGATGTTCCCGGCAGGTGCATGGCCGCGCGGGCGGCGTCGAGCACGGCCTGCCCCTCGGCCACGCGGCCGACATAGGTGTGCATCGAAGGGGTGCCCAGGCCCTCGTAGTCGGTCATCACGATGGCGAAACCACGCGCGACCATCGTGGCGACGAACAGCTCCTCGTAGTTGAACATGATGTCCCAGCCGCCCGAATAGTGGATGCCCTGGTTGAACATTCGCGACGGGGCGCACTGATTGCCCTGGCCTTGGGTGCCGGGCGCGTAGCTGATCAGTGGCCGCGGCCCTTTGCCCGGCCACGGATTGTCGGGTTCGAAGTAGGTGCCGGTGACAGCGATCGGATTGCCCCGGGTATCGGTGCTGCGGTACATGATGCGGGTCCCAGTGGCCACGATCGCGCCCAGTTGGCCGGACGGCTCGAGCACCAGCCGCGACGGCTCGGTACGGATCAGGTCACCGGGCTGACCCGGCGGCAGCGGATCGGGTGGCGTGTAGAACTCCGCGTACTGCGGCTCGTCTGGACCGTCAGCATGCGCAATTCCCCCGTTGAGCCACGCTGAACCGATCGCAAGCAGGACTGCGATGGCTCCCCCCACCCGGCGCACTACGAAACGGTAACAATGGTGTACCTGCCGGGGGAAGGACGATCTCTAAGCCGTTAGAGATCGGGGCGCCGTCCTAGCGGTGATTCTGGGCGAACCGGCGGGCTGCATGCATCGGATCTCGCCGATCGGCTCAAGGGCAGTCGCCAGGCCGTAGGCCAAGGCGTCGTAGCGCTGGAACGGCACGGCTATGTCACTCGAGCGCCCCACCCCACCGATGCCCGCGCTCGATTCATCGAATTGACGTCGCGCGGTCGGCAAGCGCTGCGCGTGATGCGTTCCAATGCATTCGATGTGGACAAGCGATGGCAACAGGTCCTAGGTAAGCAGCGATTCGGTGAATTGCGCGAGGCTCCGGTGATGTTGCTCTCCGCGGAATCCGGCGCGTAATGCCCACCAGATGTCATAGAAGGCAGGAACATCCACTACGAGGACCGGCGGAAGGCGCTGTTCATTCGTTGTTTGAACGCGTTGTCGAAACTGCGGTAGGTGCTACGCAACGTGTGTCCGGGCCAGTGGTCTGGAATGAGCTCCACTGGTAGTAGCGGGTCGAGCTGAAGATGCCGGACAACGGCGATCGATAATGCGAACTCGTAGGTGAAGCTTTCGGTCGAGTCGTCGCGCTTGCTCGCCTTGAGCGTGACGTTCATCGCTTCGATGAGCGCCCTGGCGTCGTCCGTCCACTCGTCAAGGGAGAACAGAGACCGCATCTTGTCGGCGGAAATGTCGGTGGCGGCGCCGTGAAAGTGCGTGCACTGCTGGTCCAGCACGGCCCGGGATGCCGGAAGTCGTTGCGGGTCAAGATTGTCCGGACGTATCCACACGCCCTCCCGAAGCTCGGCCAGGTGCAGGGCAATCGCGGCTTTCCTGAGCTCGAGACGATCGGTTGCCGACCGACGCTCCAGGGAGACGACGGCCAGTTCCCACGTTCCATCCCACCCGGGGGCGGCTGCATCGTCTATCCGGGACGCGTCGTCGACACGCTGGCGGCGCTCCAGCAAGCGCCCGGCGAGCGCATAGCTGCCGCCGTCGCCGGTGAGTTCACCAGCAGAGACCATCCGCCAGAGGCAGGTGCGGGCCGCGCCGTCGCTGACGCCGAACAGGGACGCGAGCCCTACCAACTCCGCCACCGTCAGACGGCCTTGGTCGGCCCCCAATAACGCCGAAGCCAAGACCGAGCGTGCACTGAGCGGCCGGTTGCCAATCAGGTCTCTCACGCGGGATCGGGGTAGGGCGGGCACCGATGTATCTTCGCCCATTGCTGCGCGCATCACCAGATAATTGACGCGTGATAATAATAGTGTGATACTGACTTGCATGAGCTCCCCGACGAAGTCGTTGGTGGCCGATGATGTCGAGATCGTTCGGCGTGTCCTCGCCCATATCGACGCCGGGACCACCGATGAGGGTGCGGCGTGGCGTGAGCCCGTCGAAAACTATTTGAACCCAGGCCGGTTCACCGAGGAACTCCGGTTGTTGCGCGCAATGCCAAGCGTGTTCGTTCCTTCCGTGGCGATCCCGAACCCGGGTGATCACGTCGAACGAACTGCTTTCGGAGTGCCCCTATTCGCTGTGCGCGGGCGCGATCGACGGGCGCGGGTGTTCCGCAACGCCTGTCGGCATCGCGGCTTTACCCTTGTCGAGGGCACTGGGTGCTCGCAGGCGCTGGTGTGCCGCTACCACGGCTGGACGTACCGCCTGGACGGTGCGCTCGCGCATGTGCCGCACGGCGACGCCTTCCCCGACCTGGACACGTCGGCGCGCGGTCTTGTCGAGGTTGTCAGCCACGAGGCGGACGGGTTCATCGTCATCGGCCCACTCGACTCCGTAGGTTCGCACGAACGTGGCGACGACGCGATGGCTTGGCTGACCGACGGGACCCCGTGGCGTGACAAGCTAGTGCCGGCGCAGCGGCTCGTGTACGTGGATTCGATCCTGCGAGCGATGAACTGGAAGGTGCTCGTCGAGCAGTTCCTGGAGGGCTATCACATCCGCTCGACGCACAAGGCCACCTTCTACCCGGTGCAGTACGACGACCTCAACGTGGTCGAGGCATTCGGACCGAATAGCCGTATCACGTTCCCCTACCAAAATATTGAACGACTCCGCGACCGTCCGGAGACCTCCTGGACCATCGGTGCGCGGGTGACGTATCTGTACCAGCTGTTCCCCAACGTCATGATCGCGACGTTCCCCGACGTAGTGAGCGTGGTTGTGATCGATCCGGTGGACGTCGAGCACAGTACGGTGACCACCTATTCGATGGTCAGGCCCGAACCGAAAGAAGGGACCGCCCGGCTGTCACCAGATGCTGGACCGATCAACCAAGCAGGTCGGGGTAGCTTCATCGCGCGCGGCTTGGTGGAGGACAACGAGATGTCGGCAGGTGTGCAACGCGGGTTGCACGCGGGCGCCAACGAGTTCGTGGAGTTTGGACGGCATGAGAGCGCGATCGGGCACTTCCACGCCACCCTTGATGAGCGTCTGGCTCGATCGGCTACTTCCCTGGCGTAGCCGCAGCGGTGACGTTGAATTGCGCGAGACCTTGCTGATGTTGCTCTCGTCGGAATCCGGCGCGTAATGCCTGCTGAGAACTGATCCCGGGGCAAAGAACATCCAGCATTCAGGAACTGCTGCTTTCCCTCAGACCGGCGGTTGATCGGCTCGTCTTTGTGCGGAAGTCGCTCGGCGCAATGATTGTCGGGCGCGGACGTGGTCGCGGACGTGGGCGCCGGCGTCGGCAGCGCTGACGTACGCATCCCAGAAGTCAGCCGTGGTCTGCGGGTCCAAATTCGTCATGGTGGTCTCTCCTTGGTTGTGGTGGTGGCGTGTCACCCAGATCCCCATTGACCTCCCATGCAATCCACGACGAGCGGATGAAAGCCGTTCAGCGAATGTGACGGGTTACTCAGTGGCGCATGCGGCGTGCGTGTCGCCACAGCACAGTGGCAGGTGGCAGCGTTTGCACCGCTATACCGGTGCAAACGCTGCCATCTAGGCAAATGCGCCGTTGTTAAGGCGTGGGTCGCGATTGATTGCTGGCTACAGCCGACTTGCGACAAACGTTGCGGCTTGATTTGTCATCCCGGACTGAACATATAACGTGTGCGCCATTACGTTGATGCCGTCGGAGCATGCTGGATCGTCGGGAACGCACAGGTCAATGGTCTTTGAGCTGTAAAGCGGGCTGACCGGAGGGAAAGCGGCGCCCGATAGGTTACTCGCGAGTGCGCTCGATGGATTTCCGAAGAGGGCGATCGCGGCGACGTGATCGGCCGCCTGGGGCGGCATGATCGTCGTAGCCAAATCGATGACGCCCGCGCCTTGAGAATATCCGCCGAGCACCATTCGCGTCTTGGGGCAGCCGCCAACCATGCCCTGGATGTAAGTATTCGCGTCGTCGGCACCGTTTTTCCCGCTCTCGGCGAAAGCCTGGTCCGCTGGATAGTTGACCGGGTAGATGCCGAAGGACCGCCCACCAAGCTGCGGTCTGAGCGAGTCGACGAATGCCTGGCCCACTTTGCCGACACCAGGGGGCTCTCCGGTGCCGCGAGCGAACACCACCTCGACGTCGGGGCATGGATCGGCAGAGGCGGAAGGGATGTCGGTCGGCCCGCTCGCCAGCGCCAACGTCATCGCGACCGCCACGCCGAGGACGCGAGTGATGTGGTGTGCACTCATTGCTCAATGCTGGCATATCGCCGACAAATCGGTCGGGGTGGTGCAGGGGCTGAGCAGCATGGCCCGCGGGGAGCCAGTCCCGCTCTCTGCGAAGCGGATTGACAGTCCGTCGACGGTCACAGTCTGTGGACGAATCAGCGTGCTCACCTTCTCGACCTGCATTCAAGGTGTGTTCATCAGGAGACGAACTGCTGCCCGCCGTCGATGTCGTACGTCGCGCCGGTGAGTGCCGTGTTGCTCATGATGTGGACAGCGAGCGCGGCGACGTCGGCGGGGCCGACGACGCGGCCGATCGGGAGCGTCGCCCGAAGCTCATTGCGGCGCTCCTCGAGTCGATCTCCCAGCAGCGATGCCGACAACGGGGTGTCGACGAAGCCGGCGGCAATGAGGTTGACGCGGACCGGCGCAAGTTCAAGGGCGAGGGCCGCGGTGAACGGAGGCAACGCGGCGGTGGCCGCGGAGACAATTCCGAGGCCGCGACCGACGCGCCGGCCGCCGGTGCCGCCCATGAGCAGCAACGTGCCCCCAGGCCGCATCTTGCCCGCAGCGTTGCGCGCGACCTTGAGCGCCAGCACCGCGTGCCCGCTCATCGCCTGGCGCACCTCAGAGGAGTCCATCTCGAGCAGCGGCCCATAGTGCGGGCCGCCGGCTGTGATCATCACATGGTCGATCGGTGTTGGCAGGTCCTCGAAGAACCTCTCCAACGAAGTCGCGTCATTGGCGTCGAACGCCGCGGCGCGTTGCGCGTCGACCTCCCGCGCCGCTTGGTTGAGCCGCTCGGGATTGCGGCCGGTGAGGATGACTTCAGCCCCCTCGGCCCGGGCGCGTCGAGCAGTCTCAAGCCCGATTCCTGCGCTGCCGCCGATCACGACGACGGTCTGCCCGAGCAGTTCCGGATCGCGCTGGGGCGAAACAGGAGTGGCTCCGCTGGTCATGATTCCTCCAATGGGTGGTGCCGGCGACCGATCATCCTGCACCGGCGGCGCTTGCGCGTCGAAAGCCCGCGCTGCGTCCCCCTCAGACTGGCACCGACCACCTTCCCGGACCAGCTGCCAAGTCAGCTCACTCGACAATTCGGAGCCGTGTGCTTGCGTCAGATCCGAATGTGATGGTAGGCCGAACTCCATATCGCCAGATCGACTCCACCTGTGCCAGGAGGCCAGCACCAACCATGTCAGATAATGCACCGGTTTGGCCCGAGCTGCCGGTCGCCCAGTGGGCCGACTCGCGCGACACCCTTCAACTGATGACCCAAATCGTCGGGAAGATTCGTCTGGCCAACACGCCGCTGATGAACCACTGGTGGAACGTCCCGCTTTACGTCTCGGCTCGCGGCCTGACCACCGGCTTGATCCCGTACCAGCAGCGCGGATTCCAGATGGATTTCGATTTCCTCGATCACCGGCTGGTCGTGGCGACGACGGAGGGCGGCACTCGATCTATCGCGCTGCGACCGCTGGCGATCGCTGACTTCTACAGCGAGGTGATGGTGGTGCTCGACCAATTGGGGTTGACCACTCAGATCTGGACCATGCCGGTCGAGATCCAAGATTCGGTTTACTTTGAGTCCGATCGGCAGCACTTCGCCTACGACCCAGACCAGGTGCGGCGGTTCTGGCTGGCGTTGGTGCAGATGAGCCGTGTGTTCGAAGAGTTCCGGTCGCGCTTCGTCGGCAAGGTCAGCCCGGTACATGTGTTCTGGGGCGCCCTGGATCTGGCGGTGACCAGGTTCTCCGGGCGCCGCGCACCGCTGCATCCCGGCGGCGCACCGCACTGTGGACCTGAGGTGATGTGGGAGGCCTACTCCCACGAGGTGAGCAGCGCCGGCTACTGGCCCGGCCCAGATGGCGAAGGAGTCTTTTACTCCTACGCCTACCCCGAACCGGCGGGCTACCCGAGCGCACCAGTGCGGCCCGACGCGGCGTCGTTCAGCGCCGACCTTGGCGAGTTCACGCTGCCCTACACCACGGTCCGCCAAGCCGCCGATCCCGACGCCGTGCTGTTGGAGTTTCTGCAGAGCACCTACGAGGCGGCTGCCGATCTGGCCCGCTGGGATCGCGACGCGCTGGAACGAGACCGCCAGCCATTGCGTGGGGGCGCGACCGAACGCTTGTCCATGGGGTAAGCAGCGCAGTCAGGTCAGGACAGGAGTGCCGCAACTGCGCCGACGACAACTGCCGTCGAGTCGCTGCCGAGCCGTTGCGGATCAGGCGCGTTCATTCGCGACCAATCCACCGCAATTGCATCCTCGAAATTCTTCCAGCAGCCTCGGCCGTCTGACTCGCAAATGATTGCGTCTGAAGGGCGCCTGGCATGCCAAGAAACTTGCCGGCATGGCCGATCTTGGCACCGCTAAGGGGTTTTGAGGAATACGTCGTTGAGCGTGACGGTGCGCAGGTTCCTCGACCGGATGATGTCGACGAGCCGCGGGTAGACGTGCGTGACCGGCAGGTGATTGAGATGGCCGATGACGATGGACTGTGGGGTGAAGTACTGATCGGCCATCTTGACGATGTAATCCTCGGTGATCAGGGTGGAATCCGACAGCGAACCCGACCATAAGGTCGGGACGGTGTAGCCGAGGTCGGCGGCCACACCGTCAACGGTGGCGTTGCGCTTCGCATAAGGCGGCCGATAGTACGGTTTCGCGCCGATGCCGTAGGTCTTCTTCAGGAATTCGTCATTGCGGGTGAGCTCGTGGGCGATCCGATCTTGCGGCAGAGTCGTCAAATCCGGATGTGACCAGGTGTGGTTGCCGAGCTGTATCTGCCCGGATTCCACCAAAGGTCGCAGCATCGCCAGGTTGTCGGTCCACGAGTTGTAGATGCCGTTGACGAAAAATGTCATCCGCGCGCCGGTGTCTTTGGCCAACTGTGCGTAGGCGCGCACTACGTCGCTGTTGACGCCGTCGTCGAGAGTCAGCGCAAGCAGATCTCCGTGGCCCGGGATTGTGGTTAGTGCGCCGCCGCCGGGCAGGGGGACGCGAGCACTCAGCGGTGGGGGCGGTAACAAGCCTGCAGGGGCGGCTGGGCCGGAGGTGGCCATCGAGGCTGACGGTGCCTCGGCGAACGTTTGCGGTTGCGGGTCGACGATCAGCCGTGCTGCGCCTACGCTGGCAACGGTGGCCGCGGCGAGCGCCCCGAGGAATCGACGCCGATTCAACTCGTTCACGGCACGGCCTCGATCAAGCCGCCCCGTAGCGGTGGAAGCGGTGGACCCGACGCGATTGCGCCGCCGGTGGTTTGCGGCGCGGTGCGCTCCGGGCAATCCCGGGTACGGGACGCCCGTGTCGCCAAAGTTCGCGTCCACAGCAGCGAACCGTACCACTACCAGCGGCAATCTGTCGGATTAGGTACGGCACGGTCAGCTGTGAATATGGATGGCCACCGATCCCCAGCGCAAATTAGTGCGACGCCCCGCCCCCGTGTTGTGGTAGCTGCACACGCTCGGTATCGGGGGTTCCCAGCGTCGCGGCCAGCCAGGGCAGCGACGCGGCGAACGCCTGCGCGGCGAATGGCCAGTCATGATTGCCCGGCTGGGTTGACACTGCGCAGGTGATGCCGTTTGCGGTAGCGATGTCGCACAGCGACTTGGCGGCGGTGTCTTGGCCTTCTGGGTTGGCGGCGGGGTCGGCGCTACTAATACCGAGGTTGGGACTGGCCGCCTCGGCGAGGTTGCGCGGACGCGACGATGCGGGGACGTCAAACCATCCCGACACCCCGGAATAGCGACCATGTTGGGTGATGATGGTGACCGGGTCGTAAGCGGCCCAAGCGGCGGGGTTGCCGCCGAACAACCGGGCGATTGTTTGCTCCTTAGTGCCTACGTTGGGGCGTAGGTCACCCGCGACGTCCACGAACGCGCTGAACATGTCTGGATGCATGACGGTCAAGTCAACGGCGCAGGTACCGCCCATCGACCATCCGGCGACGCCCCAGTTGGCCCGGTCGGCGCTCACCCCGAAGTTCGAGACGATGAACGGCACGACGTCTTTTGTCAGATGATCGGCGGCGTTACCGCGGCTCCCGTTGACGCACTCGGTGTCGTTGTCGAACGCGCCGGTGGGATCGACGAACACCAGCACCGGGGCGAAGCCATGATGATGGGCCGCGAAGTTGTCGATGGTGTCGAAAGCGCCGCCGGCGCGCAGCCAGTCGGCGGGCGTATTGAAGGCAGAGCTGATCATCATGACTGTCGGTAGCCGGGGCGGCGGATTGCTGCCGAACCACGCTGGAGGCAGATACACCAGTTCCTGGCGGTGGGGGAAGTGCGACGCATCGGTGTTGATGCTCACCGGTACCACGACGCCCTTGGTCGGTTTGGTGCCGGCGACCTGCATTGCGGTGACCCGCAGCCGATCGATCTGGTCGGGCAAGGGCCCCGCTGTCAGCTGATTCCATGCAGCCAGCACCGTGGGGAAATAGCCGACCCAAATGTTTAAGGCCAAGCTCGCGCACAAGACGCACAGGGGTACCGAAAATACCGCCAGCCCGCGTCGCCACCAGCGTGCACCCGGCCATCCGAGCAAAAGGACTGCGGCCGCGAGTCCGCTCATCGCTATCCATAGCCACAGCGATGCTGGTGCCGGGTCCCCGGCCAGCCCTATTGACGTGATGTACCAATGCGACAGCGCCGTCACCAGAGCCGCGACGCCCAGCGTCACCGGTAGTGCCCAGGTACGCCAACGTCGCCTGCGCCATCCGATCGCGTTGATCACCACGAACAGCGCCAGCGCCTGCACCGTTGGGGGCAACCAGCCGTGTAGCAAGGACAGTTGTCCGACGAACTGGCTCAACGGTTGTGACCTTCGCTAAATACGATGGCTGCGCGTGGGTCGGTGAGTGCGCAGCAGTAGCGGGCCGGCATCGAGCTCCCTCTGCGAGGCTGACATCATGATCTGCCCACCGCTCGTGGGTATGGAACGCGGTGGGCCAGATCAACTATTCCATATCGCGCGCACCGATCGTGCTTGTGAAGGAGCGCAGGCGCAGGCTGTTCCCGACGACGAAGACGCTGGAGAATGCCATCGCAGCGCCCGCCAGCATGGGGTTGAGCAGGCCGAGCGCGGCCAGCGGGATCGCCGCGACGTTGTAGCCGAAGGCCCAAAACAGATTCGTCTTGATCGTGGCCAGCGTCTTGCGGGAGAGCCGGATCGCGTCTGCCGCGGCGCGTAGGTCGCCGCGCACCAAGGTGATGTCGGCGGCTTCGATCGCAACGTCGGTGCCGGTTCCCATGGCCAGTCCCAGATCGGCGGTGGCCAGAGCGGCAGCGTCGTTGACGCCGTCGCCGACCATGGCGACGACCTTGCCCTCGGACTGCAAGCGCATAACCGCGGCGACCTTGTCGGCGGGCAGCACGTCGGCGATGACCTGGGCGATACCGACCTCGTCGGCGATGCGCTGCGCGACGGTCTGGTTGTCGCCGGTCAGTAGCACTGGCGTCAGTCCCAGCTGTTTGAACTGCCGGATGGCTTCGGCGCTGGTGGGTTTGACGGTGTCGGCGATCACCAGAATGCCGCGCGCGCGACCGTCCCAGCCGACGGCTACGACGGTTTTGCCTTCGCTCTCGACTCGGGCTTTGGCCCTCGACAGTGTCATGTCGAGGTGCTGGGCCCAATCGGCCAGCAGGCTCTCCCGGCCGACGATGACGGCGTGGCCGTCGACATTGCCCTGCACGCCTTTGCCTTCCACGTTGGCGAAGTCCTCGGGCGCGGGCAAGCTGCCGAGTTCTGCCCTGGCACCCTTGGCGATCGCCTGTGCGATGGGGTGCTCCGAGGCGTCCTCGAGGGCTCCGGCGTAGCGTAGTAGCGTCTCCCGGTCGGTGTTTGGTGCGGTGATCACGTCGACGAGGGTCATCCTGCCGGTGGTCACCGTGCCGGTCTTGTCGAGGACGATGGTGTCGACCTTGCGGGTGAACTCCAACACTTCGGGTCCCTTGATCAGCACGCCCAGCTGAGCCGCGCGCCCCGTGCCGACCAGCAGCGCTGTCGGGGTCGCCAGCCCGAGCGCGCACGGGCAGGCGATGATGAGCACCGCAACCGCGGCCGTCAGCGCCGCGGTCATGGGGAAGCCAGCGCCGAGCCACACCCCCAGGGTGGTCACCGCGATGGCGATGACGATGGGAACGAACACGTTGGAGATGCGGTCGGCGAGCCGCTGCACCTCGGCCTTGCCCGACTGGGCGGCTTCGACGAGTTTGGCCATCTGAGCCAGCTGGGTGTCGTCGCCGACCCGGGTGGCGCGCACGATCAGGCGCCCGCCGGCGTTCACCGTGGCGCCCGTGACGGCGTCACCTTGGCCGACCTCGACGGGAACGGATTCGCCGGTGAGCATTGAGGCGTCCACGGCCGATGAGCCCGAGACAACGAGCCCGTCGGTGGCAATCTTTTCCCCGGGCCGCACCACGAATTCGTCGCCCACGGTGAGCTGGTCTACGGGGATGCGGATCTCGGTGCCTTGAGATTGTGGGCGCAGTACCGCGACGTCCTTGGCGCCGAGCTCCAGCAGGGCGCGCAGCGCGGCACCGGCGCGCCGTTTGGATCGCTTCTCGAAGAACCGGCCGGCCAACACGAACAGGGTCACACCCGAGGCAACTTCGAGGTAGATGTTGGACGCGCCGTCCCCGGGTGTGATGGTCAGCTCGAAGGGGTGGCGCATACCCGGTTCCCCAGCTGTGCCCAAGAACAGCGCATACAGCGACCACAGGAACGCTGACAAGGTCCCGACCGAAACGAGGGTGTCCATGGTGGCGGCACCGTGCTTGAGATTGGCCCAAGCCGCAGCGTGGAACGGCTGACCCGCCCACACGACGACCGGTGCGGCCAGGACCAGCGACGCCCACTGCCAGTAGCGGAACTGCAGGGCGGGGATCATCGCCATGAGGATCACCGGGGTGGCGAGCACGATCGCGGCGACCAAGCGGTGGCGCAACGATGACAGCTCAGGGTCCCCCGTTTCTGGTTCCGGGGCGGGTTCCGCACGGCGTTGAGGCAGAGCTGCGGTGTAGCCGGCCTTTTCGACTTCGGCGATCAGCGCCTGTGGCTCGTACCCGGAGGGCGCCGTGACGGTGGCCTTTTCGGTCGCATAGTTGACGGTCGCGTTGACCCCGTCGAGCTTGTTCAGCTTCTTCTCGATGCGCATCGCACACGAAGCGCAGGTCATCCCGGAGATCTCGAGCTCGATGTTGCTCACCGCTGCTGGCGAATCGGTCGTCTCGGGCATGTTGCCCTCCCTACTGAACAGCTCCGACTCCGGTTTCATGCGACCAGGACCGCCTCATAGCCGGCCTCGTCGACGGCGCCCAGCACCGCCGCCTCATCGATTTGTGCCGAACTTGTGACGACCATCCTGCCCGTGCCTGCGCTCACGTCCACCCCGCTCACCAGGTATTCGCTCGTGGTCATGACGCCCCCTTCATTGATACCCTATCGGGGTATAGCTCATTACGCACACGGATATACCCCAGTGGGGTATATCCGTCAAGGCTCGCCTTCGATGGTCGGTCCCGCGCCGAATGGCGCTACCGTATCGATGCTGTGGACGCGACGGAGTAGCGCGTGATCACTTGCGCGGTCAGCAGTACGAAATGCCCATGTCAACCGAAACCTGGGTGCCGGTAACGAATCTGGATTGGTCGGAGGCCAACCAGGCGACGGCGTCGGCGATGTCCTCGGGCTGGGCGGTGCCTTCGGGTAGCAGCGGCCTGTTCAGGCCCCGCAGGTACGGGTACGTGTCGCCGGCCGATCGGATTGCGTCGCGCATCTGGCCGCTGCCCATGGGTGTGGCGACCGCTCCCGGGTGCACGCTGTTGACGCGGATGCTGTGTCGGCCGAGTTCGGCGGCAAATGCCCGCGCCATCCCGGTGACCGCGTGCTTGCTCACCACGTAGTGGACCATGAACGGCTCCATTTTGATGCCGGCGGCCGATCCGATCAGGATGATCGACCCGCCACGGCCTCCGTCGATGATGTGATCAGCACTCGCCATAACGGTGTTCCACGTTCCGGTCACGTTCGTATCGATGGTGTCACGGAAGGCTTCGGCCGTGATCTGGTCCCAAGGTGCGGGGCTGCAGATACCGGCATTGGCGACGACAACGTCGAGACGGCCCAGTTCGCCGATCGCCTTGCCGACGGCAGACTTGAGCGCGTCGAGGTCACGGATGTCGACCGCCGCGGTGATGATCTGTCCGCCGTTGGCGGTCACCAGCCTTGCTGTTTCAGCCAGGTCGTCGGGCGTGGGCGAATCGTAGGGAACGCTGGAAGGCAATGGCCCGGCCATATCAAGCGCGATGATGTCGGCGCCTTCGGCGCTGAGGCGTACCGCGTGCGCCCGGCCCTGTCCTCGCGCAGCGCCGGTGATCAGCGCAACTCTTCCCGAAAGTGACTGGCTCATCGGTCTTTTGAGTTCCTTCCGGCTGGTCGCGCACGATCTTGTCGAGTGGGTTGGAGCGTTCGAGCATGCCGTAGGTTTCCTCGCCTTCCCACCGGTAGCGCACGCCGGCCTGTTGCAGTGCGGGGAAGCTTCTTGTCAGGGGGCCGTCACTGCACGCGCCGCGATGAGGTTGCCATGAACCCTTCCTGCTGGGACGTCGTTGTCCAAACGGTGCTAGACGAGCACTCGGCGAAGCGTAGCCTCGACCTGGCGCTGCCGGACAGGCGGAAGGAGAGAAGTCATGACGGTAACCGTTGTCGACGCGGGAGCTCAGCAAATCAGCCGGTCGGTTGAAGTCGCCGCGCCCGCTGCCGAGCTGTATGCGTTCGCTGCCGATCCCCGGCGCCACTGCGAACTGGACGGATCAGGCACGGTTCGCGACAACATCAGAATGCCGGCGGAACTGGCTGTGGGCTCAAAGTTTTCGACAAACATGAAGGTGTTGGGAGTGCCCTACCGCATCACCAGCACGGTGACCGCACTGAAACCGAACGAACTCGTCGAATGGCGCCACCCGGTAGGTCACCGTTGGCGGTGGGAGTTCGCGTCACTCTCACCCACGCTGACCCGGGTCACCGAGACCTTCGACTACCGCACCGCCGGCGCGCTCAAGAACAAGCTCAAGTACTACACCCTGATAGGTGCCCGCAAGTCCAACGCTTCGGGTATCGAGGCAACGCTGGCCAAGCTGCGGGACCGCTATGCCCGGTGATCAGTTTGGCGTTGGATCGGCGGCGTTCCAGTCGACCACCCCAGAGACCCAGTGGGTCAGTTGTTCCACCTGGTCGTTGCGGTGCAGATGGCGCGGCGGCGTTGCGTAGGTTCCGTAGGGCCGGCAGCGGATGACGACGCGGCTCTCGCGTTCGGACATCTCCGTTATGTAGGGGCGTGCCTCTTCGCCGAGCGGTTGGCCAGACATTCGACCGGCGACCGCCATCATCACGTCGACGGCCAGATCACGGTCTTCTTCGAGAGTCGCGTCGGCGTAGACCTGCAGGTAGGCGAATGGCCACTGCTCGTCGAGGACGCACAGACTGACCTTGCCGTCGCGCTCGGCCATGCGGGCTTTACCGCGACCGGCCATGGTCGAGACCAGCAGTTCGTCGTTATCGGTGGGGATGTAGTAGACGATCGACATGGCCGGGCCGTCGTTACGGCGACGGTAGCCGAACACGCAGGTGCGGTGGGTACGCACGAATTCACGGCGCTCGGATGGCAGCATGTCGCGGTCGTTGGGAGCCGTGTAGGGCTCTGATGCCAGAGGTAGAAGCATGGCGAAATTTCCTTGCTATCAGTCAGGTTGGCCACCCGGGGTATTAATGGGTACACTGTACCCGTTAATGTTGGCACAGTCAAGACCGGACCGTGGGACGGGCACCGTCGTCGCTGCTCTATCCCGTGGTAATCGCTGTGCCGCAATACGTTTGGATAGGAGCAATGGTATTGCTCATCGTCGCCGGGCTGGAGCAATCTGAGCCATCACCGCGTGCCTAGCCCGCTGAGGTGTTCGATCATGGTGTCTACCGCGGCTTCTAGCGGGGCGGTGTCGCGGCGAACCTGGCTGAGCAGCAGTCCACCTTGTATGCCGGCGAGCAATGCCAGCGCGATGCGGTTGATATCGGTTCCTTTCCGAAGCTCGCCACGCGCTGCGATGGTGACCAGGCCATCGTGGATCATGTTCTCCCACTGGGCAAACGATCTGGCGAGCCGGGCCCGCGCGATGGGGTCGGTCTCGGACAGCTCGTTGGCCATCGACCCGATCGGGCAGCCACCCACGCAGCCCAGATTGCGCACCAAGTCGACCATGATGTCGCGCCAGCGGTAGAGGTCTTTGATGCTGTCGATACGGTCCAGGCCGAGGTGCTGCACGCCGAGCACGTGGTCGGTCTGAAAGTCGATGACCGCCGCTACCAGATCGTTCTTGTCCGCGAAGTAGTGGTACATCTGCGAGGTGCTGATGGCCGCAGCTTCTTGGATGTCTTCGATGGTGGTCCGCGCGACACCGCGCTGCAGCATCAATTCCGAGGCGGCGGCCACGATGCGCTCGCGGGTCGCGCGGCCCTTCGTGGTCAGTTTCTCGTACGTGGCTGGAGCCATCCGCACACCTTCCGGGTGGAGTAATTGCTCCAAAATCTACCAGGAAGGTTAGCCAAGCCGGGACGCCTGGTAGTGCTTGATATACCAGCCGTCCTCCACGCGTTGAACCAGCACGCTGAGATAGACGCTCACGGTGGCCCGATCGATGAACGAGAAGTCGACGCTCTGGTAGCCGAGCACGAGGTCGTCGGCAAGCCGCCTGGTTTCGAGGACCCGGTACGTGGCCGTCATCCCGGAGGGTTGGGAATCGTAGTAGGCGGCGACGCCTTGGCGTCCCACGCTGTAAGGATGCAGCCCCTGAAAGATCGCGTCCTCGGTGAAGTGGGAAGCGGCCCGCTGCGGATCGTGCGCATCGACGGCTTCCTTCCACTGATCGAGTACAACGCGCAGGATTGATTCGTTCTCTGTCGTCGCGTTCATCAGGGGTCTCCACTCGGCTAATCAACTTCGGATCGGGAACTGCCGAACGCAACTCACTCGACCAGTTCGATTGAGTTAAGGCAAGAGGTCAGCGCGGGCGCATCAGACGCCGACTCTAGTTTTGGAGTTGACACTCCATTTTTGAATTAGGAGGCTGAAGACATTCGTCTACTAATCCGGCGCCGCCGGCTTTATGAAGAGGGTACAAATTGTGGCCATCTCTGCTGACCCCAACTACGTGACCATCGCCAGCCGGGTCGCGCAACTGCAGCAGGGGCTGTCCGGGCATCTCCCCGACGATGTCCGCGACGCCTTCGGCGCCGAGCAGGCTGGACTGGACGCCAATGGAACGCCGGCGGGCGTGGCCGTACCCGGCGATCGGATGCCCGACGCGCAGCTGCTCGACGTGATTGGCGCACCGATTACCTTCTCCGAAGCCGTGGACGGATCTGGCGCTGTGGTAGTGCTCTACCGCGGTGCCTGGTGCCCGTTCTGCAACCTGACGCTGCGCGCCTATCAGGAAGATCTTGTTCCGTACCTGGTCGAGCGGGATATCCCGCTGGTGGCGATCAGCCCGCAAAAGCCCGATGGCTCACTGTCAACTCAGGAGAAGAACGAGTTGACCTTCACCGTGTTGTCGGACCCGGGCAATCAAGTGGCTGCGGCCTTGGGCGTACTCACCGCTCCCACCGACGATGCCCGCGCTGCTCAGCGCACCGTTGGCCTCGACCTGCCTGCGAGCAATGCCGACGGCACCCACGGGGTACCGATGCCGACCGTCGTCATTGTCGACAGGGCGGGGATCATCCGCTGGATCGATGTACACCCGAACTACACCACTCGTACCGAAGTCGCCGACATCGTCGACGCGCTCAACGTTCTCGGCTGACTGTTCGATCCGCGCAACGAAAGGATTCCGTTCGATGATCGACGACTGGAATACGCTCGCCGGACCTGGCGGCTACGGGCCCGAGAGTGGTTGCATCGCACCGGCGCAGCCCCGGCAAGCACAAAGGTCCCAGCCGAGACCGAAATCGATTACGCCGCGGATTAATTCACCGACTGGCGGATGTGTTCATCGGAGTGGCAGAGCTACCGGACGGGATCGTCGGCAACTTCGATATCGCCTGCCGTGGCCGCCGCGCGCAACTGGTGAAAGTCGTCCAGCGATTTGTCGGCGTATGCGTACGACCACTCGGCGATCGCATCGTGCACCGTGGTACTGGTGCCGACGTATCCCCGCAGTTTTGACGCATTCGCGCTCTGCGAGTGCGCCCGCGCCAGCAGCACCGCACAAGCAGTGACGTACTCGCAGAACGTGGGCGCCGACATGTCTTCGGTTTCGATGGTGCCCTTCATGTCGTGGAACTGACGGACGTAGTAGTCGCGGCCGTCCTTGCGTGTCGTCCCGAGGAATACATCCGACATCGCCTGCAGGATCCGCTGGCCGTCGGTGACGCGCAGACCCTGGCCCTGCGCCTCGACGGCTACGGTCAGCGTGTCTGGCTGGGGCCAACTGCCGTATTGTTCGAGCACTGATTGGGTGGCCTCTTTGATCTGCAGGATCAGCGGAGTGCCGTTGGGACCCACCAAGATAACCAAGTAACAACGGGTACCGACGCTGCCGACGCCAACTACCCGTAGCGCGACATCGGTGACGCGAAAGTGCGACAGCAGCACCGCAATGTCAATCGGCACTGCCGCCAGATATTCCTGAATCGACTCAAGCAATTGGTCTTCGGTTTCTTCGGCAAGGTGTTGCAGCACCGGCGGTGCTTCCCGCAGGCGCGGGGTGCCGTCCGATCCGATCTGCACGATCTGTTTGAAGACACGCGCTGACGTTCGCGTGCGCGCCCGGGATGTCGTTTTCTGAATCACTCCAAGCAGGCCCTTGGATACCTTCCCGGCGTAGCGCTCCGGCTCCACCCGCAGGTAGTAGCGCTCCACGACGTCCATCTTCTCCAGCATCGCCTGCAGACTGGTTTGGTAGCCCACCACTACCTCTTCGACGCATCGGCGGATGGCCTTGGTTGAGTACCCAGCATGGCGGCCGCCGATTATCACGCTGGTGACTAGGCGTTTGACGTCCCACTCGGCGGGTGCGACGGCGGCCTCGTCGAAATCGTTCAGGTCGAAGACGATTGAGCGGTGCGGCGCGGCGTACAGGCCGAAGTTCGAGATGTGGGCGTCACCGCAGCACATGACTTCGATCCCACTCGTCGGGCTTCTGGCCAGGTCAGCGGCCATGACTGCGGCAGAGCCGCGGTAAAACGAGAAAGGGTCGGCGAGCATCCGGGCAAAACGCAGCGGGACGAGTTCGGGCAGCCGGCCGGCGTTTTGGGATACGAGAATCTCTGTGGCCGTTTGCGTAGCGGGAGTTAGCTGCGCGAGGGAGCGCCGTGGGACGGTCTTTCGCAGCGCCCGACCACGTGCCACATCCTCGCTCGGTACTTCGACTTCGATCAGTCGGTCACGCAACACCCGCTGCGGCATCTGATCAGCCTACGGAAAAGACGCTGGTAGCGTTAGGCTTTCGGGCCCTTTTCAAGGCCAACACGATGCGCACAGTTAATCTCAGGGTGATTCTCACCGGTGCCGCGAAGTAGCCCCATCGTTAACATCGTTAAAAATGTTGGAGTCCGGACGAAATCATCTGGGAGTTCGCTGTGAGAGGATGCGTCGATGGTAGAAGCGCATCCGCCGGCCAGGCGTTTCCATCCGCGGTTACGCATTCCGTGGCTCAACGTCCTGGGCGTTATCGCGATAGTCCTCGCCGCAACTGCGATCGTGGTCAAGAACCTGCCTGACGAGCGATCCAACCAAATCCTCAACGTCTCCTACGACCCGACACGTGAGCTGTATGCGGCGCTCGACCCAGCCTTCATCACGCACTACCGCAGCCAAACCGGCGTCGGCCTGGACATCAAAGAGTCGCACGGTGGCTCAGGGCGACAGCTACGCAGTGTCCTGGACGGCAGTCAGAAAGCCAGCGTGGTGTCGCTGGCTCTGATCAGCGACATCGAGACGCTGAGCAAGCGGGGGCTCATCGCCCCCAATTGGCAACAGCGTCTGCCGAACAGTTCGGTGCCTTACACGTCGACCATCGTCTTTGTCGTCCGTAAGGGCAATCCCAAAGCCATCCACGACTGGCCCGACCTGATCAACGGTGACGTATCCGTGGTGACACCCAATCCGCGCAGCTCCGGCAACGGCCAGTTGAGCGTCCTCGCCGCGTGGGGCTCGGTAACCACGCGCGGCGGCAGCCCGGCCCAAGCGACCGCCTACGTGAAGGCGCTATTGCAGCACGTAGCGGTTTCCGACGCCGGTGCCCGCAGCGCTGCAGCCAGTTTCGCCCTGGCCAAAATCGGCGACGTGCAGCTGACCTGGGAGAACGAGGCGCTGCGCGAGGTCGCCGCCAATAAGGACGAACTCCAGCTCGTCTATCCACCGGTCAGCATCCTCGCCGAGCCCGCGGTGGCCTGGGTCGACGCAAACGTCGCCGACCCCAAGACAGCGACCTACGCCAAGGCATACCTGAACTACCTGTTCACCGACGCCGCACAAGATCAGGTGGCGCAATACGGTTATCGGCCGTTCAAGCCGGAAGTCCTGGCGAAATATGCCGATCGGCTGCCCCCTCTTTCGCTTTTCCCGATCAGCGCCATTGCGAAGGACTGGAGCGACGCGCGCGAGCAGTTCTTCGG
>Ga0209530_1000329_pt1 | contig 37344 bp, 29 predicted proteins | sample BlaSpr_A8_Ref_O1_FD_187987 | JGI IMG/M metagenome (GOLD analysis project Ga0209530, IMG submission 187987) | Forest soil microbial communities from Thunder Bay, Ontario, Canada - Black Spruce, Ontario site 2_A8_Ref_O1 (SPAdes) (version 2) | ecosystem: Environmental > Terrestrial > Soil > Boreal...
GGCGGAGCTGAAATTCTGGACGACGAAATACGCGCGCGCATTTCGCGATTGAAGTGCCGCTCCGAAGAATGGGTGGAAGTGCATCGCGCCGCGCATTCACTGGGAATGCGCACGACGGCGACCATGATGTTCGGCTGCGGCGAGGAAGCGCGGCACCGCGTGAACCATCTCGAGTTGCTGCGCCGGATTCAGGAAGACACGGGCGGCTTCACCGCATTCATTCCCTGGATTTTTGCGCCGGAAAATACTCCACTGGGGAAGAAAATCCCCGAGGCGACGGCCTTTGATTATCTGAAGACGCTCGCGATCAGCCGGCTGTACCTCGACAACATCGACCACATTCAGTCGAGCTGGCTCACGCCCGGAATCAAAATCTGCCAGGTCGGTTTGCAATTTGGCGCCGATGATGTGGGCAGCATATTGATTGAAGAAAATGTTGTGTACGCGGCAGGCGTACGCAACCGCACGAATGAAACCGAGCTTCGCCGCATCATCACCGATGCAGGCTATATTCCCGCGCAGCGCGACACGCTGTACCGCTCCTACGTCTTGAAACAAGTCCAGTAACGGCGGTGGGTTCTGAAGCGGAGTTCTCCGGATTCTAATTCGGCAGATCGCCCGGAGCTTTTTCTCGGCACTTTTGTAGAACGGCCTCGGCCTCTTTGAGCGCAGCTTCCGCCGCTTGGACGACGGCAATCGTTTTCTTTCCGAGATACCGGTTTGTAGCGGCCTTTAAGACCAGCTTGCTATCCAGAAATTCTACCAACTCCAGTTCAAATCGTTTGCGGTTTCGTGTGGGAAATGGCACGCGTAAACGCCGTCGCAATGAAGCGATTTCAGATCGAGTCTCATTGGAAATACCGGGTCCCAGCTCTCGCTGGACTCCGTCAAGTAGCTCTACTAGCGCAGTTTTCCATTTTGACTTTCTCATCGTTCCCCGCACCGAAGTTACAGCGAGCCAGAAATCGTCTTCCACCTTCAAAACGGATAATGCGGGAAGCTGTTGACTAAACTGAAAGCCCGATAGCGGGATGCGCCGCAGAGACGGTCACAGGCAGCTCCAGCACCACGCTCGCGCCGTAGGGCTGCTTGTTCGAGAGAACGATTTCCCCGCCGCATTCCTGCGCGATGCCGTAGCAAATGCTCAGGCCCAGTCCGGTACCTTTTCCCACTGGCTTGGTAGTGAAAAACGGATCGAACGCGCGGTTTAGGTCGGCGAATCCCGGGCCGGAATCCTCAAACTGAATCACAACGGTATTCTGATGTATCGAAGCGCGGATTTGGATGGCGCGTTGCGCGCTGTCTTCGACCGCATCTATCGAGTTGTTCAGGAGATTCAGCAGGACTTGCTTCAATTCGTCTTCGCCAATGGCGATGGGCGGCAACTTCGGGTCTACGTGGCATTGCACCGAGATACCGAGCTTTCGCAGATGGTATTCGCGAAGCTGGATGACGTCGCGCAAGGCGCCCTCGAAATCGGCAGCGCGAGCAGCGGGATTATTCTGGCGGGCAAAACGCAGCAAGCCGTCCACGATACGCTTCATGCGATGCGCTTCGTGTCCTAACTTCTGCAGGCGCTTGACCACCTTCTCGCCCTGCACCTCCTCCGCGAGCAATTCCGAATAGCCGATGATACCGGTCAGCGGATTGTTTAATTCGTGAGCCACTCCAGCGACCAGCTGGCCTAGCGCAGCCAATTTTTCCGCTCGCACGAGTTGATGATGCAGCCTCGTGTTTTCAATTGTGACGGCTAGGTCGGATGCGAGAACTTCCAGCTTCACCATTTCGGACACGTCAGGGCCGTCTTCAAGTTCCGCGCTGCTGAGGAATAAGCATCCCACGTATGAACCTCGCCATGAAATGAGCGGGACCAGGACTTCGTTATCCGGGAGTGCCATGCGGTAAGAATTATTTCCCAGCTGGTTGTCCTTGTTGCACAACCCTTTGAGTTGTTCGATCGTGAGACTTCTTGCGCGCCCTTCGAGCTTATCAGTCTCCTCTGCGGAAAATCCGTTTGCGCCGGCCAGGTGGAACGAGCGATCTTCCGCGGCGAGCAATAGGGCGGCCTTGGTGAAACTGCTCGCGTCGGTGATGGCTGTGGCGACCTCGTTGCACAGCGCAGCCGGATCTTTCCCGGCTAGAAGTCGTGACGTGATGTGCGAAAGGCGCTGGAGCAGCAGGTTTTCGGCATGTTCGCGCGCGCTGGATTGTTCGATGATTCGCGATTTGTCTTCCAGGAGCGTCAGCACCATCCCGAGAGCCACAAAATACTTTGGGACATTCCACAATTCCGGATTCATTTGCAGTTTCGGCAAATAGTGATCGAACAACGCGCCCACCGGGAAGACCGCGCCCCAGGCGAGAAATCCGCCGGACACAGCGATTACACCGGGAGAAATCCTGGGATACCGTTTCCAGAAAAGAAGGCCGCACAATCCGAAGGAGAGTGTCAGGATGGCGTTGATGGCGAAGTCGGGGCTACCGTGCAGTTGATCGTGGATCGCCCAGATTCCCACACCGGTAAGGACGACAGCCACAAAGATGTTGAACCGCGGCGACCGTGCGTGGGCCACAAGTGTGAAGATGGCGGCACCGAAGAATATAACCGCAAGAGCCGCGGACATAGTTCGAAATATGTGCCAGTCAAAACTGGCTATAACCGCGTGAAATACCACCGGAATGCCAAGCAGTGCCAACAATCCGAGCCGTTTCGACCGGATTTCAACGGCGCTAATCATGGACGTAGCAAAGACCACTCCGGAAAGCTCCAGAGCGGCAATGTCAATCGACTCGATAATTATTTCCAGCGTGCCTTGGTGAGTTTCGAATGCCTCAACGAAGAAGTGCAGAAAAATCAATGCCCACGCGTAGGTCCAAAGCCGAATGCGAGCAGAGGGGGCGTGTTTCCGCAACGATAAAAATATCGCGACGAGAACAGCGAGCACAAGGATCGTCGGAAGTTTGTCCAGAAATGGAGTCACAGTTTGGCCCTGACATAACGAAGTTATAGGCCTAAACCGAGCGCAACAATAGAGCGTTGGTACCAAACTATGGGAAGTGGAAGGGGCTAATTATCTCAGTAAGTACTACTTACTCAATGGCCTACGCACGTCGAGCATCACCTCGCTGCCTTCGGGTAAATCGAGCGTTTCGACTGGTACTAGAACACCGTTTAGGAACCGCGCGCGAATCCTCTGGGATGAACTTGAGCCACGAGGTACAGGTTCAGAGTTTTCTTTCGCCGCGAGCGGTTGCGTTTCGCCATGCGGAGCGCGGATTTCGGATTTCGCGGCTTCCCGGCGGACTCCACCGGCCGTTCCGGCCTGATCCAGCGCGAGATTTGCGAGAGCGTCTGCATCGCTATTCAGTTCTCGCCGGACGTGCTCGATGACGAAGTACTGAATCTGACGAGCCAATTTCGCGGCGCGTTCGTGCAGCGGCTTCAGGTCCGGGCTTTTCACTTTGTAGCGGCCTTGCATCTGCCGGACGAGAAGCTCGGAATCGCTCCGAATTCGAAGCGCGGGAATGTCGTGAGTTGCCGCGTAGTCCAGCGCAGCCAGAAGCGCGTAGTACTCGGCGACGTTATTTGTTTCACGGCCGATATGTTTCGCCAGCTCCAGGACGATTTTCCCGGAAGCATCCCGCAGAACTACAGCGTAGGACGCCGGGCCGGGATTGCCGCGCGAAGCTCCGTCTATATTAGCGATGTGAACGCCCGCAGGCGGGCCAGCCAAATGAGCCTCGGTGAATAAACGCGCGCTGCCCGGTGGCGTGAGTTTTGCAGGCCGTTTCATTTCTTGACCGTCTTAGCAGAATACAAAGTCGAAAGGATTTCGCCGCCCGTACGCTTCATTTCTGGGAGAGCCCGGCTGGGGTGGAAGAGGGCGTGTTGGAAGAAACCGCTGCTGCGGAAGATACCTGCTCGTAATAGTAAAGAATGCGAGTGCACGTTTCGCAGTGAAACATTTCCTGGCTTTCCGAGCGGCGCATCTCCTGAAATACGTGGGGCCGGATGCGCATTCCGCAGGCCGTGCATTTCTCGTCGCGAACTTCGGCTAGGGCGACGCCATGATGTTTTTTTACGATGCGGTCGTAATGATCCAGCATGTTCTCGTCGATTCCGGTGGTGACGCGGGCGCGTGCAGCCTCTAACTCCGCGAGAGCTTTTTCAGCCTCCGCTTTTTCAACTTCAATCTTGGAACGCTCGCCGCGAGCGACTTCTTCCACCTCCTTCAGCGATTTTTCGGAAATCTTGATGCGCCGGTCGTACTCTTCGCCGGCAACCATTTGTTCCAGTAAGCGGTCTTCCGCTTTGGCGATTTCTTCTTCCGCCATTTGCACTTCGTGCTGCAAAGCTTTGTAAGCCTCGTTCGTTTTTATCTGTGAGGTCTGATCCTTGTACTTGCGGACCTTTTCTTTCCATCCCTCGACGTCGAGCTCGTATTTTTTGCGGTCTTTGACGGTAGCGAGTTGCGCGGCCTTGCTGCGCTCTAGTTCGCCCTTTGACGCGGCGACGCGCGCGTCCGATTCAGCAATTTTCTTCGGAAAGGAAGCCAGGCGCGCGCGGACGTCTTGGAGCCGCATGTCCACGGCTTGCAGTTCGAGCAGATCCTGAAGAATCTTCAGCACTGTATCAACATTCTAGCACACGCTGCTGGCAGGCCGCGGGGCGCACTTGCATCGCCTGCGGGCGAACGGATCGCGGATGTTTGGCGCTAAAGGCTGCTCTTAAAAAACGCGATAGTCCGGCGCCAAGAATCCGTTTGGGCCTCGGCATCGGCTTCCGGCGTCCCGCCAAAGGAAAATTTCGCGCCGCGGAGATAAGTATTTCCCGATTCGCGAGAAGTGGTCGGCAAATAAGGGTAGCGCAGCATGTGGCCTGCGCGCTGGTAGTGTAGATGCTCGACGGGATGCGCGAAGCCGTGCTTCTTCAGCCGCGAGACGATCGCTTCGCTCATTTCTGCTGCAGGCCAGAGATGGTCGTCGCCGCCGGAAATCAGAAGAATCGGGCCGCGCATTCGTTCCACCGGAATGGATGCGCGCTCAATCGCTTCACGATTGCGCAAGCCGGCGCGAAACAGGTTCCGGAACATCACCGGACGCCGCAAAACGGCAACAGGAATAGCCGAACTCCACATGAAGCCACGAAGAGGAAGCGGTGCGAACGGAACAGCCGAGCCTTGCCAAGTCCACGAGGGAATAATTTCTCCCGTGGCTTTGTCGCGGCCGCCGGCAGCCCACGCGACGCTGCTCGGCGCGTAGGCCGCCACGGCATGAATTTCCGGAAACTTTACGCCGAGAAGAAGCGCAAGTTCCGCTCCGCGAGAAATGCCGAGAACGCCGATACGCTGGGAGTCAATTTCCGGCTGCGCTCTAAGCCAACCGAGCGCAGCTTGAAAATATTCCAGCGGAATGCGATGCAGCCAAGTAGGCAGCGGAGAAATCCCGAAATATGCCAGTGCCAGGGTTGCAAAACCATGGCGGGAGAGCACGGCCGCTTTGTCGAGATCGAAACCGCCGCCTGTGCCGCTGAGAATCACAACGGCCGGATGCGGTCCGCGGCCCGGTGGAATGAATAGTCTTCCAATTATTGGCCGGCGATCACTACTGCCTTGACCGCCGGCCGAAGCATCTGCTCCCATTTCCAAATCGCGCGTTTGCGTTTCGCCGGCTTGAAAATTTCGAACCATCTCCGACAACGCCACGACGCGGCCACCGATTACACCCTCCAACATCACGCGATTCGGCGATAGATCCTTTTTCGCAAATGTCATCCGCATGCTCGAGTCCTGCGTTTCGAGCCGCATGGACCAGAAAAGCCCCATGGGCGATACGCAGCGATAGCTGCCGCTGATTGGCGTTTGCAGAGCCAAATCCACCAACCCGGATGCGTCCGCGCGAAAAATCGCCTGTGAAATCCAACGACGGCCCAGGTCATCCTGCGTGACGGCGCGAATTAAAATTTGCTGCTGCGGCAACATTCCATGCGCGCGTATGCAAACTTCCTCATCCACGAATGCCGGATTCGGTGAAATCTCCAAATAAATATCCCGTGCGGAAGAACTGGCAGGAGCGATGGGAACCCTCTTTGTATTTCGAGCTTCACTTATAGCACAAGATTTACAAGCTTCCCCAGGCGCGAAGGGTGAGTCTTTTTCAGGACCTCATCCGTAGTATAGATATGATAGGCAGCGCAGCCATCTACTGGGAGGGGCGAGTGGGGCTCGAAAGCGAAGTAGCCCAGCTTCGACGCGGAGACCTGGACGCGCTTTCGGCGCTTCTCACGCGCTACCAAAATCGCCTGTACCGGTATTTGCTGCGCCTGGTGCGTGAGCCGGCCGAAGCCGAAGATCTTTTCCAGCAAACCTGGATCCGCGTGGCCGAGAAAATCCGACAATACGATTCCCGGCGCAATTTCGAAGCTTGGCTTTTCACCGTGGCGCGAAATATTGCCATCGATCATTTGCGCCGGATCCGGCCGCAAAGTTTGGACGAGCCCATAGAGGGAGCGCCCGGAGAATCCGCGGCCACGCGCTTGCCGTCGAGCGAGCGCCCGGTGCTCGACGGGATTGTCGAGCGCGAGCGCACCAGCCGCCTGGCTCACGCCCTCGATCTATTGCCCGTGACGCACCGTGAAGTTCTCACCCTGCGCTTCGAAGAGGAAATGAAGCTCGAGGAAATCGCGGAGGTAATCGATATCCCGCTTTCGACGGTGAAGACGCGTTTGCGCCGCGCGCTCGACAGGCTGCGCCAAACGCTCGAAACACATTACCCTGGAGAAGTATGGCAATGAACGATCACGACAAAATTCGGGAATTGCTGGCTCTGTCCGTTGCGGACGCGCTCACGCGCGCGGAAGAAGAACAAGTGATGAATCACGCGCGTTCCTGCGCCGAGTGTTCGTCTGAACTGGATAGCTGGCGCCTTCTTGCAGCCGGGATGCGCCGGCTGCCGACTCCGCAGCCCAGGCCGCTGATTGTGGAGCGCGCACGCGCGCGGGCCGAAATTCGGTTTGCCGAAGAAACCGAAAATCGCTGGCACCGGATTGTGATGATCGGCGTGATTCTGTTTGCCTGGGCGCTCACGTTGATGAGCTGGCCCGTGGTGCGGCTCGTTAGCGGCGGATTGCTTGGCATGCTGGATCCGCGCCTGAACCATGCTTGGCTGGGATTTGCAGTCTTCACGACAATAATTTGGATGACGGGTGGAGCAGCAGCCGTGTTTTTGTCACTACAGCAGCGGCGGGAAAGGAGATTGGCATGAGCGGATTTAACAATCAGTTGCGGGTGATCCCGCGGATTGCATGGATTCTTGGAGTGGTTGCTTATCTCTGTCTTAGCATCCTTCTGTTCACGGTTGCATTGCCGGGTGATCGGCACATGCGCGAATGGAATCCAATAGGGCAAATCCTGTTTGCCTTTGGCATCCCTCTTTTCATGATCGTATTTGTGTTGCTCGTGGGCTATGTCTACGGCGACTCGAAGCGCCGCGGTATGCCGTATGTGATGTGGACGCTACTGGCGCTTTTCATTCCCGATGGCATCGGCATCATTCTCTATTTTATTTTGCGCAAGCCCATGCCGAAGCCGTGCCCGAGCTGCTCGCAGGATGTTCCGTCAGGCTTTGTTTTCTGTCCATATTGCGGCACTTCACTGCAACCCACATGCCCCAGTTGCGGCCATGCCGTAGAGCGCGGCTGGGCGAACTGCCCACATTGCGGGACAAAATTGCCGTCGCAGCCTGGTCGTGCGGCTCAAGCCGGCGCCAATCGGCCTTGAAAATTGCGGTGTCTGCGCCAGTCGGTGGAAGCATTTTCCTTGGCGCGAGATTTCTCGGTAGAATGCAGGCGAAACAAGAGGAGGCTTTGTGCCATTCGTGCAAGTAACCTGGGTGGAAGGGCGCACGCCGGAGCAGAAACGCAAACTGGCTGAGCGCATTACACAAGTGTTGATAGAAGACGGCAAAGCCAAGCGCGAAAATATTCAGGTGACGTTCGTCGATTTGCCGGCAACAGATTACGCCGAAGCGGGCGTGACCGTTGCCGACCAAAAGCGCACACCCTAGCTCAACCTTATTCGCCTTCTACGTGGCGCCGATAAAGCGCGCGAAACTCGATCAGGCCGCCGGACGCATCTCGCGCTGCACTAGCACCGCATCTATGAAGTAACCAATCCCGATCGAGATGGGAATGATGCCGAATACGGCTGCCTGCATGGCTTCCGTTTCAAATCTCGACAACCACATAAACGTCAGCGTATAGCCCAATCCGCCGGCGATAAGCAAAATCGCTGCTTTCCGCGAACGCGCATGCGGCGGCAATTCTTCCGCGATGGGAACTGAAACTCCCTTGGCAATGGCTGCCAAGCGCTCTTCCGTTCGCAGCTTTCGAACGCGGTACCAGGCGTAAATAGCAGCCAGCGGAACCGCAAATGCAAGTACTACTGCAGCGAATCCGATTGGGTCCATGTGAAGTCTCCTCTGTTTTGTCAGCTTCTTGAACTTCAAACAAAGGTACGCAGGCGCGCCTTCAGATGTTCCCTCAATGTCTCGATGCCAGACGTGATTTTCCTGCGATGCGCGGAACGGCCATGCGAAGGTTTTGAGAAGACGCGAGTTATTTTGACGCCGTCTGGACTTCCATAGTCTGGTCCACGAAGTAATCGCTACAGCCCGGATTCGTGGCGGCGGGACAGTGCGCGACAGCGCGGAAACCGGTGGATGTATTCTCGATTTCATACGTGTATCCCTGCCGGCTCCTGTTCTGCATGGCAAGCGCGCCGCTCGAGGTCAGATCATCCAGCGAGGCAAATCCTCCATGCTCGGCCTGGTAACCGCGCTCGGCCTGGGCCAGAGCGATAAGATCGTTTTTCACGCCAACGATGTTGATGGTTTGAGCAGGCGTTCCGGCGCCATCGGATCGGGCTTTCGAAAAGTAAAAGCTGTAAGCCAGCAGCGCAATCAACGCCACCACCAGAATTCCAAGCATGCCTTTCATGCGCACCTCGCCCTTTGATTTTAAGGCATGGATGCACTCTGCGGCGTTCTGCGGCGGGGCGCTCGTTCCATCCGAGCAATGAAGCTGAGGTACTGGCGCTGTACCAAGGGTTCGCGCTGGTACAGCCCACCGCTCCTAGTAGTGTTACGCTTATTTCACGGTCAAAATCACTTTGCCGATATTTTTCCGCTCCTGAATATATCTGTGCGCCGCAGCGGCCTCCGCCAGCGGAAAGGACTTCCCGATGACCGGCTTGATCTTGCCCGTAGCGTACATGCGAAAAATCTCATCGAGTTCGCCGCGCAGCAGCGCGCCGCGGGATTGCAAGCGCCCGAGATTCACGCCGATCACGGAAATATTACCGCTCATCAGCTTCATGGGATGAAACCGGGGAATCTGGGCCAGCGTTTTGAGTCCTCGAGTCAAACTCCGCTTTCCGTCAGGCCCCGCGGCGGCGGAAAGGCCGTAAACCACCAGCCGGCCGGTGGGGCCAAGGCATTTGTAACTTCGCGAAAAACACTTTCCGCCGATCGGGTCCATCACCATCTCGATTCCGTCCGGCGCGAACTTGCGCACCACCTCGACGAAATCGTTTTTCTCATAATCAATCGCATGATCTACGCCGATCTTGCGCAGATATTCCTGCTTTGTGGGCCCCGCCGTGCCGAAAATCACCAGGCCACGGGCTCGTGCAAGTTGCACGGCGGCGATCCCCACGCCACCAGCCGCCCCGTGGACCAGTATCCTGTCTCCCGGCTGCAGGTTTCCCATCGTAAACATCGAGTGATATGCGGTGAGGTAATTTACAGGGATCGCGGCGGCATCGTCGAAGGACATGCCCGCGGGCAAGCGATACACTTGGCGCCCAGGAACGGCCACCCATGCGGCATAGGCGTTGAATTGCGTGAGCGCAGCTACTGCTTCGCCGACTCTCAACGGCTCGCCTTCCGCCGGCTTTCCGCCACTATCTGCAATTTTCTCGATTACACCCGCAATTTCGAGCCCCGGAACGAAGGGCGGCTTGGGCGTTCCGGGGTAAATTCCCATGCGCTGCAGCAGGTCCGCGAAGTTTACGCCGATGGCTTTCACGCGAATCAGCGCTTCTCCCGGCTTGAGCTGCGGGTCGGGGAGTTCGCGCGCTTCAAAAACTTCCGGGGCACCATACTTCCTTACGACCATGGCGCGCATCTAAGTCTCCTTGTGCCGCTTCCGCGCTGGGACTCTGCTCTTTCCCCGGCTTTTCATTTTGGATTCGAGGCGTCCTATCTTAAACTGTAAGGCTTTGTGCAACCATGAAAACTAAACCTATGATAAGAACCCTCGGTGTTAGTACCGTTATCCTAATAACAGCCTGGGCCTGTGTGGCCGGCGACCGTCCGCCGCAGACGGCGACCCCTCCCGTCCTAACCGCGATGCAGGAAGAGCTTGACCGTTCGATGGCTGGTATTTCGAAAGCTGAACCCCCCGACTATTTCATCAGCTATACCGTCGCGGACCGCCAGTATTCGGAAGTGTCTGGCTCGAACGGCGCTCTGCTATCGAGCGGGGACAGTCGTGCGCGCTGGCTGGAAGTGCAAACCCGGGTGGGAACCTACCAACTTGACGACACGCACAAACTGGGCGACCGCCAGCCGAGTTGGACCAGCCCCGGAACTACCATGGCTCTCGACAGCGATATTCCTGTACTGCGCCGCGAAATCTGGCGTGAGACCTCCCGGCAGTACCGCGCCGCCACGGAAGCGCTGATCAAGGTCCAGACCAGCCAGCAAGTCCAGGTACAAACCGCGGAGGGAAATGCGCCGGATTTTTCGCGCGAGAAGGCCCACGTCTCGATTGGCCCGCGCGTGGATATTACCGTTGACCGCAAACCCTGGGAAGAGCGCGTGCGAAAATACACCGCTGCGTTCAGCAATTCGCCTGCGGTGCTGAATTCCATCGCCACTTTTACCGCCCTGGGCACGAATCAATATCAAGTGAATACGGAAGGCACCAAGCTCGCATTCGGCCAAGTGCATTACCGGCTTGAACTCTACGTTCAAAGCAAAGCCCCCGATGGCATGGACATCAACCGTTACGCCAATTTCGATTGGCTCACTCCCAAAGACGCGCCGACGGACAAAGTGGTTTTCGACCGCATCCAGACCATGATTGCGGAGACGGAAGCCTTGGACAACGCGCCGCTGGTTGATCCCTACGCCGGTCCCGCGCTATTGACCGGCCGCGCCGCCGCCGTTTTCTTTCACGAAGTCTTTGGCCATCGCGCAGAGGGGTTCCGCCAGAAGGACATTAACGAAGGCCAAACTTTTACCAGCAAAGTCGGCGAGCAGATTTTGCCGGAATTTATTTCCATCAAGGACGATCCCACGGAAGCATCGTTCCGCGGCCAAATGTTGCTCGGCAATTATGCCTTTGACGACGAAGGTGTCCCGGGCGAAAACGTTTCGCTGGTGGATCACGGCGTGCTGAAAACTTTCCTGATGTCGCGCTCGCCGCTGGTAACCATTCCGGAGTCGAACGGTCACGGCCGTCGTCAGCTTGGATTTGTACCCGTCGCGCGCCAAGGAAATTTGATCGTCTCAAGTTCGCGAACCATGACCGACGCCCAGTTGCGCCAAAAGCTGATCGAGCTGGTTAAAGCGCAAGGCAAGCCGTTCGGCCTCCTGATTGACGACATCGCTGGCGGCTTTACTTTCACCGGACGAGCTCAGCCGCAGGCGTTTCAAGTGCTCCCGCTCGTGGTTTACAAAGTTTTCCCCGATGGCCGCCCGGATCAGCTCGTTCGCGGCGTGGACATCGTCGGCACGCCGCTCGTTTCACTCACCAAAATCGTGGCTACCGGCGACACGCCTGATATTTTCAACGGCTACTGCGGCGCTGAATCCGGTTCCGTCCCGGTTTCCGCCGTGGCGCCCGCGATTTTGATTTCAGAAATGGAAGTACAGAAAAAAGAAACTTCCACGGACAAGCCGCCCATCCTTCCGCCCCCGGCGCACGATCCCGAGGGGCATTATCCGGGCCAAAATAACACCGCGGAAAATAATTCGCCTACAAAGGGACAACAGCCGTGAAGAAATTTTCTGTGATTGCTTGGATTGCGGCGTTTGCAATTCCACTGTCTGCAGGCGTGCCCGCCCACGCCACGCACACTGCATCTCCGGCCGCCGCTCGTGTGCAAGCCGCCGTGCCATCCACCGAAACCGACCAGACGCTTCACGCCATGCATGACGAAATGGAGCGTGCGCGCACCCGTCTGCAACTTCCGGGCGTGGAAAAGCCTTTTTACTTCGAATATCGCCTGATGGACGTGGATGTGCGCGCGGTTACCGCGTCGTTCGGCTCGCTGATCAATAGTTCCACCACGCGCAACCGCTTTATGAGTGTCGACGTTCGCGTCGGCGACTATCACCTGGACAGCTCGAATTTCATCAGCGAAGACGGATTTCAGGGCTTTCTCGGCTCCACCGGCCAGGTGGGGATCGACCACGACTACAATTCGCTTCGCCAGGATCTCTGGCTCGCCACCGACCAGGCCTACAAGCAAGCCGTCACGCAGATGTCGCTCAAGCAAGCCTTTCTGCGCAGCTTAACCAAGCCGCCCGAGATCGATGACTTTTGGCAGGCGCCTCCCACGCAGCAAATCGATCCGCGCGTGAACCCTGATTGGACCTCGCGCAACTGGGAAGAGGAAGCGCGCAAAGCCTCTGAAGTTCTCAAGAACTTCCCTCAGCTCAACGGTACGCGCGTGAATTACTACATGGTGTATGTCACCTACTATCTGATGAACAGCGAAGGCACTACGCTGCGAACGTCGCGTAGCCTCGCCGCCATCGAAGCGGCCATCGACACGCAAGCTGATGACGGCATGCCGTTGCACAATTTTTATTCGCTCTATCTCGCGCGCCCCGCGGATCTTCCGGACCCCGAAACCGTGGCTAAATCCCTGGCGCAAACCGGAACCGACCTCATAATGTTGCGAGCGAGCCCGCTCGTTCCGGATTACACCGGCCCCGTGCTTTTCGACGCGCCCGCCGCCGGCTCCGTTCTCGCCCAGGTGCTTTCCCCGTCGCTCTCCGGCGCGCGTCCGCCGCTTTCCATGGGCTCCTCCTTCGATGCAGTCATGGAACGCTTCGGCGGCCGCAGCGAATGGACGGGCCGCGTCGGAACGCGAGTGCTCCCCGCGAATGTGACTCTCGTTGACGATCCCACGCTGAAGGAATTTCAGGGAAAACCGCTGCTCGGAAATTACGCCGTGGATGATGAAGGTGTCATCGCCCAGCGTGTCACCCTCGTAGACAACGGAACTCTCAGAGACTTGCTCATGTCGCGCCGGCCCGGCCCCGACTTCCAGAAATCCAATGGCCATGCCCGCTCTGCAAATCTTTCCGATACTGTTCCACTCGCCAGCAATCTTTTTTTCCAAGCGAGCGGTTCGCTCGACGCAGCCGGCCTGAAAAAGAAATTCCTCGATGCGTGCCACGACGACGGCCACGAATGGTGCCTGGAAGTGAAGCGCATGGATAATCCCGCGCTCTCTTCAATCCGTCAGGAAGATTTCAACGACTTCATCGGTTCCATCGCCGGCGGGCTTTCCAGCGGCGAGCGCATGCCGCTGGTGGTGTACCGCGTGTATGTTGCGGACGGCCGAGAGGAAATGGTTCGTGGCGGGCACATCGAAGGATTAACGCTGCGTTCTCTGCGAAACATTCTCGGCATCGGCAGCGACAGCGACGTGAGCACCTACATGCAAAATCCCGCAGGCGGTTTCGCTGGTACCGCGTTGGGCGCCTTCGGTTCGGCCCAGGGTGGCATTCCCAGCACAATCACCGCGCCTTCGCTGCTGCTCGATGAAATCGAGATCCGCGGCTTTCACGGCGAACCCCGCCGCCTGCCGCTGGTCCCCGCCCCCGCGCTGAAATAGCCCGGATCGTTTACTTCGCGGGTTTAATGTTTTGATTCACGCGAAACAGGTTCGCCGGGTCGTAGCGCTTCTTGATCTTCGCAAGACGATCGTAGTTCTTGCCGTACGTCGCCCGAATACGGTCTTCGCCCTCATCCATCATGAAGTTGACGTACGCGCCGCCGGCTGAGTATGGATGAAGCGCGCTCCAATATTCCTTCGCCCAAGTGGAGATTTTTTCCTTGTGCCCGGGGTCTGGATCGACTCCTACCATCACCTGGACCCACGTCGCGTCGCGGTAAGACCACGGCGTCGCGCCGTTCTTCACCCGGCTCGCCGCGCCATTGATCGGGTAGAGATGCATGGTTGACTGCAGCGTTGGCAACTTCGCGGCGTACTTCAGATGCTGCGCGATGGCTTCGTCAGTGAGTGTGCGCACGAAATCGGCCTTCCAATACCATTGCATGCCCGCAGGATATAGACGATCGAACATACTTTGCAGCGCTGGATGTGGAATCGGGCCGACCAGATCGAGCGCAGGAGCCTTGAAGCTCCGGATCGGCTTGAACACCTTCTCCGCGTTCTTGATCGGCCCGGTGTAGCACCACACGATGCCGCACATCTTTTTATCGTACAGATGCTCGGGGAACGGCGGCCAGGGCGGCACAGTGTGGAAAGCAAAGAACCCATAGACGTCATCGGGCGCCTTGGCGATGAAGCTGCGGTACCAGCGCATCATTTCCGCCGCGTCTTCCATCGGCCACAGCATTGGCCCGCCGTAGTCGGTGTGCACCGGTTGCGCCTTGAACAGAAACGAAGTCACGACGCCGAAATTGCCGCCCCCGCCGCGCACCGCCCAAAACAGGTCGGTATTTTCCTTGGCACTGGCGGTAACGAACCTCCCGTCGGCCAGCACCATTTCGACGGCTAGCAGATTGTCGATAGTCAGGCCGTACCGCCGCGTCAAGTATCCGATTCCGCCGCCCAACGTCAGTCCGGCCACGCCGGTTGTCGAAATTATGCCCGAAGGAACCGCGAGACCGAACGCGTGCGTCGCATGATCCACATCGCGCCACAGCGCGCCGCCTCCAGCCCGCACGGTCTTCTTCTTCGGGTCCACGCGAACATAGTTCATCGGCGAAAGATCGATCACCAATCCGTCATCGCACACTCCCAAGCCGCCGGCATTGTGGCCGCCGCCGCGGATAGCAACCAGCAGCTTCTGTTCGCGGCCGAAGTTCACCGCCGCCATGACGTCGGCCACGTCGGCGCAACGCGCAATCAGTCGCGGATGCCGGTCGATCATGCTGTTGTACACCTTGCGAGACGCTTCGTAACTCGGGTCGCCTGGCTCGATCAAGCCGCCAAGCAGGCTGGCTCTGAAGCTTGAGATCGTCGCTTCGTTCAGCATGGCTGCTCCATCCCTCAAAAGTTCACTATCCGACAAGATACTAGCCCGGAAAAACAGCCTGGGCATCAAAGATGAGGTTTTTATGAGTGAAGACTTATTGCGGCCGTCTGTTCAATCCCTTCGTACCCACTCGGATTGCACCTTCGGTGGGCGCGTCAAGGTTTGCATTACCACGCAATACTCTTCTGTCTTTGCCTGCAATCCCTTCATTTGTTCCGGGGTTGCGTTTGGCGCGGCAATATCAAAATGAAGACGAATGCTCTCGAATCCGACTGGCACATCCTTTGAGATTCCAAGGGTGCCTCGAAGATCCAAGTCTCCCTCCACCGTCACCTCAATACGTTCCGTTGTTATACCCATAGCCGCGGCCACCATCTGACAGGTGATTTGCGCGCAAGCCGCCAAAGCTCCAAGCAAAAGATCGCCGGAACACGCGCCCGCGCCTGCGCCTCCGACGCCCTTGTGCGCCTCGGCGTGGTAAACGGCACGCCCGATATCGACCGAGCATGACACCGGAGCATCCGTCTGCGCGCCTTTCGCCCGAAGTGTGATGCGCGAGGCGCTCGGGTCACTGCGGTATTGGTCTTTCAGCGGCTTCTGAAGCGATCGAAGATCCATGGCGCCCTCACCCTTTTATTTATTCTTGGCCATTTTTTACAACCAGAGGCAGCTTCGGCCGAGCCGTCTTGAAGCCGCTCCACCCGCGTGCTAGCATAAATGCACATTAGAGGGAGTTCCATGCCAAAGTTCGTCATCGAGCGCGAAGTCCCCGGAGCCGGAAGCCTAACCGACGCGGAATTGCGCGAACTGTCCCAAAAGTCGGTCAGCGTTCTGAAGGGAATGGGTCCCGAGATCCAGTGGCTCCACAGCTACGTAACCGGCGACAAAGTGTACTGCGTGTACCTCGCTCCGGACGAAGCGACCATCCGGGAACACGCCAAGCGCACAGGCATCCCGGCCAATCGCGTCTCCGCGGTGCGCCGACTTATCGACCCGTCAACCGCGGAGTAAGCCGGCTGAATCTTCCAGCGTCATCCGGATGTTCTTTGCCGCTTTAACCAGCAGGAGACGCCGCCTCTGGCATCAACACTTCCTCAATAGCTTTCTCGAATGGCATAGCCCAACCTTCTAACCAAGCCATCGTGCTTGCTGTGTTCGTTACAGCCTGCCGTGCAGGGTCCAGAATCGTTTCCAGTTTGGTCTGTTCCACGGGCGTAAGAGGAGCGCCGATATTTTGGCGCAGCGCGGCCGCGGCGCCTGCCAGCCGCAACGATCGCTCCGCTTGCAGTTGAACCGCTGCTAAGCCCGCGAAGCATTCCAGCAGACGGGCTATTCCGCGCTTGTGTCTTAGTTCCCGGAAAGTTTTTAGACTTTCGCAATACAGAGAGTGCGCTGCGGAACAATCCTTTTGTTCTCTCGCCAAGCTGCCGAGATCCGCGAGCGTGCCGGCAATGCCCCAGCGGTCCCCGACTTCTCGAAAAATTGTCAGGCTTTGTTCGTACAACGCCCGCGCGGCCGTGGAGTCGCCCTGATCTCGAGCCACATCCCCCTGAGAGTTCAGCGACCAGCCGACGCCTGTCCGATCTCCCAAGCCTCGGAAGATGGAAAGACACTCCGCGTGTAGCGAGCTCGCCCGGGCATAGTCGCCCTGTGATTTGACCACATTCGCGAGATTGCTCAGAGCGCGAGCGACAGCCCTCGGGTCGCCCAATTCTCTCCATAATACGAGGCTTTCTTCAAACAGAGAGTTCGCCACCGCGACGGCGTCCTGCTCTCGAGCAAGGACCGCCAGCGCATTTAAAGAAACTGCCACGCCCTGCTTGTCATACAACTGATGAGCGATGCCTAGACTTTCGTTGATCAGCGCATCCGCCGCGGGATAATCTCCCTGCTCGCCCGCGAGCACGCCTGCGGCGAAAAGAGCGCGCAATCGCGCCTTCGTGGGAGCAGCCGCGCCTGTGAGCTGCAACAGCTTGCCCAGCCGGTCGCTGCCTTCGGCGAAGTACTCGCGCGTTTCCCAGAACCGAAAGAGGGCCGCACCGAGACGCAGACCCCAATCTGCATCTCCCGTCTTTGTCAGCCACTCAAGCGCGGCGCCGAAATTGTCGTGTTCCAAACTGAGGCGCTCCAGCGATTCCGCGCCTACCGCGCTACCCTGCTCGGTAACTTCCTCTTCGGCCAGCACCAGGCAGTAGGCGGCATGGGCTCGCCTGGTCAGTGCCTCTTCCTTGCTTGCCTCCAGTTTTTCCCGAGCGTACTCGCGAATCGTTTCCAGCATCATGAACCGCGATTCACCGTTCGCTTGCTCCACCTGCTGCAGCAAGCTCTTGTCCACCATGGACGCCGTACCGTCGAGCAAGTCCAAATCGAGATCGCCTTTGGTGTCGCACACAGCTTCCACGCCCTCCAGCGTGCTTCCTCCCACGAACACCGATAATCTTCGAAAAAGTTTCTGCTCGGCGGGGCTTAGCAGATCGTAGCTCCAATCGATCGTGCCGCGAAGCGTCTGCTGCCTCTGCGGCAGATCCCTCGCCCCGCCCGTCAACAACTGCAAGCGGCTCGCCAAGCGGGTTTGCATTGCAGAGAGCGAGAGAACTTTCACCCGCGCGGCTGCGAGCTCGATCGCGAGAGGCAGGCCGTCCAACCGGGCGCAAATCTCGGCGACTGTCTGGGCGTTCTCCGCGTTAAGTTCAAAATCCGGCTTGGCAGCGCCGGCGCGTTGGACGAATAGTGCGACCGCGGGGCACTTTGACAGCGCCTCAAGCGACGGCAGCGACTTCGAATCCGGCAGCGCCAGCGGCGGCACCGGAAATTCATGCTCTCCGTACACGTGCAGCGCTGCTCGGCTCGTCACCAGGATTTTAAGATTGGGAGCCGTAGCCAGCAGTTCTGCCACTACAGGCGACGCCTGAATCAAGTGTTCGAAATTGTCCAGCAAGAGCAGCATGGGTGCGCCCGATGAATCCCGCAAATTCTTCTTCAGCACTTCGAGCGGCGACTGTCCCCCTGCCTCTCGGATCCCCAACGTTTGCACGATCGCCGAAGCCATCAAGCTGGGGTCGCTTACCGGCGAGAGCGGGACAAAATGAATGCCGCCTGGAAATTGTTCCAGGAGGCTGTTCGCCACCTCCACCGCGAGACGCGTTTTGCCCATCCCGCCCGGGCCTGTTACGGTAACCAAGCGCACATCCCCACGCTGCAGAAGTTCTTTGGCGAAAACTACTTCCTTCTCTCGCCCCACAAATCGGGTCCGCTGTACCGGAATATTGGTCGGACGGGCCTCCGCCTGCTTAACTTGTTTCTCTGAGAAGCGATCGCGGATGGCTGCAAGTTCGTGTGCCAGATCGCGGGTGGAGACGTACCGCTTATCGGGCTCCTTCTCCAGGCACCTTTCGATGGCCCAACATAGCGGAGCGGGCGCGTCGGGATTTTGCCCTGCGATCGGCTCCACTTGTTCCCGGAGAATTGCCACCATCGTCTCCGCCACTGTGTTCCTCTTAAACGCTCGCTTTCCGCTCACCATCTCGTAGAGCACCAAGCCGAACGAGAACTGGTCTGACCGGAAATCCAACCGGCTGCCGCTGGCCTGCTCCGGTGACATGTACTGCACCGTTCCTGTTATCCCGCCCGGTTCAGTCTGCCACCCGGACATCGTCTGTGCCCCCGATTGCTCTCCGCTGGGTGACACGAGTTTCGCCAGGCCAAAGTCCAGGATTTTTATGAATCCATCGTCGGTGATCATCAAGTTGTCAGGCTTCAAGTCCCTGTGCGCGATGCCCGCTTCATGCGCCTTGGCCAATCCCTCTGCAACCTGCGCTGCGATTTCAATCGACCTTCGTATTGGCAACGACCCGGCGGCTAGCAACTCACGCAGCGTCTTTCCTTCTATCAGTTCCATCGCAATGTAATGAGTGGAACCGTCCTGTCCAAGGTCGTAGATGGTAACGATATTCGGATGATTGAGGGCTGATGCCGAGCGGGCCTCCCGCTCGAAGCGGAGCAACCGGTCGCTGTCTGCGGCGAATTCGGCGGGAAGAATTTTGATCGCAACAACGCGGCCCAGGCGCGCATCACGCGCCCGGTACACTTCACCCATACCGCCCGCGCCCAGCAGCGTCACAATTTCGTAAGGCCCGAGGTGAGTCCCTGGAAGGAGCGCCATAAGTTGCCGCGATTATAACCTCGGAATTCCCTGTCCCGGTACTCCCGTCTCGCTCGCCGCGAAACATTTCCAGTCTCGGCAGTGACACGACCGTTCTCACCTACATGCAGAATCCCTCCGGCAGGTCGCTGAAACCGCCCTGGGCGCGCGTATAATCCACCGCATGTCATCTGTGCCGGCGATGGCCGCTAGCGACCAAGCTTCCCGTGAAAAACGATTGGCGGCGCTCGGCTCGATTGGCTCGGCGGTGGTGCTTGTCACGCTGAAGGTCTTCCTGGTTGCGCTCACCGGCAGCTTGGGAATTCTGTCCGAGGCGCTGCACTCGAGTCTCGATCTGGTCGCCGCCGTCATCACCTATCTTTCCGTGCGTGTGTCGGACAAGCCTCCCGACTCCGACCACCTATACGGCCACGGCAAAGTGGAAAGTTTTTCCGCGTTCGTCGAAACCGCCCTTTTGCTGCTCACCGCCATTTACATTATCTGGGAGGCGATTCAGCGCCTCGTGTTTCACTCCGTAGAAATGCGCCCCAGCCTTACTGCCATCCTCGTCCTCGCTTTCGCCATGGGGATTGATTTCATTCGCTCGCGCGCGTTGAACCGTGTCGCGAAAAAATATCCCAGCGAAGCCCTAGAAGCCGACGCCCTTCACTTCTCCACCGACGTTTGGAGCACGTTCGTCGTCATTCTCGGTATTACCGGAGCATGGCTCGGGTTGAAATTTGGCATCCCTTGGCTCGGTAAGCTGGACGCGGTAGCGGCACTCGGCGTCGCCGGCGTTATCATCTGGATCGGCTCGCGGCTTGGCAAACGCACCGCCGACGCGTTGCTCGACGTGGCCCCCAGCGGCCTGCGCGAGCGAATCACCGCTGCCGTGGATAAAACCGAAGGCGTGTTGCGCACCGAACGCGTGCGCGTCCGCCGTGCCGGCCAGCGTTATTTCGTGGACGTCACCATCAGCGTTCCGCGCACAGCCAGTCTCGAGCAGGCCCACGCCGCCAGCGATTCGGTGGAGAAACGCATCGGCCAGATCGTCCCCGCGGACGTGGTGGTTCACGTCGAGCCGCGCGCCCGTCAGAACGAGCATCCCTTCGAAACCATTCGCGCCATCGCCCAGCGCCGCGGCCTCGCCATTCACGAAATATCGGCGAACCAGTACGACGGGCATCTCTTCATCGAGTTGCATCTGGAAGTGGAAGAGGGATCGAGCTTGCGGGAAGCCCATCGTCGCGCTACAGAACTGGAAAATGAAATCCTGCAAGCCACCGACCCGGGTGCGCGCGTTAATATTCACATCGAACCGCTGGGCGTGCGAATTGGCGGCGCCGAGGAGATGAAGGAACTCGCCCGCTCGGTCCAGCATTTTCTGAATTCACTCCAATCGGAATATCACGAGCTGGTGGATTGCCACGACGTTCGCGTGCGCAGCGCCGATCACAAAATCCTGGTCTCCTGCCATTGCGCCATGGACGGAAGCCTTCCGATCACGGCGGTTCACGACATCACCGCTGCCCTCGAAGACCGCGTCAAGGAAAGGTTCCCTCAAATTTTTCGTCTGACGATTCACCCCGAGCCCGTGGAGGAAGCGTAGCGGCGGCGGGCAAAAACCTGCGCGCCCAATGCCATCACAGCGGGAAAACATTCCAGCACGTAGCGCGGCTCGGGCGTTTCAACAAACGTGGTGAAGAATGCCGTTCGCAAAATGATAAACGTAATCAACAGCGCCGTGCCGGGTTCTCGCCGCGCGATCCAAATTCCCGCCAGCGCGAGGCCCAAATAAACAAAATTCGCGGCAACCAAGCTGAGCGTCGTAAGAAAATCCGGACGGTCGTCCTCCCATTCCACCCGCACCGGCCGCAAACGCCCGGAATAAGGAAGCAGCTCGATTCGAGGCGTGAACCACAAAGTGAGCGAGCGCAGAAACGGAATTTTTAGATAAGTGCGCAAGGGATCCCGGCGGGTTCGTTCGTCGGCAATCTCGCGAAACTGCTGGTCCAGCGCCGGCCCAACCGTCAGCTCATCATTGTATTGATCCAGTAAATCAGAAACGCGCGCGCGCTCCGCGGGTGAGTCGAAGGCCGAAGCGGGAATTTCGTCAATCGGAATTTCTTCCCCGTTCAGTCTCCAATCTGTGAGGTATACGTCGCGAAAGTGCCAAAGCCATGTGTTGGTCCATCTGATGAAGCCGAGGGGGGTGTATTCTCCCGGCAATTCGCTGTATCGTGGCGCCAGAAATTGCACCTCGTGCAGCGTGCGCCAGTTGCGCGCGGCCCACGGAACAAGCGGCAAGATCACTCCGGCTGCGAGCAACAATCCGGCTCGCAAAAGCTTCGTCCAATTCACCGGCCGCCACCACTTCTGCGCCAGGACCAAACCAGCGGCCACAAGCAGAATGGGGGTTTCCGGCCGCACCAGAGTGCCGAATCCTACAACGATTCCGGCCAGGAACCATGGGTTCCGAAGTCCCGTGGTGAACCCAAAGCCGGATGCCGCATCGATCTTTTTGCCGAGTTCGGTTTCCAGCAAAACCAAAACCGCAAGCGTGGTGAGAAACGTCGTCAGCGTTTCAGTGAGCGGCACGGCGGTATAATTAGCCGTAAACAGGCAAAGCGCCGCGAGCCAAAGCCCCGCCAGCGCCACGCGGCTGCGGGCCGCTGCCGGAGCAAGCCGCGCCGCGATCAGCGCGATCAAGAAACACGTGCCCATGTCCATCACCACTTGCGCCAGCAACACGGCTCGCGGAGAATTCCCCGCAAAAGCGAACACTGCTGCCAGAAACGCGGAATAACCCGGCACGCGCATGTCCACCGGAGTGAGCTGCCCGTTTACCGGGAATCCGTACACACCCTTCTTGAGCCAATTCCAGGCCAGCTCAATGTAGAATGGAGCATCGCCCGATTCCGTAACGGGGAACCTCAGCACGAAGAACAATCGCAGAGCCAGCCCAGCCAATACAGCGAGGCTTACACTCACGCGCATCTTAGTGTGTTGAGTAATTGACACCATCTTGATGGACGGCTAGCTTGGATTGTCCCGATGCCTGAACGCAAGCCTATTTTCTACGATCAAGAGCGGCGCCGCTGGCGGCGCACTCGCCGTGTGCTGGAAGTTGCGGGCGGCCTTTTCACCATCGTGCTCGTTATTTTTCTGATCAACGTCGGCCGCAACCCGGAACTTCCGGATATTCTGCAAGCGGACAACCACGCAGGCCTGCACGCGATTCGCGCGCGTCTCCCGCTTCTGAAGCCTAAACCTACCCGTGGCCGCAAGCGCAAGATCGCGGCGTTGGGCAAGATCCCGCAGAACTACGATCCGTTGCGCGCCGCCTTCTACGAAGAAGACGATCCTTCCAGCTTGGCCTCCCTTCAGTTGCATTACCACGATATCGACTTGCTGATTCCTGATGCGCTGCACGCCGCCTGGACCGATGGCCATTTGGAGATTGACCAAAACACGAAGTTGGACGCCTGGATGAAGTCCATGAAATCGACCGGTCTTGAAATCCCGATCATGTCCATGGTCAATAACTACAACGGAAAGGACTGGGCCATAAAAGATATGGCGGAAATGCTGGCGCGCCCCGCAGCTCGCCAGCGCCTGATCAAGGAGCTTACGGATTTCACCACGCAGCAGCACGAGCCCGGCATCGTCGTTGATTTCGAGCAAGTGCCGAAATCCAGCATGGAGGATTTCCAGCATTTTATTCACGACTTGGGCGAATCGCTTCGCGCCGCGAATTTAAAACTGATGATTGCGCTCCCGGCCGCGGACTGGACCTACGACTACAAGTATCTGGCGGCGCAAACCGACGCCATGATCCTGATGAACTACGATTTTCACTATCCCACATCCGATCCCGGCCCTATCGCTGCCCAGGACTGGTTCGTCACCAACATACAGAACATCACCAAGCTGGTGCCGCCGGAAAAAATTGTGATGGGCATCGCCAATTACGGTTATGACTGGGAGGCAAAATCGAAGGCCACTCCGCACCCGATAGCCCAGCCCGTCACATTTCAACAAGCCATCGTCACGGCGGTGGAATCGGAAACCGACGTGGAGTTCGATTCCGATTCTCTAAGCCCGCATTATTCCTATGAAGATGAAAAGAATAATGTGCACCAAGTGTGGATGCTCGACGCCCTCACGGCTTACAACGAATTGCGCGTCGCCGAGCGCGCCGGAGTCCGCGGCACCGCATTGTGGCGCTTGGGAATGGAAGACCCGTCCATATGGTTTATTTGGGACGCCACGCATCCCGACGACGCGATTCGCAGCAAAGTGCAGGACGTTCCGCCGGGCTACGATTTAATTCTCGAAGGCCAAGGCGATATCTGGCGCATAACCTCCACGCCTCAGAGCGGCCGGCGTGAATTCGATTACGATGCTTCTACCGATCTTTTCACCGACGAGACATTCAAAACCTACCCGCTCTCCTGGCGTATCGACCAGATGGGATACCTGCCCCACAAAGTAGCGCTCACATTCGACGATGGCCCGGACCCGCAGTGGACACCTAAGATCGTCGACATCCTGCATCAGAAACAGGCGCCCGCGGCCTTTTTCGTGATCGGCGAGTCCGCGAACCAGGATCCGAAAATCGTAAAGCGTGAGTTCGATCTCGGAAACGAAGTCGGCAATCACACCTTCACGCATCCTGACTTTGAAACCATTTCGAAATCCCAGCTCCAGTTCGAATTGAATCTTACCGAGCTCCTGCTGGAAAGTAATCTCGGAGTGAAGACTCTGCTTTTTCGGCCGCCCTACGGCATTGATCATCAGCCCGAAACAGCCAGTGAAATCGCCATGCTGCCCATTCCCCAGGCCATGGGCTACATCATCGTCGGCGCGCAAATCGATCCGCACGACTGGGGCGAACCGGACGGCGGCGCGCCTCCGCCCGTGGATACCATCGTCCAGCGCGTGATAGCCGACGTGCAAACCAGCAAGGGAAACATCATCCTGATGCACGATGGCGGCGGCGACCGCAGCCACACCGCGGCAGCGCTCCCGCAAATTATTGATGGCTTGCGCGCCAAAGGCTACGATTTCGTTTCGGTGGCGACTCTCCTGGGCCAAACACGCGCGCAAGTGATGCCGCCGCTAACCCACGAGGAGTGGCTGCTCGCGCGCGCCGATGCGTTTGCGTTTGAAGCCTTCCGCTGGTTCCGTTTCGGCATTGCGTTCATTTTCATGACCGGAATTTTGCTCGTCAGCGGTCGCGCTCTCATCATCGGGTTATTGGCCCTGGCCGAAAAACTCAGGCCCAACCCAGCGGATCATCCCGAATACCAGCCGGAAGTCACTGTGATGATTCCGGCATATAACGAGGAATCGGTCATCGTCGATACGGTTCGCTCTGCGCTTATCTCCGCTTATCCGAAACTCGAGATCCTGGTGATAGACGACGGTTCCACCGACCGCACCGCCGAGCTCGTCCGCTCCAATTTTGGCCGCGACCCGCGCGTGCGTTTGTTGCTGCAGCCCAATCGCGGCAAACCGGCTGCGCTCAATCATGCGCTGTCGGAAGCCGCAGGCGATATCGTTGTCTCCATCGATGCCGATACGATTGTGGATCCGGAAGCGGTCCCGCGGCTGGTGCGGCATTTCGCGGATCCAAAAGTCGGCGCGGTCGCCGGCAACGTCAAGGTGATGAACCGCAATAAGTGGCTCACGCGCTGGCAGGCGCTCGAGTACATCACCAGCCAGAACCTGGAAAAGCGCGCATTCGATTTACTGAATTGCATTCCGGTGGTACCCGGCGCGGCAGGAGCCTGGCGAACGGACCTGCTTCGAGCCAATGGCGGATTTTCGGGTGACACCGTGGCGGAAGATACCGACCTCACCCTGACCATTCGCCGCAACGGGTGGAAGATTTTGTACGACGAAGATGCCATCGGGCGCACGGAAGTCCCGGACACTGTGGAAGCTCTGATTCGCCAGCGATTCCGCTGGACCTTCGGTACCCTGCAAGCTGTATGGAAACATCGTGATGCTGTGGGCAAACCGCGCTATGGCACTCTGGGTTGGATTGCGATCCCCAATATTTTCCTGTTCCAAATTATTCTTCCACTGGTTTCACCCGTTATCGATCTCCTCTTTATTCTTTCGATAGCTCTCTGGGGCCTTGCGCAGCTTCGAATCGCCCGTTTGCCGCAGCTTTGGACGCTTCAGGATGTGGAGCGTTCGCTGGTTTTCTTTGCCATCTTCATGTTAATTGACCTCCTGACCTGCGTCGTCGCGTTTGCTCTGGAGAAAAATGAAGACTGGACTTTGCTCGCACCTCTCATTCTCCAGCGCTTTTACTATCGCCAAATGATGTACGTCGTGCTCTTCCGCGCTTTGAAAGAAGCGATCCAGGGACGCCCGGTCGGTTGGCGCGGCGTCGAGCCTCAAATGCCGGCTCCGGTTGTGCAGTCCTAGCCAATTCCGTTTGGAATTGACAGTCTGTTAAAGCTGGGATTATAGTTTCCGGAGAACGATTGCAGCCCCTCGTGGTATGCCTTTTTGCGGAGGAGTATGAAGTGTCGTCGGGTACCTTTCGTGTATTTGTCTGTCCACGCTCGGGGGTACGGATTGAGCGCACCTTTTCCTTTTTTCGGTTACCGGCGGTTCTTGTGAGTCTACTCTTATGCGTATTCGGGAAACACGATTGCCATCCGAAACATACGGAATCATTGAGTGTTAAACATTCTTGCTGGCTCGAGTCGAAAGACAAAGTTCCAAAAAGAGGAGATGACGATGAAATTGCTCCATCCAGGTAGAAATATCGCCGGGACGTGCATTGTGTTTCTGATTTTACTCATGGTTCCTAGTTTTGCCTGGGGCCAGAAGAATAAGTCTTCAGGTGGAGGCGGTTCGCATGCCTCCGCCCCGGCAAAATCTTCATCCGGCGGCTCGCACGCAAACACGTCTGGCGGCAAGACGACTACGGCGGGCGGCTCTCACACCACCACGGCGGGTGGCTCTCATACCACCACGGCCGGGGGATCTCATACCACCACAGCGGGTGGCAGCAAGACAACCACGGCGGGCGGCTCTCACACCACCACGGCCGGGGGATCTCATACCACCACGGCGGGTGGCGCTAAGACGACCACAGCGGGCGGCGCCAAGACCACCACAGCAGGTGGCGCCAAGACCACCACAGCGGGCGGCGCCAAGACAACGGCAGGCGGCTCTAAGACCGGGACGACCGGCGGCGCTAAGACCACGGCAGGCGGCTCCAAAACTGGCTCGACTGGCGGCACCAAGTCAGCCTCGACCGGCGGTACCAAGGGTGGCGGCAAGACAGTTACAACCGCCCACGGAAACACACGGTCCACGAACAGCTCGGGCAAAACAACCAGCGTTTCGACAAAGAGCGGAACGAAAGCGAACTTCGGTTCCAACGGTAAGGTCAGCTCGATTCATACCAAAAACGGTACGACCATAAACCATGGTGCCAATGGCAGCCGAACCGTTTCGTCCAGGCGTGCAGATGGCAGCCGGGTGGTTAGCACAGGGCGGGGCCGAGGCTACACAGAACACAACTTCTCCCGCGGAGGCCGCAACTTCACAAGCCGCACTTACTATAGAGGCGGGCATGCGTATGCGCGCGCTTACGGAAGAGGTTACTGGCATGGTGGCTACTACAACCACTACTACCCCGGGCGATTCTGGGGAGGCGGGTATTACGGATGGGCCTATGGTGGGTGGGGTCCAGGGATTGGCTGGGGTTGGGGCTGGGGCGGCGCGCCCTGGTTTGGCTACTACGGATATTTTTTCAATCCGTATCCGGTCTATGCAGCTCCAGCGTTTTGGCTCACGGACTACCTGATATCGCAAAATCTGCAGGCCGCGTATGCAGCTCAGGCCGCAGCTAACGCCACTGTTGCTGCGAATGCAAGTGCTGGTGGCGATCCCGGAGGCGCTCCAGCAGACTCAGGCGGCGGAGCTCAGAGTGCGGTTGTCCTAACACCGGAAGTAAAGCAGGCGATCGCTGATGAGGTTAAAGCAGAGATCGCGGCTGAACGGGATGCCGCAGCGGCACAAGCCAGTGCTCCGGCGGCAGCAGCGCCGGCGGCAGACTCGTCACAATCAGCCTCAGCTACTCCGGCCGAAGTCCCGCCGGACGCGCTGAATCCCAATCTGCGTACTTTCATCGTTGCTGACACTCTCAACCCACAACTGGCAGACGGCACCGAATGTTCCTTGAGCCAGGGCGATGTTCTTACCCGCATCGACGATACCCCTGACGCCAACCAGAACGTGAAGGTGCTCGTCAGCGGCAGCCAAAAGGGCGACTGCAGCTCGGGTTCGCAATTTGCCGTCTCGGTCAACGACCTGCAGGAAATGCATAATCATTTCCGCGAGCAGATTGACGACGGTCTCGGAGAGCTGGCCAAGAACCAGGGCAAGAATGGCATGCCCGCCGCTCCGGCTGGTTCTACCGTGTCGAAGGTCAATCCTGACGGCGTGGCGCAAGTCGATCCCAACGCCGCGGCCGATTTGGCAAAACAACAACAGGAAGCCGACGCGGCTGAAAAGGAAGTCCAGGTAGCCGCAAACGACGGGGTCAGTAATTAGCAGCACCTAGCCAATCACCGACCGGGAGAGTCAGCTGCACGTCGGCTGGCTTTCCCGGTTGAATATCGCGAGACGCTGGACTGCGAATCAAGTGATGGTTGCGTCGCAATTTGAAATCGCGCACCAGTTGACATGATTAGTAGGCTTACCTATAGTTACGCCGTTGTATGGAATGGGATGTCTTCCGCGACCCAAAACAATTTCTTCTCTGGGTGAGGTGAGCTATGTTCTCGCGCCAAGCAATCATCAAATCAATCGTTGCCGCAGCCATACTGTTTTCGTTTCTGGGGATAAGTCCTCGCAGCGCAGCCCAGGGACTTCAGCAAAAGTTGGAATCAACCTACGCGCTCACAAAGCCCACTGACGACAAATCCGACATTGTCACCGCCGGCGCCGTTTTGATATTGCAAAAAGATAAAATAATCATGTACAGCACTGCCAACCAAGTGATGCCCCAGAACACTTATAAGGCCGGAAAGCTGTCCGAGGGTGCCTTCGGCGTGCATGATAACGTGCAAAAATTTGGCAGCTTCATCGGACATCCGCCGCCACAAGCTGCGCAAACGCAGTCGCGGCAATTCGTCACCGGCGAAAAATTCTGGGTCACCGGAATTGCGGTGCAGGGCGACGGCGTCGTCTTTACTCTCTTCAGCGACCCTTATCAGGACGTTCGCTACCAGTGCACGCTCAAGTTTCCCTATACGAAAGGTACGACACCCTCAACGGATGAAGTGTTGGCCACCGTCGCGGAAGTCTTCAAAGTTCAACCAGACGACTCTGCCAAGTCCGACGACAAAGGAAATCAGCAGCAAGGTGGCGACGCGCAGCCCGCAGCGGACCAAGCTCCTGCGGCAGAGCAGGCTCCACCGGCTCCGCCCGCCACGGTTGCGATCGGCCAATCTACCGATGAAGTCGTCGCGATTCTCGGCCAGCCCGATAAGATCCTCAACCTGGGCGCCAAGCAAATTTACGTATATAAAGATCTCAAGGTCACCTTCGTCAAGGGCAAGGTTACGGACGCGCAATAAGCCACCGGCCAGCCGCTGATGGCGGCGCGAGCGCAGCGGCATAAATCCTTTTTGCCGCGGGCCGGCGCCTTTTGCTAGAATCTGATTGTTGGATGGGCTGCATCCTGAACCTGGGAGCGGCACCGGAGGCAAAAATGAGTGTTGCACCGCGAGCGGGCAACGGTAAAATTACCGTGCCTGACCTGTTATCCCGCAAGTTCCATTCCGGCCCTGGTTCTCCTGAGACAAAAAAGAAAATCACATGCTTGACGGCTTACGACTATCCCACTGCGCGTCTGCTTGACGAAGCCGGTGTGGAAGTACTCCTCGTCGGCGACTCGCTCGGCATGGTTGTGCTTGGTTACGACAGCACTTTGCCCGTCACGCTGGATGAAATGTTGCACCATGTCCGCGCTGTTCGCCGCGGAACGAAGCGCGCTCTCCTGGTTGCCGACATGCCCTACGGCAGCTTTCATGTCTCCACCGATGAATCCATTCGCAACGCCATGCGCCTGATAAAAGAAGGCGGAGCCGAGGCCGTGAAAATCGAAGGCGGCGAGCGCCGTCTCGAATTGATCAGCCGTCTGGTCGAAGCGGAGATCCCCGTAATGGGCCACGTCGGCCTCACCCCGCAATCGATTAATGCCTTAGGCGGATTTCACGTCCAGGGTAAAACGGTCGACGCCGCGAAGCAGCTTGAGCGCGATGCAAAAGCAGTGGAAGCCGCTGGGGCGTTCTCGGTGGTTCTGGAATCCGTCCCGCGCGAGCTTGCCGCCCGCATCACCGAAAAACTCCGCATTCCAACGATCGGCATCGGCGCCGGACCCGATTGCGATGGCCAGGTTCTTGTGTTCCACGACCTCGTCGGCCTTACCATCGGCCACACGCCGAAGTTTGCGCGGCAATACGCGAATCTTTCCGGCGAAATTTCTCGAGCGGTGGAAGCGTATTGCAGCGATGTCCGCAGCGGCGGTTTCCCGTCCGATGCGGAGTCCTTCCACTCCTCGGCTGAATTGCGCGATCAATTGCTTGCACGGCAGCGCACCTAAACGAGATAGTTCGCTGCAAGCATGCGTGCCACACTTGAACGGAGATGATTCGTATGAACGTCGAAGATTTCCGCCGCCTGTACGACTACAACTCCTGGGCCAATCGCCGCACGCTGGATGCTTGCGCGCTGCTCAGCGAAGAGCAATTCACGCGCGACCTGCGCTCGAGCTTCCGCTCCGTCCGCGATACTCTCGCCCACATTATGCTCGTCGAGTGGCTATGGCTCGAACGCTGGCAAGGCCGTTCGCCCGATAAGTTCCCGCCTGCAACCGATTTCCCCACGCTCGAATCAGTCCGCCGCCGTTGGACTGAAATCGAACGCAACCTTATTGAATATATCGCCTCGCTCAAGCCGGAAGATATAGAACGCATCATTTCCCACAAAACAACAGCGGGCATGCCGCAGGCGGCTCCGCTCTGGCAAATGTTGCAACACCTCGTCAACCATGGCACCTATCACCGCGGTCAAGTTGCCGCTATGCTGCGCCAGCTCGATGCCAAGCCCGTCTCTACCGACTTGATCTTGTTTTATCGCGAGCGCGCCGCAGCGCAGGCCAAGGCATGACGCCGCGCACTCGACGGCGCATTCCCTGCGCGGTAATCTCCTGAGAGGTTTTCTCTTCTTCCCCATGCCATGGAAATAATTCGCACCATATCGTGGATGAAGCAAATCTCTCGAGAGGCGCGCGCAAAGAATCGCGTCATCGGCTTCGTTCCCACCATGGGCGCTTTGCACCCGGGCCATTTTTCGCTAATCCGCGCGGCGCAAACCGATTGCTCTCCTGTTGTAGTTTCGATCTTCGTCAATCCCAAACAATTCGGCCCTTCCGAGGATTTCCAGAAATATCCGCGCTCGTTCGAAGCCGACCGCGCGGCGCTCGAAAATCTCGGAGTCGATTATTTGTTCGCGCCCACACCCGAGGAAATGTACCCGCCCGGTTTTCGCACCGTGGTCGCTGTGGCAGGACTCAGCGACAAGCTCGAGGGCCGCTCGCGTCCCGGCCATTTTCACGGCGTCACCACCGTCGTGTTGAAGCTTTTCGAAATCGTTCAGCCCGGCTTCGCCTACTTCGGCCGCAAGGACGCGCAGCAAGCCCGCGTCATTCGACAGATGGCGCTCGACCTCAATCTGGACACCCAGATCGCCGTCCGCCCGATTCTTCGCGAGCCCGACGGCCTGGCTCTCTCTTCGCGCAATGTTTATCTGCAGCCTGACGACCGTCGCGCCGCCACCGCGCTCCATCGTTCCCTCGACGCCGTGCGCCAGGAAATTGCCGCAGGCCAACGCGATGTCGTGCGATTGCTTGCCGTGTTGCGGCGGGTGCTCGACGCCGAGCCTGCTATTGCTCTCGATTACGCCGAAATCGTGGACGCGGAAACGCTCGAACCCGTCGTGAGCCTTCGGGGAAGTTGCTTAATATTGCTTGCTGCAAAGCTGGGTAAAACGCGCCTGATCGATAACGCGCTGGTCGAACAGGATGGCGACTCTTTCAACGTAACAATCTAGCGCCGTTCCGCTGATCTCGCTCAGTCCGTTCCCGCCTCAATCGCGGCAATCACTTCGGCCGGGTGGCCTTTCGGCGTGACTTTATCCCAAATTTTGCGAATTTTTCCGTCCGTGCCGATCCAATACGTCATGCGCACGATTCCCAGGAACGATTTCCCCAGAAAACTTTTCATCCGCCGCGCGCCATAAGCTTCGATGACTTCAAATTTCGTATCCGCCAGCAGCGGAAAATTCAGTTTGTGCTTGATCTTGAATTTGGTCTGATCTTCCGGCGTGTCCGCGCTGCATCCCACGATGGCGGTGTCCAGCTTTTCAAAGTTCTTGATGGCGTCGCGAAACTCGGACGCTTCGTTGATTCAACCGGGAGTGTTGGCTTTGGGATAGAAATAGAGAACCAAGTTCCGCCCGCGATAATCCGAGAGCGAGATGATTTCGCCGTCATCGGCCTTTACGCTAAAGCCTGGAGCCTTGTCGCCTTCTTTCAACATGCAGTTTATTCCCTTCTTCGCTCGCGCTAAGCTTCCGCCAGCACCCGCTTCAGAATATCGTTCACGACCTGCGGGCTGGCTTGCCCGCGCGTTTCACGCATCACCTGGCCCACGAAAAACTTGAACACGCCTTCGTTCCCTGCGCGATACTTGGCCGCATTTTCCGCGTTCTTGGCCACCACTGTCCGCGCGATTTTTTCGATCGCGCCGGCGTCGGTGATCTGCATCATTCCTTCAGTGGAAATGATAGCAGCCGCGCGTTTGCCCGTATCAAACATCGTAGCAAATACTTTCTTGCCGGTGGCGGCGGTGATTTCACCGCTTTCTATCTTCGCCAACAGTTCCGCCAGCGCCGATGGCGGCACGGGACAACCCTCGATGTCCTTCCCGGCTTCGTTCAGCCGGCGCAGCAGTTCGGTCGAAATCCAATTCGCTGCGGACTTCCCTGGAGCGCCTGCCTTCACCGCCGCTTCAAAATAATCCGCCAGCGCGCGCGTCGCGGTCAAAACTCCCGCATCGTAAGGCGTAATTCCAAACTCCCTTAAAAAACGTGCGCGCTTTGCATCCGGAAGCTCGGCCATCTCCGCGCGCACTTCTCCAATCAGCTTTTCTGAAACCGAAAGAGGCAACAGATCGGGGTCCGGAAAATAACGATAGTCGTGCGCGAATTCCTTCGAGCGCATTGCTTCGGTGCGTCCGGCGGCCACGTTCCACAGCCGCGTCTCTTGCACGATTTTGCCGCCCGATTCCAGCACGCCGATTTGCCGCTCGATTTCATATTCCAGCGCGTGCTGCAGATATCGAAACGAATTCAGGTTTTTCGCTTCCACTTTCGTGCCGAATTTGGGAGCGCCGCGCAGGCGCACGCTGACGTTTGCGTCGCAGCGCAGCGAGCCTGCTTCCATGTTGCAATCGCTCACGTCCGTGTACTCCAGCACTTGCTTCAGAGTCGTCAAATATGAATACGCTTCGGCCGGCGTGCGAATATCAGGCTCCGAAACAATTTCCACCAGCGGCACGCCGCAGCGGTTGTAATCGATGTAACTCCAGCGGTCGGAATCCGAAAATCCCTCGTGCAGATTTTTGGCCGCGTCTTCTTCCATATGCAAGCGCGTGATTCCGATCCGCTTTGTCGCGCCCTCGACCTCGACTTCCAGCGAACCTTCAGTCGCCAGCGGCAATTCGTACATCGAAATCTGGTAGCCCTTCGGCAAGTCCGGATAAAAATAATTTTTGCGCGCGAACACCGAGCGCTCGTGAATTTTGCAGTGCAGCGCAAGCGACGCTCGCACCGCGAGATCCCGCGCTTTCCGGTTCAGCACCGGCAGCGCGCCCGGCAGTCCCAGGCACACTGGACAAGTATTCGAATTTGGCGGGTCGCCGAAGCGGCTCGAACAAGCGCAGAACGCCTTCGTCAGCGTTTTGAGCTGCGCGTGCACCTCCAGCCCAATCACCGGTTCGTACTTGGCCATAATTTCGGGTGTCACGCGATTTGCTTCCTGAGTGTTTCGGGTCATGTTGTGCGGCGCATAGCGCGACACCGGGCGCGCCGCGAACCCAGGATTATAGCATCCGTCACAATCGTTATGGCCGTTCCGGGGACGATCCCGGTTCATGCCGGACGCATGGCCGCTCGGGACGTGAACGGCCAGTCGAATCTCCGCAATTCGCTATTTATTCCGAGCGTCGGCCGCCCGAAGGGAGGTCCATCTTGAATCCGGCCATGAAATTCAGTCGCAGGGACGGAAAGCCAAAAGCCTCCTCATATCTCTGGTTCAGGAAGTTATTGAGCCGCCCGTAGATTTCGACGCCCTTGGGCAGGTGGTAGGCGAAACCCGCGTTCATCAGCTCGTATCCGTGATTTCGGAACAGGCACTGAAAAGGCAAGTTGGTTATGGGGTTTATCAACTCGCAAGCAAAAGTCCCATCGTTCGGCTCGACGTCCAGCACCGCGCCGCGAATGGTCCCGTTCATGTTGAGCATCAACCGCTTCTTCGTCCAAGTCGCGTTGAATCCAGCGGCGTTGCGCGGGCGGCGAAGCAGTGGTTCTCCCACGGAGAAGGGATCGATGGGTTCCGGAAAGCCGTCCAGCGCCAGGATCGCTGTATTCATCCACGTGTACGTACCTGAAAATTCGAACGAGCGAAAGGGATGGATACGAACGCTCGTTTCCAGGCCCCAGGCTCGCGACTTTCCGATGTTCTCCGAATCGAAATTGGTGGGCAAATCGCCGGTGGTCACGATTTGATCCTTGAATTTGTTATAGAAGTACGTGACGTCCAGAATCGCGCGGTCGTGCGCCATCCGCTGCTCAACGCCGGCATCGTAGCTGATGCTTTCCTCGGGCTTCAGCGCCGGATTATTCGTAAACGCAAGTTCGAATCCGTCCGGAGCGCGGAAGCCGGTTCCAAAACTGGCGTGCAGGCGCGTTGCGCCGAAAAAGTCGTCACCATCTCCCTGCCGCGCCATATACGCGGCGGAAATCCGCGGTGTGACCTTGGCGAGGGTATTGGCGGGAATCCCCGGTTGGCCTGTGTCGTTGTTTACCGGAACGGAATCGGTTTGCAGGCCGTCCACGCGCACTCCCACGTTGATGAACCAGCGATCGGCGGGAGTCCAGCGGTTTTCCGCGAAGAACGCATAGCTATTGCGCCCCAGCACAAAGGGCGAGTCGCTGGAGCCTTCCACGAAGGTGTTCTTGAACTGATCTCGGTCGTATTCGAATCCCGCTACCAGCGTGTCCTTGGAAGAAATCGCGATCTCGCTCCTGGTATTGGCCACCACGCGCAGATTGTTGGTGAACGAATTGCCTTCTATCGGCGAGATGAATGTGATCCGGTCCGTCGACACGCTCACAGTCGTTACCTGTTGGAACCGAGACGAAAACTGCTCAGTTTCCTGCGCCTGGTAGCCAAAAAGATTCTGGTTCTGGTGCGTGGAGGGATCAAGGCCCGGAAATAGACCGTCCGGGTTCGAACCATAGGGACCCGGAAGTCCGAGTAGGCCAGCGTAACCGAAAAAGTTTACATTGAATTTGCGGCGCGGCGAGCGCGAGTATCCCAGGCTCACCGTCGAGGTCTGACCGCGGTAGGCATCATTCGGGACTTCGCCGTTGGTTTCCAGCCGCGACAGGCTGTATGCCCAACTAAATCCTTTGTTCAGTCCCGCTCCGGTGGTGCCCAGTCGCCACGTATACAGACTGCCGCCCTCTCCCACCAACGTAAAATGCGGCGGGCCATCTCCGTGAATCGTCTCAATATTAATCACCCCAGCTACGGCATTTGATCCGTAAAGTGCGCTCTCCGGTCCGCGGATCACTTCGACTTGCTCCACTCCTTCCGCCGGCAGCGGCGATAGATCAAAGCCGCCGCCGAAATCGTTCATTTCAATTCCATCGATCATCACCAGGTTGTAGTCCGAATCTCCGCCGCGAATGAAGGCGCTGGTAACCGATCCGCGGCCTCCGGACTGATTGATTTCCGTTCCCGGCAATCCGCGTAGCACGTCCGTAGCGACTTGCGCGCCGCGATTGTCAATTTCGTCCGCGGAGACAAGGCTTACCGAGGACGCAATTTGCGAAGTTAGCGCACCGCCTGGCGCTGCCGAAACGACCACCTTGTCGCGCAAGGCGCTCAACTGCAAATGGAGATCGCTGACGCGTTGTTCACCGGCCGGCAAGTCAATATCCACCGGCAATTGATCGAAGCCCGAAATCGTGGCCAGGATTTGGTATTTTCCCCCGCGCAAACGCGCGAAGCTGTATTGGCCTTGCGCGTTCGTTTCTCGCGTTTCCAGTTCGGCCATCGCGTAGAGAAGAGTGACGCGGGCTCCCGGCACGACTTGTCCGGCAGGATCGAAAACCGTGCCGGAAATTGTGGCATCCTGCTGATCGTGCGCGGAAGCTTTCGCTGTCGCGGAACCGCCGGTGGAGGTAACAGGAGTTTGTGCGTGGGCGGTGCAATCCAAAAGCAAAAATAAGGAAGCGAAATACAAAACGGCGGAGCGTGGTCTCATCTTTATCCTCCTCTCCCTCTCGCGCGGGAGTTGAAGGTTGTCCCGGCAACTATGTGTCGCGCCGTTCTTCCTGCGATCCCTGACCGAATCAAAGGATTCGCAAGTTCTGCGCATCGCATACTTACCAAGATTGAGATTCCGCTCGGTTTCCTGGCTCGGCGGTTTTGTCTAGCGCGGCCTTCCCATCGCAGCCTCGAATTGCGACTCGCGGCAATTCAAAGCAACGACAGTGGCACGCGCCGAAAATTCTCCGCTTTACAGTCGCGCGGCGGCGACGGATTTTCACCGTCTTCCCGTGCGCGGAGTCTCGGTTTTGTGGACGGCGCTGCATCTTCTGCATGTCGCCGCTTGCGGAATTTGGTTGCCTCTTCCGCGATCGTGCAAAAACTTTCTTCCGGCTAGTGACTGCCTCGCAAAATCACGCGGGGACGCCCGCTGTACCCCATTTCCACTTCCAGCGGCGCGTCGAAAACTTCCTGGAGCAATTCCCGCTGATAAACTTCCGCCGGCGTTCCGATGCGCGGGCACTTCCCTTTATGCAACAGCACAATGCGATCGGAAAATTCAGCCGCCAGATTCAATTCGTGCGTCACCACGATCACGCTGTAGCGGCTCTCGTCCGCCAGCCGCCGCAGTCTCCGCAGCAATTCCACTTTGCCGCCGATATCCAGATGCTGCGTGGGCTCGTCGAGCAGCAGCAGGGACGGTTGCTGCACTAGAGCGCGCGCCAGAATCACGCGCTGCTTCTCGCCGCCGGAAAGATGATCCATCCAGCGGTCTCGCAGCGCGTCGGCGCCCACTTGCGCCAACGCATTGCCGGCGAGCAGGCAGTCCTCGTCCGATTCGAACCGCAGCCGTCGCCCGTACGGATAGCGCCCCTGCAAAACGTATTCCCACACGCGCAGCGGAAACAAGAGTTCGCTTTCTTGCGCCACCAGCGCGATTTTCTGCGCGCGCACGAGCAAATCAAGCTCGCTGATTTCCATGCCGTCCACTTCAATTCGTCCAGAAAGCGGCTTCAGAAGTCCCGCGAGCAATTTCAGCATCGTGGATTTCCCGCTTGCATTCGGCCCCAGAATCGCCACCAGCTCGCGTTGCTGCGCGATGAAACTCACCGGCCCCAGCGTAAATTTCGGCGCCGATCGGTCCGTCGCCGCATACGCGTAGCTCGCCTGTTCCACTTTCAGCCGCAGGCTCGGGCTTGCGCTGTAGGGCACTCGCTGCGACTCCGGCAACGCCACACCTCCC
>Ga0209530_1000330_pt1 | contig 37326 bp, 35 predicted proteins | sample BlaSpr_A8_Ref_O1_FD_187987 | JGI IMG/M metagenome (GOLD analysis project Ga0209530, IMG submission 187987) | Forest soil microbial communities from Thunder Bay, Ontario, Canada - Black Spruce, Ontario site 2_A8_Ref_O1 (SPAdes) (version 2) | ecosystem: Environmental > Terrestrial > Soil > Boreal...
CATCAGGAACTGATGCAGTCTCAATTGCGCGCGATTCTTCGCGCTTCATCGTTCGGCAACCTTCAGATCATGGCGCCGATGATCTCCTCGCTGGAGGAGGTCATTCAGTTCAAAGCTGCGATTTCGCAGGCGAAGCGGGATTTGACTCTCAAGGATATTGCCTTCAACCAGAACATAGGTGTCGGCATCATGATCGAGGTGCCCTCGGTTGCCTTCCTCCTTGAACAACTCTGTGCGGAAGTCGATTTCTTAAGTATCGGAACCAATGACCTCAGCCAATACTTCTTTGCCGCCGATCGCGGCAATTCTAAAGTGGCGGCGCTGGCCAGCGTTTGCCATCCGGCCTTCCTCTCTCTGCTCAAAGATATTGTCACTCAGATACACGGGGCCGGGAAATGGGTGGGCATGTGCGGAGAAATGGCTGCGGACATTCGACATCTTCCGCTACTCGTGGGGCTTGGTCTCGACGAGATCAGTCTTCCAGCGGCGGAAATCCCTGCTATTAAAGCAAAAATCTCCGCGCTGCGTGTACCTGACTGCGAGCAATTATTAAGCCGGGCTATAGTGTGCGGGACTACAAAAGAGGTCGGCGGTCTTCTGGAACGCGCACAGGCATCCCAGACGGCCCAGCCTCTACTGACCGAGGAGCTCGTCCTTCTCGGAAGCACCAGTCAGAGCAAGGAAGAAGTGATTCAGGAGATTGTGGACGCCTTCTATATCGTCGGCCGAACCGACGACCGTCATCGATTGGAAGAAGCGTTATGGGCCCGCGAAGACGTGTACTCGACGGGGCTGGGCTATGGTTTTGCCACTCCGCACTGCAAAACGGAAGCCGTCTCGAACGATTCGATCTGTGTGCTCAAACTCGATGAACCGATTAATTGGGGCTCGGTTGATAACGAACCCGTGCGCATGATCGTCTCCATCGTTATGCGCGAACCGCAAAACTCCGGCGGTCATCTGCAGGTCTTCTCGACCCTGGCCCGACAATTGATGAACGAAGAATTCCGCGACCGTCTATTTCGCGGCGAGACCGCGCGCGAAGTGATGACCCTTTTGGCCCAGCAGGTCGGATGAGTTTTTTTCGAGTTTCGGCACTTTCGCCGCGGGTAGGAATGACCTAAAGCGGCGATCCCAATCAGCGAGGGGGGCTCTGCGAGTCTCCCGGATCAACACAGTTCTCAGTTGCTACCAAATCACTTCCGGTTAGCGCGTCCGGAAGTAGCTGCGATCTGTGGTCTCATAGTCCGTGTATTTGAGCCCATCGTTCCGAGTGAGCACGCGGAGTTGCTTAAAACCGACCCGCGCAATTCTATGGAGGCGCGGGGCGGAATCGAACCGCCGATAAAGGTTTTGCAGACCCCTGCCTTCCCACTTGGCTACCGCGCCAATCCTGCTATTCCATGTTTATGTATGTCGATAGACATTATAGACTATCTAGAGCCGGCTTGACCGGAGTCGGAACGCTTCATTGCCAGTCCCCGGATTCCCTCGTAGCAATGAGTGTGGTCCCGCGAACGCCGGGAGAACCGAGGCTGCTCTATTCTTATCGAATAGGGGACTCCACATGCCTTTGCAAATCACTCAAGCCGGAGAGGAAGTTCTTCGAGTTCAAGCGCGGAAGCTATCCCATGAAGAGATTCTCAGTGAAAAGACCCGGGAGTTGATTGAACACATGAAGGAAACGATGAGGTATGCGCCCGGAGTCGGACTGGCTGCACCCCAGGTGGGCATTTCCTTGCAATTGGCGGTGATCGAGGACCGGGAGGAGTATCACAAGAATCTCACCGCGGAACAATTGTCCGAAAGGCAGCGACAGCCGGTTCCATTCCACGTCATTATCAATCCCCGCATCGTCCCGTCCGACAGCACCAATGTTGAGTTCTTTGAGGGCTGCCTGAGCGTCGCCGGATATTCGGCAATCGTTTCTCGGGCCCAAACCGTCACCGTCGAATATCTGAACGAATCTGCGGAGACGAAACGAGTTCACGCCGTCGGTTGGTATGCGCGAATCCTGCAGCACGAGATCGATCACCTTACCGGAATACTGTACGTGGATCGAATGAAGGCCCGCACGTTGACCACACTGGACAATCTGGAACGAGTTTGGAAGGACCTTCCTATGTCAGAGGTAGAAGCAAGACTGAGGGTGAAGAGTCGAGATTGAAACCCGACGATTTCTGAACGGTGAGCGTTCGAGTCCACTCACGCAGTTACCAATCTAGTGCGGCAGCCTAGGCCGCAAGACTCCATAGAACCAGGTGCCGGCCAGAGCACTCATGATCGCTGCTGCCATCACGGTAACGCCATTGCCGACCAATGCAAACAGTGGACCCGGACATGCGCCGGTGAGCGCCCAGTCCAGACCAAAGACGGTGCCACCCACCGCATAACGCACGCCACGACCGAGTGTCTTCGGTCGGATGTAGATGCTTTGATGAGAGATTGTCTTCGCACCCAAACGCTTAATTAATGCTACCGAAATCGCCGCGACAAGAATTGCGGAGACCATAATTTCGTACATGCGGGGCGACTGAAACCGAAACATTTCCTGGATGCGAAACCAGGAAAGTACCTCGGATTTCGTGAGGACGACACCGAAGGCGACCCCGAGCAGGAGATACGGGAGAAGGGTGCCAGTGGTTTGGGCGAGGCTCTGAGAAGACTGGCTTGGTTCAGTCGGCTTCGGTTCGGGCAACTTCGGTTCCGTCGGCTTGGGCTCTGTCGACATGGAAAAGTCAAAGTAGCAGCGGCAAAATGAAATGCGTTGCAATCAGTCCCCCGGCGAAAAAACCGACCACGGCAATCAGTGAAGGTAACTGCAAGTCCGCCAAGCCCGAAATGGCGTGCCCGGACGGACAGCCACCCGCATATGCGGTTCCAAATCCCACAAGAAACCCTCCGAAAACGATAAGCACGAACCCCCGGAACGAAAGCAGTGCCGACCAGTGGAACATTTCGCGCGGTGCCAGTCCGGAAAAATCATGAATTCCGAGCTTGGCCAGATCGATCTTGGTCGCTTCGGAGATAGCAACATTGTGCGGTCCACCGTAGTGCGAAGCGAGAAACCCGCCAACGAGGATTCCGAGAACAAACAACAGGTTCCAGAGACCATCCTTTTTCCAGTCGTACCGGAAGTACTCAATCTTCCCGGGAAAGACCGCTGCGCATGTGTGACGCAAACTGCTTGAAACACCGAATAAGGCATTCCCGGCGATGAGCAGCGCGGGAACGAAAAGGCCAATCGCCGGACCCGCGACGTACCACGGCCACGGGCCGGAAACGAGAATCGCCCATGTCGTCGTCCCATTCATTCGTTTAATGCAGCTTATCGCCCCCACCCAAAGCTCGGCCCAACCGAGTCCTGATACATCTTCAGATTGGCCTCACCGCCCCCAAATGCCCGAGCAGCGCTGGAATCGCTTGTAAGGGCTCAGTTGCTTGTTTTGGCGGATTCAAGTTTTTGTATCATCACTTGCGCCCAGTTGTCTTCTGCGCCATAACCGGTCTGCATCCACTGCCAATTGCCTTTTGGATCCACAACCCAGTTTTGGGGAATGCCATAACCATCCAGCAAGTTGTTCACCAACGCATAAGCGGGGAGAACGGGGAAGGTGTAACCCCTATCTTTTAGATAGGGCGCCACCATTCCAAGGTCTTCGTCAAGGTCGAAGGTTAGGATCTGAATGTCAGAACGGCCGTTCGTTTGTTCGTATAACTTCTGGAGCTTTGGTAGTTCCTCGGCACATTCGCCGCACCAGGTCGCCCACAAGTTGATCAGAATCACCTTGCCCCCAAGATCCCTCAATCGCCACATCTTTCCCGACAAGTCGGCCAGTTCAAATGCGGGAAGAGTCTTATTGGGCTTCTGCCATTCTCCCTGGGCCAGCCCGGGCTATTTCGAGGCGGCTAGATTGTTCCATGTGGCCCATGCGGCCGGTGTACCGCCTGTTTGTTTCCAGAGTGTCTGGGCTTCGTCGGTAAGATCATCGCTGAATTTGCCATGCGAGTATTGCGGCGGTTCCAAGCGCGTTCGCAATGACAATTGGTAGTAGGCCAGCGCGTCTTGCTTGCGGCTCTCTATGACCGCTAGCCGGGCGCGATTCCTCCAGTAATCGGACCGCAGTTTTTCCTGGGCGGGCGGCGGCCCCTCTACGAATCGCTTTATTGCCATAACTGCATCAGGCTGCTCGGCTAATTGAGCAGCTTTCAGTATCTGACCGTCCAGTCGCAGGTCCCACGCAACCTGCCGTTCGTTGAGATCCTCCCGTTCCTCGGCAGAGAGATCGTCATTCGCTCGCTGTTGCGCGTGGACCCTGTCATCGATTGTCTTAGTTTTCTCAAGCAGATCAAGTGCGCGGCTTGGTTGCCACTTATGTTTCAGCAAAAAGTCTGCCGCATAAAATTGGATCCAGGAACCGGGCGATCCAAATACGGTGGTATGGTTGAGAAATTCGTCCATAGCGGCGATGCCGTCTTTCTCACTTAACGAATCATCTTTGTCAGAATCCAGGAACCACTCGCCATGCGCAAATTGGGGATCGTTTGGGAAATCGCGGATCCAACCTTTCCGAGCCGCCGTGTGAGCTGCACGGTACTTTGCCCACGCGACTACATCCTTCTGGTCTTCGGGTGCTTTGTTCGCCTTGTGCCATCGGCCGGCGACTATATCGAAAGCGCCATTGGAGTGGGGATATTCGTGTAACAGGCGATCTTCCATCGCAGTTACGGTCTCGGACGAAGCGCCGGCCTGTTTGTAGCCACTGATCAGGAATGACTGCCATTCCGAGTCGGGTCTCGGATTGAGCGTTTCGATCCGCTTCAGGTCCTCGGCAATCTGCCTGCGCAGGACATCATGCTCTTGTGGCGGGTGCAGGCGAAATTCGAGACTCCACAGGGTCCCATACTCTTTCAATCGCTCAGGGTCTGTTTCTTGCGACAAGCGGGTACGTAAGGCGGCCGCCACCCCAGGTTGCAAGCGGGTATCCTTACCGAGAAGCCACTGCGCCGATCCATCGGTCGAGTCGGGACATAGAGCGAAGAACACCGCCAGATTATCAGACGATTTTTGCTTGTCGCTACGCTCGCCGCTCGAATAATTCTTGGCAAGCGCAAGGCTTGGCCACGGAAACTGCGGCGCTTTGGCCTTAGCTACCTCAAGGAGCCGGAAACTCTCCGGCGTATCTATTTCGAACAACACCAAGCCAGATAAAGGGCCAAAGGGTCATCCAGATTTTGGGCGGCTTGCGCGCGGAGCTTTTCAGGCAAAGCCGGATACGGACTTGGATCTAAGAATCCATCGCGCCCACGCCTTTCCCCATTTTCTTCCTCAATCAGCCTACGGTAGGGTTCAACTTCCCGCGGATATTTCGCAATCAGTTCCTGGTAGGCCGTGTGGCGACGCGCCACCCAATCGCTAAACTTCATTTTCGCGAGATCTTTGCCATCAGGAATCTCCTCAAGGGCCTTGCGAACCTCGGGAGTTGGCTCACAGCCCGGCAGTGAGACGGGAGGCTGAGCCAGAGACGCGGCGACCAGCATAGTAACGACTAGAAAACACCGTGACCAAAAAAGAGAATCGCACTCCATAACAGTGTCCTCGCGCACGCAATGAACCAAAAATGCTTTGAGCTTTTACCCCATGATTCATACAAACAGAGAACGGATCCTGGCAAGCATCTTGCGCTATAACTGCTATGGCGAGTCATCATACCTCGAATACGGGGATTCTGTGCTTCAGACGGGTTGCATGTGAGGTATCTCGGCTTCGAGTGTCTATTGCCGCATCCTTGCGAGTAAGACGCCAATTCAAAAAATAAACCCGCCCCCGTGGAATCAAGAGCGGGCGGGTTGCTAGCGAGGAATCGCTTACGTTCACCAAGAGACATCCTGTCATTCGAGGAAAGGAAATAGACCCTCGGGCTACGAGCCCGCGAAGGCAGGTGTCCGCCCGATCTCTACGGCATCGGCCAGAAAATGTATCGAGGATTGCCACCGTGGGAACCACTTGTACCCGAGAGCGCCGCTCCCTTTCCGTGTGTTGCTGGCTCCGCGATAAATCGGTTTCATCGCCTTACTGGAGAAACAAAGCGCACAGCACTGATTTTTGCCAGGTCGGACAACTTTTCCGCGGGCAGGCGTCCGACTAACGCCTTTTCCCGGTGGAGCGCCTTAGACGTTGTGAAACCCAACGCTTTCAGTTGATCGAGAACTGCGGTGGAGTCGTCGGTCAGCCACAGTTGAACTTCCACTGAGCCATCCTTTACCAGTTTGCAGTCTTGCCTGGACTTTTTCCAGCAATCGAACGCTTCGAGCAGCGCGGGATGCAGTTTTGATTCGAGCAGCACGCGTTCGCTGGTAGGCTTCCTGTCCGCAGTAGCAGACGGTGCGATTGCTCGGTCTTCGGTGGCCACCATTGGCTGAGACACGGGTGGCAGGAGTGTTGCCTGACCGTGGTAAACGGGGCCGCCAATTGTTCCTCCTGCTACCCCCGCGGCGACGCCCCCACCTGAACCAGAACCGACTCCGGCGCCACCAACCCGATTCGAGTTCTTGCCAGAGCTCGTGCTGTACATTGTGTTACCCGCATTGGGCGCATTCAACCAACCTTTGTAGTTGTCACCAAACACTCCTTCGTAGGTCACGCCCTCGGGCATCTCGACGGGAATCTCGACGCGCTGGGGCTTTCCATCCTTTGTGACTACCTGGTCTTCGACCGCGACGAACGAGGTGAACTGCGTCATTAGGCGATAGTCGAGCCCGAGCCTGGTGATTTCTTTCTCCAGTTCCGGCTTCATATTTCCACGCTGCACACCTGCCCAGTCTTGCGACATCAAGTCGTCGATTTTGCCTCTCGCCCAGAAGCTGGACTGAATGCGGTATGACCCTGCACTCGCACTCAGGCTAACGGGAATGGCGCGCACAAAATCTCCGCCTGCGCGGTTGCCGCGAATGTGAATGGTTCCGTTGGTCGCCGCAGTGTAGCGTCCACTGATCACCAAGGGCTTTCCGCTGTACAGGTCTGGCAACACCCGCGGATAGACGTCGGTCACGGGCAGGCCGCCCCAGTCGATCGACACATCGGTCAACAGCGGGGACCGCAGCCGCTCATAGAGTCGGTGTGCAGCTGCGTCTGCCTTGTCACTTTCCTTGATGGTGATCATCTCCGATTCTCCCCGCCCCGCTTTGGCCATCGCTTCGATCAGAAACCTATCGACCGAGGTACCCACTCCGAAGGCGAACACTCGCGCATTGGTGTGCATCTGCACTTCGCCGATGATTTCGAGGTCGTTGCCGACGTAGCCGTCGGTGAGGAAACACACGACCCGCAGATGATCCTGCGAGTCGGAGGGGTCGAGCGCTGCGCGGATGGCATTCATCATCACGGTTCCGCCAGCGCCACTTTTCACGCCCAGCACCGCCTTTGCTTTGGCGATATTTTCGACCGTGGGAAACACGGGCTCCGGGAACAGGACCTGTGTGTCGCCGGAGAAAGTGATCAGATTGAAGGTGTCGCCCGGATAAAGCTCGTCGAGCGCATGGCTGACGAATGCCTTCGCCTTTTCAATTGGGAACCCGCGCATCGATCCCGAGGTGTCGAGCACGAAGACGAGTTCCTTCGGCGTGATATCAGATTCCGGTATGCGCGCCGGCGGCTGCAGGATCAGAGTAAAGTATCCGCCCGGACCCAGCTTGCCGCTTGCCGCGGCTTGCGACAGCACGGCGTCGCTGATCTGGTCGCCGGCAACGCTGTACTTCAGGATGAGGTCTTTGTTCGGGATTACCGCCAGGTTCTTGAGTTTCACTGACGCTGTGCTCGCGCCGGTGCGGTTCACCTCGATTTCATGCGAACTGGAACGCACGTATCGAATCGGGATGCCCGCATCGATGGCCAACTCAATGGAAATATCATGCCCCGCACGGGTTCCCTGCGGCGTTACTGGCGGAGTGATGTTGGACGCGTCCGGAACGCTGTCGGTGTCGGGCGCCCAGCCGCCGCCCTGCTTTCCAGTCGGCTGTCCCGGAATGTAGCGCGGCCCGACGACCGTGGGGAAGACAAACTCGTATGATCCTTCCTCGTACCTGAGTGTCTGCAGGTAGCCGATGGTAACTGTCACCTGCTCGCCGGGCATGATGTTCGCCACGGCCTGCGTGAAGATGTTGGGGCGCTCCTGGTCTAGCAGAGCGGTGACATGGCCGGTCTGTCTGGCGTTCTCATAGATCGCTCGCGCCTCGTCCCGCCGCTTGACGACGCCGCGCACGGTGCGATTGCCTACCTGGATGGTCATGTCGTCGACGGCGGCATTCTCTGGGAGCGGGAAGGCATAGACGGCTTCGATTTTCTCCGCCAGCGAATTCTCGAATGTCTGCGTAACCTCAACCCGTGCGATGAAACCGCTGATCGCTCCGCGAACCTCGGTATGCTTCAGCGGGCAGTTGCCGCTCACCGAGCCATCTTTGCCAAGGATTTGCAGCGAGCCGGAAGTTTCGCCGGGTGCGGCAGCGACGGTTGTTTCGGCGGAAACGAAGTTCGATGCGAGAAGCGGGATAATTAGAACTGGAACAACCAACCAGAAGGAATCCCGAAGCCGGCGCGCCATAGGTGCCTCCACAAGCATTCGATTTGAACTCCGGCAACTCCAGAAACGTTGCCTCGCGCTCAATTAATTTTCTAGAGTTGCGGCGTGCACTAACTCGCTGCTATCTCAACCTAACTTGTTATTGGCGAAATGAATGAACTTCGGGCTGACCATTTCAGACCCACCAGTCCACCGCGGCCCCAGCGAGGATCGAAAACACTCCCCAGCGGAGAACCATGAAGCCTCCCTCGTCAATAGACACACGCGGCGACGCGGTTGTTCCCGCCGGGCTCCTAATAGTTAATCGTCCCCGACGATGGATTGGTCACGGGACGGTAGAAGCTTTGTGCGTGGAATTTCGTGAACGTTACGCTCACTCACTCGGAATTTGCGCGCGGAACTGCACACGTGGAGAATCCCGACCGCTTTATTAGACTTGGTGGCAACTCGTTCCGAATAGGCTGGATTTAGCCGCAGTCGTGTTAGCGACGCAGAGAAAGTCACTCCTAGGCATGACGAATGCGCCGCCGCTTTATTGCGGCTGAAGCAGCGGGTTTTCGCGGTAGCGCCACCAGACGTACAGCCACATCAAAGCGATGACGGGATACATCAGGAAACTGGCCTCGGTGCCGAGCACGCCGCCGGTCAGCCATGGCGGGCCATTGAAGCTCGCGTCGAGTAACCGTCCTTCAGGCAATTGCGAGCCATTCGGCGTTCCGATTACGAACAGCTGCATGTAGTCGAAGGCCATGTGAAAACCGACGGCGAACCACAGCGTGCCGGTCCTTAGGATGCTGTAGCTCATGAGTAGGCTCAGCGACACCAGCGTGATCACATCCCAGACGTTTTCTCCTTGCTTGTAGAAATAGTGATCGGCGGTAAACATCAGCGCAATGACGATGGAAGCCGGCCAGAAGCCGATACTCTTCCACAACGTCTGCTGTAAATAATGGCGCCACCAGAACTCCTCGGCAATGCCGATCAAAATATTGGCCGCGAGCCACGCCAGCGCCGAGATCGCTAGCGCAGTGCCGCTGGTCGCCAATCCTTTGATCTGCATGCCGCCCAGCGCAATCATGCCGGCCGCAACCGCACCCGCCATCACGACTCCAGCCGCCACCCCTTCGAATGTGTGGGAGGAGAACGCGCGCTTGACAGGCAATCCATAGCTATCTACGCGGCGATGCTCGTAGACCGCGAAAATGCCGGTGCAAATCAAGCCGACGGCCAGGTTCCAGAGATCGTGCAGCATGGTGTAGCCAGGCGCCAGTCCTAGGCTGAAATGCAGCGCTTGTGCCGCCCGCGCCAGCGGACGTTCCATGAGCGGATAGAGTCCCCAGTTTCCCAGGGAGTAAAAGATAACGGCGCGCCAGAAGAATCGCAGCTTGCCGTCGGGTCCGACCAAAGCCTGTTTGATCATCCGATCCATGCCAGAATTTGCTTCAGATCTGCTCGGACAGACGACTCAGTGCCGCGTGGCATCGACGGGCCGATTGCGATCGCCTCGCGATGTTCTTCGAACCAGACCAAGAAGGAAGACTCGTCAGCGCCGGAAAGACGCTGCTGGTTTAACCATGTGTAGTAAGCGCCCATGTCGGCATCGATCAATGACCCCGCGGGATCCACTTCGGCAGCAGAGTGAACTCCCGACAGTAGTTCGTTCATTGGCTGTTGGCGTTGTCGAGGAGCAAACCGGAGCAACAATGTTACGGGTTCGGCCCGTCGAAGCGCTTCACGCGCAGACCATTGGGCAAATGTAGTGCTGAAGATTTGCGTGCCCGAACCTTCGGTCAGTACATTGACCTGGAACCAATTCAACACGGCATCCGTTCCCGCGCCGCCGAAGGTGAGATCTTCTGGACGCATCTGCACGAGCTTGGTGCGAAGCTCTTCCGGACCCATGTTTCCGGACCGGATTGCCTTTTGCATTTTATTGAGTAAGGTATCTCGCACTGGTTCGAGCGCTGCGTAAGATACACATGCAACGCCGTCCCACTTGCCCGCCATATTCTTCCCGCCGTCGATGTACCAGTGACCGTAGGCGAGTGGGTGGGTCCGGGCCCGCTCAGCAACAACGTCGCCGAGCATCGCAAGTCCATCGCGCGGATTGACTTGAGTGAAATGGACGCCATGCGGCCGGAGGTTACGGAACAGCGGCTCGCCGGTGTCCGCCGCTCCTTGCCCGATCACAACGATTCCCAAACGTGACAGAGCAGGCAATGGCGCAGGAACGGCCGTGCTTAACTCTCGAGTAAAGGTCTCGGCCGCTGCCCTAAAAGAATCCATCTGCCGCGTCGACCATAATAGAGCCGTAAAGCTCTGCACAAATTGGTCGGGTTGCTTCACCCAGTTTAGTTTTTCCAGTTCAGATAAAGGCGCGAACCGACGGAATGCAGATAACTTCCATTCCAGTTGATCGGGAGAGAGCGAGTTTAAGTATCTAAGTTGCCCTTCCAGATTGTTGCGTTCCACTGGAAATTTCCAATCATAAGTTATGATTTCGCGTAACAACACGGGTAGCAAACCAAGAGGCACTCGTCTGAGCAAGTCAATGTTTGTAACCGCCAGCTTCTTCGCTTGAAGGGGGTACTGATCGAAATCCTCCGCCTTTAGTTCGCTTGGGCGCACGAGGTTACACTACCTCCGGCAACGGCTTGCCTTCCACCAATGGTGTCCCGAACCCCAGTAACGATCCAAGTGTAGGAGCCAAGTCGATAGACTCTACCGCGCGATCGATAGTTGTTCCCTGCCGCACTCTCGGCCCCAAAACGAGCATCCAGACCGTTCGCGACAGCGGGTCGCCGGTGCGATGATGCTGGAATCCGTTCCCCCCAGAGTCAGTATCCGAGTCCCGGCCAAAGTCAGGCAGGATGAACATCGTGGTCTTTCCAGCATATTCCGGGTTGCTTCGGATTGCGTTCCATATCTCTGCACACAACCGGTCAGATCTTCTTATGCCTTCAATATAGAGCGAATAAGAGCCGGAATGGGCGACGTCTATGTCGTGCAAGGTGATCCAAAGCAAGCTGGGCGCGAGCTCGCGCATAAGCTGGCGGGCAATGTATACGGATAGCTCATCGGGACTGGATAGATTCCGGGCGTGGGTTGTGAAATCGGAAACGGACAGTCGTAAGATTTCCTCCACCTGCTGCAACTGAAATTCATTGCTCCCCAAATCCGGAGTGTAGAGTGGCGTCTCATAGTTATCATGCAGTAAGTGCTCATAGTCGGTGTTGGCGCCGGATAACGCTGCTGCCAGTAAATGTTTGGGGAGAATGACACCAGCCCCGAGGCCCGCACCGTATAAGCGATGGTCGCTTTGTCCAATTTGGTTGAAGCCGTTGCTGGGGGCAACCACCCAGGCATCGGTCGGTGGCCTATGCAGAGCTTTGCGGAAATACTCAAAGACGGTCGGATGTTGGGGCGTCACCGAAGCAAAGTTGTTGAAGGTTTCATACACCCCAGTAGCAAGGCTGGCAGTAGCAACGTAGTGGCCGAGAATACCGCGGTTTACCACCTGCGTAAAAAACGTTCCTTGGGGTATGAGTTCTTTGATAAGACAAGGAATATTCCTTTGCCCATCCGGCGCAAAAGTTTCCCCGTCGCGTGCACCCCCGCCGAAGGTCACGACCACGGCCTTTTGTCCGCGCGGGACCGCCTTCGGAGCGAACGAACTGAATCCCACAAGGCCGGCACTCAGACTGGCCGCCCCCGCCAAACGTAAGAACTCCCGACGGTTCGAGGAAACTGCCTGCGCGACGTTGCCCGGCGCTTGTCTTCTTACCGACGCTACCAACGGCGTAGTCCTGCTCTCATTCGGACACGTGATTTTCTACAGTTTGGCTGCGCTATGCTGGACGACTTTCCCCCGAGCAGCAGCAACCACACGTCGCCCTGGAATCAATGGACGGGTCAAGCTTAACCCTTCGCGAACAAACCTCAAAGCAGACGGGAGACATCGAATCCAATATTTTCTTCCGGCTCTACGAGTCGGAACTCCGCTACTTTTCTGATGTGCTCTGGTTCTTCGCACTTGCAAGCGGCGCTGGAGCGATTGCCAGTGGGCAGAAGTTAGGGCTGGAGGGCCATACCCTCCAGCCCATTCATCAAATCAAAACGTGTATTTCAGCGCCAGTTGAAAGAAGCGCGCGTCGGGTGTGTAGTTCCCGAAGAAGCGCGGCCCTGTAATTTGCCCACTGAATGGACTGTTGATCCCAGCATTCGATGGGGCTCCCCAACTCGGCGTGTTAAACAGATTGAACACATCTGCCCGGAACTGCAAGAACTGTGCTTCAAAGGTCTTGAAGTTCTTGAACAGAGATAGGTCGATTCGTTCGTAACCGGGGTCCGCGATTTGCTCACGCGGCGATCCCAAGAACGGCAACACGTTCGCCGCCCCGGTGATGCAAGGCCCGGTTGGGCAGGTTTCAGGGAAGCTGCTCGGATATATCGGATTGGTAAACGCACACGGGTTGTACCAATTGGCGAGGGTTTTGACCGTAGCCGGACAGGGAGTACCGGGGTTACCGGTGGGCGCAGTCCCTCCTCCCGTGAATGGGTTCCCGACTAGAACCGCAAAGGTCGAGGCTCCGGCTACACCACCTACAAGTGCCCCATTGAGGTCGCCGCCGGCGTCGTAAACAGTAAAAGGTTGTCCCGATTGGGCGCGAAAGACTATGGTCGAAGACCAACCACCAACTAGCTTATCCACAATTCCCGACTGTGACACGTACTTGCGCCCCGCTCCAAAGGGTAACTGATAAGTGCCGCTGAAGGTAAAGCGCTGCCGGGTGTCGAATGGTGAATTACTGTAATCGGGCCTGATGCCAATGATCGCAGTAGTCCGGTCCCCGCCGTCATTGGCGCTGGGTAAAGGCTCGCGGGCGTCGTCGAGCGAATGCGACCAGGTATAGGTCGATAGAAAACTCAAACCGTTGCTGAAATGGCGTTCAAGAGTGGCTTGCAAGCCGTTGTAATTTGAAATTGCTTCGTTGGAGATATAGGGGAAAGTTCCGAATAGGGGGAACGGGTCGTCGGGAGTTGTATTGGTGCCAGCGGGTGCGATAGCAGCCGAACCATTGCCAAAAAACACATCTCCCAGATGTCGCGACTCGCTGCCCACGTATGCGATCGTCAGTGCCATGTTGTTGGTGACGGAGTACTGAACACTGAGATTTTGTTCCATGCTATAGGTACTGTGCCAATTTGCATCCGCTCCACGCAAAGACGGAAAGCTCAAAGTTGAGCTCACGGGTGGCCCGGCTTCCAACGTAATTCCGTTGGTAGGGCAAGCCACGCTCGGAGCACCGCAGTTGGATGGCGGGGTTCCCCAGAATTGTTCGTTGTCATACGGTTCATTGACTCCTAAGTTAGGATAGTTCCCGAGGTTCTCCAAGCCTCCATAAAAAATTCCGAATCCGCTCCGAACCACCAATCGATTTGTGGCTTGATACGCGAAGCCCACCCTGGGCGCAAAATTCGTCTTCTGCGACTGCACTAAAGCGCGATTGCCGCTGAACTGCAATGCGATGCCCTCGGACGCCAGCAAACTGGTGAAGCCGGGTGGAAATGTGACGTTCTGCTGGGAGGATGGAAGAATATAAACGCCTGTGGCGGTGCCGGGAACGTCGACTGGACTGGTTGGATAGTAAAGCGCCTGATGATCATCCCTTTCAACCGGCGGTTGGAAGAAGTCGTAGCGCAATCCCAGATTGACGGTGAGGCGCGGCCTCACTTTCCAATCGTCCTGGGCGTATGCAGAACGGTACCAACGGCCCAGATTCGAGGTGTTGAAGCTCGAACTGTAGTTGGTATTCATGTCGTCTTCGAGGAAATCCGCGAGTCCCCATCCCGTGAACGGTTGGAAGTCGCGGCTGGTGAAATGCCCATCAAATCCGTAGGCCTCGTGGGCGAAGGTCGGCTGGAGCACAGAGTAACGGACATTCTGAAAATCGACTCCGAATTTAAAGGTGTGATTGCCATGGATCATGGTTAGGTCGTCGATGATCTGATAGACGTCTTGGTGTTCGTCGGTAGGCTGGAACAGAGGCGTGCCGATGCCATTGATTTCGTTAAAGTAAATATTGGGCAAGCCTCCGTTGAGCGCCCCGCCCGGAATTCCGCCCAAACCAAATGAAGCGGGCAGGCCAGTGTCGTTGTAGCTTTGTTGCAACCAGCTAAAATGTCCCCAATTGTACGCAAAGCGCAGTTGGTTGATCAGCTTGCTGGAAAAGACGTGGTTTTCACTGATGAGGCCTTGCCTGGCGTAGTTGAGAAAGGTCCCGTCGTTGTCAGTCCCGCCTCCATCGAGAATTGGACCAAACGGAGCCGTCACGAACTCGTTCTCTTTCAAATAGCTCGCGCGGGAAAAGACTTGGTCCTTCGAACTCAGGTTCCAATCCACGCGGATGTCGAATTGATTGGTGCTGTCTGTATAAGATTGCGACGCGGCGTAATTATTGAAAGTCTTGCCATCGTTCGCGTTGGGCGCAGGAAAGGCGGCCAGAAGTTTCAGCGCGACCGAATCGGGATCGCAGACACTCTGCGTTGCTTGCTCGCCGCAAGGAGTGCCGAGCGGCACCGTGCCGCCTGAACTTGGCTCAAAGAGCAGGATGGGCTGGGCGGCGCCGGTCAGACTCGTATTCAGCAGTTCGGAGAAATTTCCGGTGCGCTCGAGCATCGTCGGTATGGTCTGAAGGATTGGGGCGTCCCGAATAATACGATTCCCTTCATAATCTCCAAAGGCAAAGAGCTTATTCTTGATGATCGGCCCTCCGAGCGTAAAGCCGAACTGATTCTGGTGATAAGGGAGCACGCCTTGGGTGGAATCCCAATCAGTCGCCGTCAGATCATTGTTGCGCACATACTCCCACGCATCACCATGGATCTGATTCGTGCCGGACTTGATCGAGGCATTCACCACGGCGCCGGCTGAGTGTCCGAACTCCGCCGAAAAAGATCCCGTCTGCACTTTGAACTCCTGCAATGCGTCCGGAGGAGGCCTCACCACGTAACTCGCGCCGTTGAGGAAGTCGATGGCGTTGGAGTTATTGTCGACACCATCGAGAATGAAATTATTCTGGGTTGCGCGCATTCCGTTGGCAATGAAGTCCCCGTTGCCTTGCCCGCGCGAACCGTTTGAGGCGTCCACGCCCGCTGCCAACTGCGCAATGAAAACCCAGTTGCGGCCATTCAGCGGCGTATCGTTGATCTGTTGGGTTGTCATCACCTGACCGGTGGATGCCTCTTGCGTTTGCAACAGCTCACCCTGCGCATGTACCTCCACGGTTTCGTGAATGCTGCCAACTTTAAGCTGGATGTCGGCCTGGAGTCTCTCGGCAACATGCAATTCGAGCCCGGTCTTGGTGGCAATCGAGAATCCCGGAGCCGTTGCGGTCACCGAGTAATGACCGATCTTGACCGGTTGAAACGTGTATACGCCGCTGCTATCGGTCCGGGTTTCCAATTCGAAGTTGGTATCAATATTCTTGAGCTGTACACGCACCTTTGCGACTGCGGCTCCCTGGGCGTCCGCGACTGTGCCCACGATTGCGCCCTCATCGAGCTGCCCAAACATCAACTGCGGGAGCGCCAAGGATAGAAGTATCAAGGCGAGACAATACCCGCCCGATTTCCGCATCATGGCGGAACACCCGTGAGAATCATTCATGGACTCCCTGTGGCTTTGCATCTTCTTCCTCTCCTCAGTTTGGGTTGTCACTCCTGAGTGCTTCGAACTTAAGGAACCCAATGAATCGGAACACAAAAGATCATCGCTGCTCCGCGCTCAGTCTGGACCCACCCGAAAACGCCTTACAGGGCATCGGAAAGCAACCCCTGGCATTGGCCAAGCAAACGTTTGCTTGGCCCTGCGGCCCCATATGAGCCTTCGCCCTGCCAGATTTTCCAGTAACACACGGTATGTATACGGTATGTTACGGTCAGCTTCGTATTTAACTGCTTTCTATGCAATGGTATAGATCGCTCGACCACAGCTCTCAGCGAAGGGGGGCACCGCAGCGATTCGATGTTTTCGTCGTGACAGCAATTCTGAAAAGTGGAGATAATTCTGAAAATCTGGAGGGCGGCGAGCTAATACCTCCGGAGTTCACGTCCTTGGTTGCAGTGGCGACGACAGGCCTCACCAGAAATAGGCTGCGACGACGTGAGGGGCGCCCGCAACGGAATCAATCACAGTGGTCTGCACGACCACCTGCATATTTTTCTTTTGCCAATCAGGGGGAGCTGTTCGAAGCCCCTCCGCCAGATATTCGGGGCTGGAAATGAATTGTGCCGCTGCATCGGAGCCGGGCGCCGTAATCCCTCCCACGGTAATCACCACGCCGCCGGTCTTCGAGTCGAGCAATCGGCTCACGATTCCAAAATCTTCGGTGACTTCCCAGTTCTTCCCCAAACGGCAAAACCACTGCTTTTCCGGAACAGCCCGATCCTGTATCCAGAACACCCCTTCTTTTTCCGCAAACTGGAAACGGAGGTTGGAGGTCATTTCCAGTGTCCATCGGTTGCTGAAAGCTCCAATGATCACAGCCGGAGAATTACGCAAATCGTCGAACGAGAATTCGTCGCCAATCCTTACCTGAGTTGGCTTGTTCATCTTCCCTAATAGCCCGGAAAGGCGGAATGCCGCATACACATCGCCCGAACCCACACCGAAATCAGGGAAGGAAATCATATCGCCCCAGGTTATTTTCTCTTTCGGATCCAAGGGGAGTTTCTGATTTAGCCGATCGACCTCCTTATTGAAAGTGCCGGGATGGTCCTTCGAATACCTGCCATACAAGGCAATCGAGGGCCGGTATAGGACTGGCTTGGAAAGAGAAATGAGGACAGGTTGAGGACTGGAAAAAACGGGAGCCCAAAACTCCTCCAGCTCAGACTTGCGTGGTACCTGGCGGCGAGAGCCCAAGCCGATCAATGCCGCAACCAGCGCCAGGCCCATGGCCATTGCGGCCCAAGGTAACAACTTTCTCTTCATGGGAATCGGAAGAGACTCGGGCATGGTTACGGCCTCAACTGGCAGCTCGACCGGGGTCAGACGAAACTCAGGAACATAGGATCCGACCGGCAGGTCGATACGGACGATTGAACCCTTGGAGAATTCGTGATGGTATTGTTCAAGCCGCCGGCGCACCTCGCCGGCCTGCACTCGAACTACCGGGTCGTCGCCGGTTGCGTAATCGGGCGGGCGGTGGAACAGGTCGGTTCCAATGCTGCGCTCCTTCAGAAGTTCGTCATGCCCGTCGAGTCTATGTTGCACGACGTAGGAGAGAAACTGTTTACTGCGGCTACTGCTCCGAAAAGGCGGACTGCTGAGGATGGTTTCCAGTTCTCGGAGAACCTCCGATTTCTCCACGTCCCCTATGGGTGAGCGCCCCGTTTGAGAACCCGCAATCGTAATCGACTCAGCTGGCAAGGCCATTCGGCTTCCCCCTTGGCGCAACTTGGTTTACCACGTTTGACCTGCGGTTGTCACGCGGCAATCGGCCGCCGATTTCTCTTCGTGTCTTCACAAACTCCAGCGGAAGTCACTATGTCTTTGTGTTCAAAGGGGACTTACTGTAAAACACCGTGTGCTACTCGAAAACGCGTCCGTCTATGGTATAGCTGAAACAGATGAGGCAGAGGTATAGCTGAAACGGATGAGGCAGAGGTTTGCTTGATTGACTTCTAGGGTTCGGAAAAGTTGGAAAGCGCACAAAGAAAGAAAGTTGGAGCAGAAAGCAAGTGAGTATCTTTCCATCCGGGAACCTCGCAGCGCGTCCGCGAGCATGCTGTCAGAGTCCCTCCCGCTACGAACGGAAGACGCCATCGTGAAGACCCAGTTCGTATTCTGCAGTCTAATATTTATTCTTATTTCTCAAGTTCTGCCGACGAACGCGATCGGACAGACAGACACTCTGCCAACCGCGCTGGCATCTCAAACAATCAATGGACCACTGCTGGCTGAAACTCCACCCATGGGCTGGAATAGTTGGGACGGCTATGGCACGACCATTGATGAAGCGGAATTCAAAGCCAACGCCCAGTGGTTCGCCGAGCACCTCAAACCTTACGGTTGGCAATATGTCGTCATCGACGCGGAATGGTTTGTTACGAACCCGGTTCCCGAAGGCGGTTCGAAGACCTCGCAATTCGTTGTCGACAGCTATGGCCGGTATATTCCAGCCGCGAACCGATTCCCGTCGTCTGCGGCCGGCGCGGGGTTCAAACCTCTCGCTGATTATGTGCATTCCCTTGGGCTCAAATTCGGCATCCACATTCTCCGCGGCATTCCGAAACAAGCGGTAAGGGAAAATTTGCCCATCGAGCGCTCAGATCTCCACGCGGTGGATGCTGCAGATACTTCCGATACCTGTCCTTGGAATTTCGACAACTATGGACTCGATCCTGCGAAGCCGGGAGCGCAAGCTTATTACAACTCCATTGCGCAACTCTACGCCGGTTGGGGTGTCGACCTCGTCAAGGTTGATTGCATCAGCAGTCATCCCTATAAAGGGGATGAAATTCGCATGCTGAGCTTAGCGCTCGAGAAAACTGGACGACCGATTGTCCTCAGCCTCTCGCCCGGGCCTGCGCCGATCGAAAAAGCAGATGAAATGCGCCAACACGCCCAAATGTGGCGCATATCCGACGACATCTGGGATCTGTGGCACAATGCCGAAAATTTTCCCAAAGGAGTAGAAGATCAGTTTGCTCGGGCAGCCCAATGGGCAGCCTTGTCCGAGCCCGGACACTGGCCCGACGCAGACATGCTCCCGCTGGGCCGTTTGGGCCCAGCTCCGGGCTGGGGTCATGCACGCGACACTCGGCTTACGCGTGACGAACAACGGACTCTGATGACGCTTTGGTCCGTCATCCGTTCCCCTTTGATCGTGGGCGGCGATCTGACCGCCAGCAATGCCTGGACAACATCTTTGCTCACCAATCCCGAGGTCATCGCGGTTGATCAGCACTCCACTGGAAATCGCGAAGTGATCGCAACCAGCAAGACATCCGTCTGGTTGGCGGAGCCAGGTTCAGGAAAGGGTTACTACGTCGCCGTATTCAATCTGGAAGATGCCGCGGCAACGGTCCAATACGCGTGGAATGATCTGGGTCTTTCGGGGAAGGAGTACGCCTTGCGCGATCTATGGCAGCACAAGGATCTGGGTTTGGCCAACTCCGTAAAAATAGAGGTTCCACCGCATGGTGCTGTGCTTTATAGCGTTTCACCGAAATAGCAAAGGGCATTGACGAGCTCCCGCTATGGAGAATATGGACCTTCGGGAAATCGCGAGAAGGGCTGGGGTTTCCATTGCTACAGTTTCGCGCGTCATCAATCGGACGCCAACCGTGAACCCTCGGCTGGCGAGACGCGTGCTGAAACTGGTCGATGAAATCGGCTATTTTCCCAATACTCAGGCACGGGCGCTGGTGTCCGGTCGAAGTAAGATTTTCGGTTTGATCGTCTCCGAAATTACCAACCCATTCTTCCCTGAGATCGTTGCAGTATTCGAGAAGATTGCCGTAGAACATGGATACGAAATCCTCCTGACTTCAACTGTGCATGACCCCAAGCTGATGGAGAGTTCTGTCCGGCGCATGATCGAGCGGCGCGTCGACGGGGTGGCGGTGATGACCTTCGGAATGGAAGAACTGCTGCTTGAAGATCTGAAATTACGCCGGGTGCCCCTCGTTTTCGTGGATATCGGTCCCCCTCTTCCCCGGATCAGCAACATCCGCATCGACTACTTGCATGGCATTCGCCAGGCAATTCAACATCTGGCAGCCTTGCGTCATCAACGGATCGCCTTCGTTACTGGTCCGTTGAGCCTGAAATCAGCCATTGCGCGGAGGGACGCGTTCCTGCAATCGATGCAGGAAATCGGACTCGCTGTCGACCCACAGTTGGTCGTGGCAGGAGATCATACAACGGAAGGCGGGATGGACGCAGCGGCGAAGTTGCTGCGCGTTCCTGCCAAACCCACCGCAATCCTGTGCTCCAACGACATGACCGCCATTGGTGTGATGAGGAAGAGCTACGAAGATGGCGTTGTCATTCCGCGTGACTTATCGCTGGTCGGTTTTGACGACGTCCGACTCGCTCGATTCATGTTGCCGCCTTTGACTACTGTGCAGATGTCACAGGCAGAACTGGCCAGGCTGGCGTTCGAGGCACTTCTTGCTGACGTGGACCGGCAGGACCCCATGTCGAATGGGACCGAATACGCACTGCAGACCAATTTCATACTCAGGAAATCGACTGCCATAGCTCCGACTCGATAAAGCGGGTAGATTTGCATCACACGAAAAGCATTTACTGTCTGGTTTTCGCTGCTATCCCCTGCGAACCGTCGGGTCGCTATGTCCGGAACCCCTTCTCCGGCCTCATCCAGAACGCCAGGACCGATCCAATTAGCAGGATCGAAATGCTGCCGAGAAACGGAAGATTCCAGTTCCCTGTCTTGTCGATCACGTATCCGAACACCAGCGGCGAAACGATGGCGGCGAGCGGCGAACCGATATTCATGAGGCCGCTAGCGGAGCCGGAGAACTGTGGAGCGATGTCCATGGGAATTGCCCACATCGGCCCGATTGTGAATTCGGCAAAAAAGAAACCCAGACTCAGGCAAATCGCTGCCGCGGAGACGCTCCGCACAAAAAAAATGAGAAGCATGCACTGCATCGAACAAAGAAATCCGGCCACCACGAGATTGCGGCGCGCCATGATGCGATCGCCGGTCTTGAGCAAGATGCGGTCGCTGACAACCCCGCCCAACGTGTCTCCGACAACGCCGGCAAAAAACACGCCCGACGAGAACAGCGCAGAGTTCTTTACGTCGAGTCGGTAACTATGCAGGAAGAAAGACGGAATCCACGCGAGGTAGAGCCAGAGCGTCCATCCGTAACAGAAATAAACGACGGTGACGGGGAGCATGCGGCGCGCCAGGGAGAGCCACGGCACAGGGTCCGCCTTCCTGTCGCGCGAGACGAAAGGTGGAAGAGATTCGAGTTCCTTTGCGGTGATGCTGAAATGATCGGCGGGATTGTCGCGAAAATAGAGAGCCCATGCTAAAGCCCAAGCGAGGCTCACGCTTCCCAGAACGACAAACGAGCCACGCCAGGTAATCAGCGCAATCAGCCAGGCAACCAGTGGTGGAGTAACCGCCGTGCCCAGCCTGGAACTTGAATGGGTGATCCCTTGGGCAAATGCTCGCCGGCGCTCGGGAAGCCACTCGCACATGGCACGGGTGGCGATTGGAAATGTGGCGCCCTCTCCGAATCCGAGTACAGCGCGCGCCGCGAGCATGGCGCCGAGTGTGGTCGTCATCCCGGTGACTAAGGTCGCGCCTCCCCAAATCAGAGCCGACACGGTGAGCGCCCGTCTCGCGCCGAAGCGGTCGCTCAGCCACCCGCCCATCGTTGTAAAGAAGACGTACGGATACGCGAACGCCGAGAAGACGAGTCCAACTTGCGCATTGGTGAGGTGGAGATCCTGTTTGAAGACCAGTGAGGCAGTGCTCACATTGACGCGGTCAATGTAGGTGATGCCATACATCAGACAGAGCAGTACGAGCACGATCGTGGTCGCAAATGGGAAGCCACTCCGCACCACCACTACCCGCGCTCCAGACCCCATAGACCCGCTCCCATCCTCTGAGATTTTTGCAAAATGCACACAGCCGTTGCTACCGAAGACTTATTTTGCGGGCACTGGCTCAGCCTTCTCGTGCGCCGCTGTGAGGCTTACAAGCGAGGCAGCTACACCTCCCGCGTTGTGCGGCACGTCCGCCAGGCGCAAGCCCATTTCCACGCCGCTCAGCGTGCCGGCCAGCATGAGATCGTTGAAGCTGCCGAGGTGGCCGATGCGAAAGACCTTTCCCGCCCACTTGGATAATCCCCCGCCGAGCGACATATCAAAGCTCTCCAGAATGACCTTGCGCAGTTCGTCCGCGTTGTGGCCCTGCGGCGTGAACACCGCAGTCATGGAATTCGAGTATTCCTTGGGGTTCTCGCAGACAATTTCCAGTCCCCAGGCTCTCACCGCCGCACGCGTGGCTTCTCCGTGACGGATATGCCGGCGAAATACATTGGGCAACCCTTCTTCTTGTAGCATGGCCAGCGCTTCGCGCAGTCCATAGAGCAGGATTGTGGCCGGAGTGTACGGGAAGAAACCTGCCTGATTGTGTTGCAGCATGTCTTGCCAATTCCAGTACGAACGCGACATCTTGGCCTGCTTGCTGGCGGCGAGCGCCTTTTCCGAAATCGCGTTCATTCCGAGGCCGGGAGGAAGCATAAGGCCTTTCTGCGAGCCCGCAATCGTGATGTCGACCTCCCACTCGTCATGACGATAATCGATAGAGGCTAAAGAAGAAATGGAGTCCACCATAAGGAGCGCCGGATGCCTGGCTTGATTGAGGACCTGGCGAACGTCCGCAATTGAACTTGTTACGCCAGTGGAGGTTTCGTTGTGGACGACCATCACCGCCTTGATCTGGTGCTGGCGATCGGATTCGAGTCTTACCTCGAGGTCGCGCGGGTTTGCGCCGCTCCGCCAATTGCCAGGCAAGTAGTTAACTTGAAGGCCGAATCTTTCCGCAACCTGTCGCCAGAGTTGCGAGAAATGGCCAGTTTCAAACATCACAACCTGGTCGCCCGGAGAGAGCGTGTTAACAATCGATGCCTCCCAGCCTCCTGAGCCCGATGCCGGATAAATCACGACCGGTCCTCTGGTCTGGAAAACGGGCTTCACGTTCTCCAGAACTTCTTTGGCCAGCTTCGCAAACTCAGGGCCGCGATGGTCGATGACGGAGCGGTTCATCGCCTGCAGAATGCGCTCGGGAACGTTGGTGGGACCTGGAATCTGAAGAAAGTGGCGGCCGGTATGAATCATGATCTTGTTCCTCTCCAGCCTCTAAGTGTATTGCCTTCCGCATTTAGATTTATGCTTTCTTCGGCCGTTGCAGGAACCTGGATTGCCGTTGCAGGACCTGGATTGCGGTATACCACATACTCGAACAAGCTGGTCTGGAAGTGTACCTGGTGAATGCCCGAGAGACGAAGAATCTGCCAGAACGCAAAAGAGATGTGCAGGAGAGTCAATGGCTGACGAAGCTGCACACCTGAAGCTGCACACCTCAAGGATGATTGGTGGCCGGGCAGCGGGACAATCAATATACGGCTGGGTACCTATAGAAATGGCCGCACTCGGCGGTTCGCGTCGAGCCAACTGCATGATAGCTCGCGAGCAGCAGACTTCTTAAGTCGCGGGCCAGAGTTGGCCCCGGGGGAATGATAACGGGCTGCCTCATGCCCGTGACGAGCACCTTCAGATGCGTGCCATCCACGTCTATCACAAGAATTCACCGACTCGTCTTCATTCCACCCCCTCCGTCAGATTGGGTAAGATCGCGGTCCCTCCTGGCAAAAAGCTTCGCGATTCCAGCCTCGATCTTTTTGAAGCACCGGTGACACCGCTATGCTATTTCGGAGTTTCACTCCGGTTCGCGTCGTCCTGCACGGACTTCGTTGTAGCCGACTTGTCGATCGTCGACTTGGTGGGCAGACCACATGCAGCCGGGGGATTTGTCATTTGCTTAGCAAATACACGGTAGCTCGGTCCGTCCGGCCGCAACGTCGACCAGTACCCTGACCGACTCAGCAAGGGTTTGTGCTGAACGATTATCTGGTTGAACAGAATCTTCACCCCACATTCCAGATTGTTCTTCGGCTGGAGAATGGTTTTGGCCGGGTCATTCGCCTTTAGCGCTCGGTCCACCGCCCAATTGAAGTCGCATCCATAACGCTTGTGGTCTGCGTATGTAAGCTGCAACAGTCCTTCGGTGCGCATGGCCGGTGCGCGTTCCGGCTGGCTGTGACGGGCGCTCGTGCTCGGATCCAGTCCGGCTTCAGCCCCGGCAAGCGCCTGGAAGAAATAAGCCCAAAATGTGCGTTTGTCTGTCGTACCCATTTCGTAAAACCGCGGGCAGAATCGACGCACGCCCCGGGGCACCTGGGAAGAAAGCATTTCGGGCGGCAGCGCGTTCTCGATGATCTGGTCCCATTGTGACTCCCAAGGCGTACCACCGAGTTCGACCTTTTTGATGTCGATAGGGGTGGGCGGGGCCGGTTTGATGGCCTGCGCAGGCGAAGGTGTGCCGATTGCCATGCACAATGCGAGACCCGCGATCCAACACCATGTATTCCGCACAGCGATACCCAGGTTCAGTCTCCGCCACGAATCGAGCCATCGTCTTGCCATCGTCGCGGGACACCTCAGCTCCACGTTCTGACCGCAATATCATGCGAGCATCGACGTGAGCTCTCCCGGTTCAATCGACCGGCCTGTCCGGTCGTCGCCGCGATTCGGAACGAGCCCATAGAAACCGCCCTGTCATCTCTGCAAGCATAGCGCTGAATTCACGCGGTCTTGCGTGTTTTCGTCGGCTTCTTTCGCGCAATGTGTGGTTTCCGAGCTTGGGCTGCGGTCTTTTTCGCTTTGGGCGCTGGTTTAACGACAGAAAGCAATTCCAGCTTGGGTTGTTTTGCAGTGCGATGATGGCCATGGTTCAGCGGTTGGATGCGTGCGGCTTCTTCTTCCATGCGCAGCTGAGCGTCGGAATCTTTTTGGCGCTCTTCTTCTAGGTATGCCGGAATCGTTTTCGTGGTCATGGACAGAGTGTGGCAGAAATGGCGACTTCAAAGCTGTCCACTTTTGGCCACTCGGCAACAATTTATGGGTTCGCCAAGAAGAGGCGGTGGGGCCTGCCCAACAGCGGGACTTGACCCCTCAATTCTTGACCGCCTCTGAGGCTGGCGCTTCTGCTGGAGCTTTTCCCGGATGAAGGCGCAACTAGGGACCCGTTCCAAAGCGCTGTTGCCGTAACGCTCCTAGCATCGTCTCGGACTCGGCGTCAGCCCCGGCATGTTGGGCAAGTGACACAAGGATAGGGGTCCTCCTTCATTGATTCATTTACTGCTCGAAAACTTTTTCAATCTGTCCGACCTTTTTCTCAATCTTTCCGGTATTTTTTTCCGCATTGCCTTCGGCCGCTAAGTTAGGATTGTTCGTCACTTTGCCGGCGGTCTCTTTGACTTTGCCTTTCACTTCATGAATACTGCCTTTAATCTCATCCTTCGTACTGGCGTTCATCTGTTTTCTCCTTGTCATTTGAGTAACTAATTCCGTACATCCTCATGTCGAAGTCTCGTTCCTGTATCTAAAACCCTGTTCGTCCTTACAGTTTCAGCAATCTGTCAAAAAAGGAACGATAGCGTTGCAGAGCAACCCGCAGGTCCTCAGTGGACACGTTGTCACCGTGATCCCACTGCTTTTCCAGACCTGACCGCTCTTTGGCGAACCCTTCCGCGAGTCGCTGCATCACCGAAGCTACCAACTTGTCTGCTTCTTCGACCGTCCGGCGCGGCTCGTCCACGAAACCAGTCTGTATCTTGCTCCATTGCGATCGAAAATCTCCCATTTCCGATTCAGAAAACAAGGGCATAGGTTCCGAGACTGGAACTCCTCCATCCGGAGTCTCCGGCTCTTGGCTTTTCACAAGTTTAGGTCCTTCAAGCTGCGTTAGCGGGTTGCCATTCCCCGCCACTTCGGCCGTAGGAAATTCCTCCTCTATTCTCTTCAGTTCAGCCATTACGCCACCTCTTTCCGTTCCACAATCGTTGGTTCCTGCACCAGTTCCTCGAACAGGGAGCGATAGTGAATCATCGCCGTTCTCAGATCTTCTGTACTTGCCCCATTGTTTCCAACTCGGAGGGCGATCTCATGCGCGGACCGGTAGTTCTCCACGACCCTGGGATGGTCGACAGAAATGTCGGCCGCACGTTGATCGAAATCGGATACCGGATAGCCACGAGTTTTCATTAGAGACGACAGAAGGTCATCTGCTCCTGCGACCGCCCCTCTAGGGGAATCGACAAAACGAGACTGTACGGACTCCCACTGTTTCGAAAAACGTTCGCGCTCCAGCGGGTCAAGATCGCGAATGTTGAGCTTTTCAACTCGCTCCTGGCGATCTGCTAATTTCGCTTCTGCTTTTCGTTCCGACCCCTGCTGCTGCACCGCACGTTCGTACTCGGGCCCAAACTTTTGTCGCAGGCCGGCCGTCGTACTCCTGCGTTTTTGCACATACAGCCACGCCACCACCGCGATAACCAGAATCACCACGGCGGCGAGCATAATAAACTTCGGATCTAGTAGATGTTCATTCATCGAAACCTCCCTGAGCAAGAATGTTCACACGACCAATATGGTCACGAAGTTCCTTCTGCCGTTAGAACTCTGTGAATCACCAGTATCAAACATTGAAGTTCGGAAAGCTGGTCAGAATTGATCGTCCTTTGGAAAAGCGCCTTGCCCCAAAGTCTGGTATGTGATGATTCCGCCCCGCTCAGTCCGGATCAAGGGAGCGTTGCAGAGAGCGGAGGAATTGAACGATGACGTGGCCGCTGTTATCGGACGGGCTCTCTAGCTGTCGATTGCGAGCGTCAGCGGACCCACACGGTTGAGAAACGTCGCGATGTCGGTGGGAGCTACACAATCACGCCCGCCACCCGGTCGATGAGTGCTAAGGGCGATTTTCAAGAAAAGCCGTCTGACTTTGAGTGCAAGGCTGTTCGATCTCTAAGCGTTCAATGATAGTGTCATCTGGTTGGTTTGGGACTCGTTGCTCGTCTCTGTGCCCAGCCAGCGCAATGTTAGACGAGTTTGTTTGTCGGTGAAGGGTGTCATCGGTTTGTCGGCTGTAATTGCTTTAAGGCACCACGTTAGAGAGCGCCCTATTCCATTGGAGATCTTCCGGCTCCAGCTTTTGCATATCAGTTCTTACCATCCGCGCATGAGGTGTAGAAGTATGCCAAGAAAGATCGCCCTCTTCGTCCAGTGATTTGTTTCGGGCAAACGCGCCCGATCCCTCTAGCGATGTGTACTCCTTCGGTCCTCGATGTTTATGCGCTACCTCCTAGCGAGGCGGCCGAGGACCCGGATTGGCACCTCTTTGCTCTGGAACTTCGCAACATTGGGACGGCGGTATGCACGGCGCCGGGGCCGGCGGTAGATTTATTGCCCAAATCCGACGCGAACAATAATTCTTACTACGCCGCTAACGGCGAGGACAACGCATCTCGCAATGCGGAATACGCTCCAATGGAGTTGGCTCCCGGGGGTTGGGCACACCTTTTTGTTGGATGGGTGTCTCGCTCTGACTCCGAAATTGCATGTGATCAATATTCGGGACTGCGGTTGAAGCTCTTGTTTCATCCAAATGTGGATGTTCCCGCCGAGCCCTCGATTGAGGTGCGGCATTTGTGGATCAGAGCCTGCTTCCACGTGTATGTTTCCGGTTTTCGGTCAGGAAGATTCGCACCCGGATCTCATCCCCCGGAGCGCTGGTGGCGATGGGACAGTCATGATAGGAAGCCGATTTCTTCGGGGCTCGGGCAAATCTACTTGCCGAGCGGAGCGGTCTGTGTGGTGCGCCGACGGCGTTGTGCTGTCAATGGCGCGCGACGGATCGATTGTTTTTCAAGCTGACAACTCGGGGACATCGACAATTCGGTTCGCTTGGGCGGCAGGCCGAGGAAATTCGTTTGCAAATGTCGCATGCCTGCGTTGTTTGCCCTCGCTCGGTCGACCGCCTGAATTGCCCTGTCGTTATGTCGAAGAACCATACCCCATGTCTCGCCCGGACGCTCGTCATCTGGTGAGACCAGTTCTGAGATGACTCCAGTAATTAGCGGTTCGGGGGGTCGTCTCGGTAAAGTTCACAAATGGGTAAAAACATGAAACGGGCACTGATTCTACTTCTGGTAATATCGACCTTGGCTGCGGCGCGGGATAAGAAACCAAAGCCTCACCCGGGGCCGTATGTATTCACCAGCAAAGCGTCTGCTCAAACACTCAAAGCGCTAATCGTCCAAGAGAATCTAAGAGAAGGCTACACGCTCGATTCCGACAATCAGTTGCAGTTCCGCTTCTCGATGCCCGGGCAACTGCCCTTCATGGATTCGATGCTCACGATCACAGGTATTTGTAAGGGCATGACCACAAGACAGGTGTGGTCCTACTCGTTGTCGGAACTCAACGGCACGACAAAGATAATTATTCAGCCTGTCTGGGAATATCCGGACGAGGACTGCCAAATCCAAACTCGTGAGTTTATTTGGAGCCAACCAGAGGAGATTGCGGCATTTCAAGCAATGCTAGACAAGGCTCCCACTTCGAGTGAACAGGCTCCGAGTGCGACTCCTGTTGTAGCTTCACCAGCAACTGCTCCCCCTTCTACTCCAACTTCGGCACCAGATCAGCAGCAGAGCATGAAGCAACATGCGGCCTGTGTCGAATTGGCGAAGGATAGCCCTAGCATCACTTGCAAGTGAGCATCGGGACACCGCGAGCGCGGCCCCCCGTGTGGCGCGCCGCATTGCGCGATGACCAGCGCGATGGGTACAATTTGGTACATTTTCTTGCTACGTCTCAAAAAACATCGATTTTACTGGGGTTTAATATGGTGGAACTGGTCTCGAACCGACGACCTCATCGTTGCGAACGATGGCGTCTACCGATAAACCCCCGCTTTGGCGTGCGCTTGGGAGCGGATTACGTTCCAAAACGTTCCAATCGAAGCAAAACAAATCAGGTTTGCCGGGAGAGTTGCCTCACAACTTACCGAGCCGTCGAGGGAGAACACTCGCAGCACTGATGCCCGTCACAAAGTCACATCGTCAGAAATCTTCGGAGTTCCGTCATCAGGGCATTGACCGATGACCCGGGCGTAGAAGACAATTCGTTGTTCTCGATTGCCGCGAACTTCCCGCCCCCATCGGCAACCGAGTCGCGCTGCTTTTGACGACATCAGGATGCGAGGACTCCATGAAACGTATCTACTTCATCTGCTTGTCTCTGTGTCTGATCACCACATTCGCCGCTGGCCCAGCGCAGGCTCTAACGAAGGGTGTGCTCTATAACTTCCAAGGGTACGTCGATGACGACGGCTCGGAGCCCAACGCAAGCCTCACTTCTAACGGTGTTGGCAATCTCTACGGGACCACTCAGTACGGAGGCCAGGGATATGGGATCGTATTTGAGCTTTCGCCGAACGGCAAGGAAGGCTGGAAGGAGACGATACTCCACACCTTCACCGGAGGGTCAGACGGAGCCGTTCCGACTTCATCAAACTTGATATTCGATAGCGCAGGTAACCTTTACGGAACAACCGAAAGCGATGATATAGGCAGCGGCGGCCCGTGCGCTAATGCTGGCTGCGGAGTTGTATTCGAACTTAGTCCCGCGGGCGGAAACTGGACAGAAACCGTTCTGTACACCTTTTGCCAGCAAATCGGTTGCACGGATGGTTCAAATCCGATAAACGGTCTGATCTTTGACACGAAGGGCAACCTCTATGGCACAACTCTCACAGGCGGCAGCGGTTCGGGCGGAACGGTCTTCGAACTGAGCCCGTCCGGTAGCGACTGGACGGAGCAAGTGATCTACCTCACGTCTTACAACTCGTCTGCTGGGCTGACCATTGATGCCACCGGAAACATCTTCGGCGCCACAGAATCGGCGGTATTTGAACTGTCACCAAAACATAAGGGAGGCTGGAAATCGGCCGTGATCCACACTTTTACCGGTGGCACCAAGGATGGCAGCGGCGCCGAGGAGACTCCTGTGCTCGATGCGACTGGAAACCTTTACGGTACGACGACGGGCGGGGGGATCTATAACAATGGAACGGTCTACAAGCTGAGTCCTCCAAAAGGAAAGTGGAATGAAACGATCCTCTACTCCTTTAAAGGCGGACCAAAAGACGGGTCCTTGCCGTGGGCGGGGATTGTATTCGACGCAGGTGGAAACATGTACGGCACCACCTTGAACGGCGGCAAGTACGGCGAGGGAACCGTTTTCGAGCTAGTAGCACCAGTTGGCGAGGGCAGTTATAAAGAGAGAGTTCTCCGGAGTTTTAACTATACGGACGGAGCTACCCCATACGCCAGCCTAGTTCTGGATGTCGCAGGCACCCTCTATGGCACGACCCAACTCGGCGGAAAGTACGAAAGCGGCGTCGTGTTCGAAGTGACTCCCTAGCAACGGGCTAGGGCAATCTTGCTCCGCTGTAGAATTCCGAAATGCCCGCCCGGAAAAAGATCAATGAAAAAATGAGGGCATCAACCGCTACTCCCTGCCCCTACTGCGAATACGAGATGCGGCGCGGAAGCCCCGCCCTGACCGCGACCGGCAAAGTGGGGCAGCAGGCGACCCGAGTGGGCCCGAACTCTCTGCGGGGATTTTGGCACACCTCCCCGCTGCCTCGTAACCCGATACTGCATCTGGAATCTTTCCATCACGCTGTTGAATCTGCGACTACATCTCACGCAGTTCCCCGCCGCTGATTTGCCGATGCGGGTTCCACTTTGATTTTCGACACTCCTTTTTGGGCGAATGCCGGCCAGCCATGAGCGCAGCCTGACGGCTGCGCGAGGCCACCACGAACCTGCCGGACAGATCGCGGCTCGCGAAATGGAGATCGTCAGGATCAAGGGAGCGTTGCAGAGAGCGGAGGAATTGAGCGATGACGTGGCCGCTGCTATCGAGGGGACTCTCTGCGGCCGGGGAGGTGTCGACTGTGAGTGTCATGGACCTACACGGTTGACGAACGTCACGGGGCCCGTGCAAGGCACTTCAACCACGCACGCGATCCCGTCGATGAGCAGCTAAGGATTTTGAGCTAATTGATAGAGCAACGCCTGAACCAACTTTTCGGGTTGGTCCTCCCAGAGACATGTCACCTAGCATGACACGGTTGCGAGGAAGTCATGGAGATGTCGATTGAACCGATCCTCATCTTCAAGATTTGGCATGTGTCCGATGTTCGGAAATACTTCCAGCCTGGAACCATGGATCGCAGCGTGCATCATTTGAGCTTCGCCGACGGTGCTGTACGCGTCATCGCTTCCAAGTACGATCAGGCAAGGAACCTTAATTTGCGTCAGCGATTCTCCGTAATCACGTCGCAGAGCGCGCCCACGAAGAGCGGCAGCAGCGCCTGCCGGCTCGGTTGCGCAAATCATCCGGTATACCGTGGATGCGAGGGAAGGCTGTCTTTTGAGCGAGGTTGGACCAATCAGCTTGGACAGCATCTCGCTGCCTGCGAGTGCCGTGCCCTCGGCTAGCAGCCGATCCGCCATCCTGTTTCGTTGCGCTGTACCTTCGGGCGTTTCGGCTTGTGGAAACGTTGCGGCAAGCACAACGGCAGCAGTCCGATCGGGAAAGGCTCGCGCAAACTCCATTGCGATCTGTCCGCCCATCGAGAGCCCAACGATGCAGGCGCGCACCACAGAGAGGTGATCCAACAACCGGACCAAGTCGCCGGCAAACCTCTCTTGCGTATTGACCGTTTCTGAACCGCAGGAGGATTCTCCATAGCCTCTTAAGTCGGGCACGATTGTCCGGTACTTCCAGCGGAGGGATTGCACCTGCGGCGCCCACATCGTTCGATTGAACGGATGGCCATGCACAAAAAGCACGGCATTGCCCGAGCCAACATCGTCATACGAGATCGCCGTTCCCTGGTTCTCGAAAATCAAGCGGTCACCTCCTCGTTCTCAGTGAAACCGGGGCCAGGGGCCCGCGGCTCCAAGGCCTGGATCAAAGCACGATTGCCAAGCCGTCCTTTGCCCTCACGTTGCAGCCGGGCATAGAGCTGACTAACGATGCTAGTGGCCAACAACGGAACTCCAAGCTCACGTGAGTATTCAAGCACCAGGTCGAGGTCCTTCTGTTGCAGGTCAACCATGAACCCTGGCTCCCAATAGCCGTCAAGAACCTGCCCGTCACGACGGATTTCGGTGCTACTCCATTGGACAGCCGCTCTTTTTGAGTCGAACAGCCTTCAGTGTGTTCTTTTCAGCGCTTCCGGCGGCACTCGAATCTCAAGCCCGGTTCGTTGCTCAGCCCAATCCAGGTCGATCCGAAGCGCAGCTGACCTATCGGTCACGCCGGTAGCAAATACAGGCATTTTGAGCCATGCCTCGCCCTGGTAATTCACCAACTGGACAATGTAGCTTCCTGGAGCGAGTCCACGCACCGCGAACCTTAGACCATCACCAATCGAAGTTCCGAAGGGGCCGTGCGCCTGTTTGCCATCGAGAGTGTGGACCTCGATATAGAAAAGCGGGAAAAAGTTGCCAATCTCCGATTTCTTGTACTGATAACCTTCCGGAAGGATCACTCTACCGCTGATCTCGCTGTTGACTTCGAGCTCAATTCTGACAAGGGAGCATCCGTTGGCCCGAGAAACCGTGCTATCCGGCTCATTCCAGATGTCACGAAATTGCGGATCGGTGTTCGCATCAATCTGAAAGGACCCTGGGACAACTGGCCCCAGCTCGAATCTCCCCTCAGTATTGGTTGTTATGGAATAGCTTTGGTTTCCGTTATTCGTCTCAATCAGCAACCGGTGATTTGGCCGGGGGTTGGAAAGGTACCCTTTGGAAAAGTCGAAGGACGGAAAATCGACTTCACCTGCCAGATAGCTAAGCCCATCTTCGCGCGCAAGCCGACGAAGCCGCTCGACATATTCGCGCCGCTGTTCGACAGGTCCACTCGGATTCGATGAATAGTATGAAATCTCAAACTCGCTCGTCTTAACGTTCCTGTTGCCGAAGAAGAGCCAATCGTCGCCGGCACGAATCTCAGGAAAGCATTCGCCTTGCTCGGCAGTGAGTTGCATTTCACCAGGAGGATGCCCCTTGAAGACGTCTTCGGTCCTAACGGTCAAGCGCAAATCACGGCTGGCGGTTGCGTCGGAGGCCTTAGTGTCGTTCATGCTGCTGCTCAGCACGTCGTTGACAGCCAAAATCCTTGCGGTGAACACCGCATCGTAGCCCTCGGTGCCACAATCGCCATACTTGGAGTCGACGAACCGCACCGTGCAAATCAGCTTCTTCCCATCGCGCACAAGGAGACGTTCCTGATCGGACCCGGCACAGCGGCTTGGCCCTCCAACGAAGAGAGTGCAAAGAATGAAGACTCAGCACGCGAAGTGAATTCGCCGCATCCACGAGATTCTATCAACAAGACGGTGTCAAACCTGCTTCAGACTCCGACAAAATACGCCTTCACGAACGCACTCGACCGGCCCATCGTGGACGGTGTGCCGCCGGAAACTACGCGGTGCAGGTCAATTGGTGTAAATCGTAATGTCGCAGTCAATCTATGCTGCATGGTGTAACGTGCTAGATGGAATCCGCTCGCAGTTTTCAATCTGGTTTGGAGCGCAGGAAGATGTCGAATGCAGTGTCGGTCGTTCGCACGCGTGGGTGCTCTGGTCCGGCCTTCTGCTGTTGGTTGTCCCGCTTGCGGGATGTGATCGAGATGGTTATCTGAAGCTTTTTGGCTATGACCGAGCCAAACTGCTGGGAATGATGGTCCGGAAGAGGGTGAAACTCTGGCTCGGAACTACATCGAGAACGTCGTCATCGAAGATTTTCTCGTGAGAATTTTTCATTCTTTGCTTCAAGCCTGTTTATCCCGGCCCACTAAACCAACGGCTACAAGCGAAATCGCTGATTTCGTCAGTTTCGGTACCCTCGTCGCGCACTGGGAAATAGGGTTCGGCATCTGCTAGTAAACTCAAAGCGTTAAAGTTGCTGGGAGATTTCGATGAATGCACTCCTTGCGGGGGATCGTGTGCGCGCTAATCCAGTTCGCCTCGGCTTAGGCGTTTTGTTTTGCCTTTGTTTGTCTTTGGCGTTGACGGCCTGCGGCTCGAGTTCGCGAGAGTGTAATAATTGTCCGCCTCCGCCACAGCAGACCTTTTTGATTGCCGCCGGAGAACCGAGTTTGCAATCGAGCCAACTGCTGAGTTTTTCGGTCGACTCGAGGACCGGTGCGCTGGGAGCGCCGTTGTCGATTGCCGGACCGCCCTCTCCGCTGACGGGCGGCCCGCTGAACGCCCTGACTGCGGCTGGGCAAGGATCGCCATTTGTGTATGTGTCGCCCCAGTCGCCCATTCTTCCAGCGCAGGTATACGGATACTCGATCAACACGAACACGGGAGCACTGACAGAAATTGCGTCGTCGCCTTTTTCCGCAGAAAGCACCATTGGACTGAACTCAGGATTCGCGTTGAACAATTTTCTTTACCTAGGAGCCGCCGCGCAACTGCCGGACGGATTGGCTCCGGTGGTCGAGGCCTTCAGCATTGGCTCTGACGGCTCTCTTTCATCCTCAGTTGCGGGATCGCCATTTGCCATCATTCCGCCCGCAAATTCACTCGGCGGTGACGGACCATCGCTAAGCTCAACGTCGCCCTTTCTCTATGCTGCCGCATCCACTGGCTCAGCTGGTTCCAGCCAGGGCGTGGCGGCCTTCAGCATCGATGAGCAGACAGGAGTGCTCACCGAGGTGGTGGGCTCGCCGTTTTCGAGCGGTTCGTATGGAATGCCGGATACATCGTTCTCGATCCATATGGCTTCCTCTATGTGACCCTCACGAATCCGCCGAATGGGCAAGACTACATTGAGGGATTCGCCATGAACAACAGCACGGGCGCACTAACTCCCGTGCCTGGGTCTCCGTTTGCAGTGAACTCTCTTGTTTTTTCCGGTCTTGCGCTTGACCTCTCAGGCCAGTATTTATTTGCTGGGGCGCCGCTGACGCAGACGATTCAAGAGTTTCAGGTAAATACATCGACCGGGGCCCTCACGCCAATGGTGGGTACCAACTCTCCGATATTCAATCTCATTCAGGTGGTGGGAGACTACCTCTACGTTCCGAACAGCACAGATCTTGGGAGTAGTGGCGCTACCTCCGCGATCGCTGTGTTTAGCATTGATGGGAGTACAGGGGCCCTCACGCAAGTTCCCGGCTCGCCGTTCACCGCGGGCGTTCCGATTACCGCGATGGCCTCGGTTACGTTGCCTACAACGCAGTAGCATCAATGCGCTGTCCTGATGGTTGGTGAAATATCCCCGATTAAACTCGTAACCCAACAGCTACAGTGAAATCGCCCCGACAACAACAGTCGAGTATCCAGGCTTGAGCATTTGCTTCGTGGGTAATTTCAAGCACGGCAGTGTGATGTGTGCGCATGACCACATTCTGATATTTCTCGTTTGCGGCCCAGACTCTCCTCTCAATGCGTCTCCACCATGGTCTCCGCCAACTTATCCAGTGAGTCCTGATTCACAGGACGCGTATAAAACATGTGGCCGCCGGGAAACTCGTGCACCTGTACGCGGCTCGCATCACCCATGATCGGCATCTGGTCTACGCTGAGTACTGATCCCATGAACGGGCACGAGAGGTCGTTCCATCCGTGCACGATCAGCACGCGCAGCTTGGGATCGGCAGCAACCGACTCGCGCAGGTCTCTCACCGCACCGTTGCGCAGGTCGTCGTTGCGATCCCATTGCTGGTTGACGTCGTAGTCCAGGGCCGCATATCGCGCATCGGTTTTCCATCCAACCGTTCGCGTGATGAAGTCCACCATGGCCGTCGTCGTAGGCGCGACGATGCTCTGCAGAATCGGATCGCCGGCCTGTTGCCTCGGAGCGTAAGGGAACGGATCGGGCGCGGTCACGTTCGAGTCGTACATACTCCCGATTAACCCTTGCGTCCGGTGCACCTCGCGGAGATAGGCTCCAATGTCCAGTCGGCCACCGGCAAACTTCACGAACTTCGGATCAAGCCCCGTCATTTCGGTTACATGCGCAATCATCGCGTCGGTAGCAGCCAGGTCGCTGCGACCCTTCAGCAGCGCCTCTGCGTAGTCTCCGCGCGTGTACGCGATCACCTGCTGCATCGCGGCGTCAGTCAGCTTGCCTTCGGACTCCAGATGTGCGGCCGTTATCGACGGCAGGTCGACCATCCAGCGAATCGGCGAGAGATCCCCATCGCCTTCCTCCGGGTTTAGATATGGACTCACCAGGACCAGGCCGTTCATAGCAAGGCCCAGCCTTGATTGAAGATAGTGCGTCATCAGTGGCCCGCGATACCCGCCATAGCTCTCCCCTACCAGATATTTTTTGTCCAGCAAGCGTTCGTTTTGCGCCAGCCACTTGTAGATCACGAGCGAGAGATACTCGATGTCCGGTTTCGGTGCATAGAAAAGCTTCTTTGTCTCGGCCTCGTCCACCAGAGAACGCGAAAATCCCGTGCCGATCGGGTCGATAAAGACCATATCCGTAAAGTCGAGCCATGTGCCGGGATTGTCCGTCAGCGTCGCCGGGTCTGAAGGCGAGTCACCCTCATTCGCAAATGCAATATGTTTCGGCCCGATCGCCCCCAGGTTCAGATAGACAGACGAGGCCCCCGGCCCACCATTGAGCGCGAACGTGACAGGCCGGTGCGAACCGTCGTCCTTGCTTTTTGGTTCGTCCAGCGTGTATGCGGTATACATCACCACACCGGTGGGCTTGTCGTCCTTGCTTTTCAGCGTGATTGTCCCGGCCGTCGCGGTATAGTGAAGCGTCTTGCCGTTCACGATGATCGTCTGCGGCACAGACTTGTCCGCAGGCAGAGGATTCTTCATTGGTTCGGCGGATTTCGGTTCTGCAGATTTTGCCGCCGCAGGAGTTCCACCGGCGTCGGCCGGTGGTTTAGTAGATCCGTCGTTCTGGGCGAACGCAGGAAGAGCGAAGAGCACGAGTGCAATAGCAAAATTGATGCGAGTCATTCTGATTAATGTAATCTGCAAGCACATGCTGAGGCAAAATCAATAACGCTCAG